>Ga0272448_1005080_pt1 | contig 14653 bp, 7 predicted proteins | sample YNPCB0191_FD_202220 | JGI IMG/M metagenome (GOLD analysis project Ga0272448, IMG submission 202220) | Hot spring sediment microbial communities from Yellowstone National Park, WY, United States - YNP-CB-019-1 | ecosystem: Environmental > Aquatic > Thermal springs > Hot (42-90C) > Sediment...
GCCGGTAGCTTTCGAACGTCCGCCGCCGCTCGCAAAGCTGCTCCCGCAGTTTTCGCTCGAGCAGGCTGGCATCGTGGAGGTATAAGCGCACCGCGAGGTCGACCGTGGTTTCCTCCTCACCGGCCTCTATCCCTGCCGACTCCGCCATGGCCAGCAGCTCGTCGAAGTGCTGGTCCTCGCTGAAGCTCTCGATGACATAAAGCGCCTCGATCAGTTCGGAAGGCGTCTCTTCGTCCGGCTGTGCGAGGATGCCCGCCAGCGCGAGGTAGTCCAGTTCCTGATCGGCAGCCTCAGAAACGCGGAAGCCCCTGTCTTCCAGGAAGATGCGATGCGGCTCAACCAAGCGAATCAGATTCTTCGGGTGAATGGTCTTGAGCAGATCCGGCCGGGCGAAGCTCTTGAACTGAAGGGGCATAGGTGACACCTCGCAAAAGGGGAGTTCAAACGATTCGATACCGCAGGGAGCACCCGGGAGCGACGTCCGGCGGGCCGGCCTGAAGCACAATCTGAACAATCATAGCATGGCGCTGATTGGGTGAGGCAGCGAAGGATTCGTTCTGCCCGCAGTCAACGGTCGCCGCGGCTGGCCGAACGGCACCCACCTGGCCGCCTACCACGAACAGACCGTCGAGATCGCACTGGGCCCGAAGGGGGCCTTCGAAAACGACAACATTGGCATCCTGACGCGGCGCGTGCCCGCCGAACACGTCATCAGTGCGGTTCCTCCCAGGGACCGGAACCGCAAGCCGCCCAAGGCGCCTCGAACGCCACGTGTCGTCGAGCTTCTCCGCAAGGCCCTTGAGTGGCAGGCCCTCCTCGAATCCGGCCAAGTTCACAATCAGGCCGAGATCGCCCGCCGCGAGGGAATCACCCGGGCCTGCGTCACCCAGCTCATGGGCCTGCTGCGCCTGGCCCCCGAGATCCAGCAGCACATCCTGTCCATGCCAGGCGCAGCCCGGCGCCCGGCCATCACCGAGCGGGCGCTACGGCCGATCGCCCGGATTGCGCAATCGAAAGACCAGATTCACGCCTTCGAGCAGCTGCTCAGGAACTCCGGCGTGGTTGCACTTGCAGATTGTTCACGCGAAGGAACTCCTCTGGCTCTGTAAACGCGGTGAAGAAAAGCGGCTTGCCGCTGAAAGCCAAAGGCGACACAGGTCCAACCGCCATGAACGGGAATTCCTGAAGGTCCCGCCTCGGGAAACTTTGTGGGTCCCGGAACGACTGATATAGCTCAAGGGCCCGCTTGTCCCCGCCTACGAAGTCGCGGAGGCGGTCGAACTCGCTTCCCATTGCGAGCCCGAACCCGAAGGCGAGGATTCTCAACTGCTGAACGATTTCGTTATCCAAGCCTCCCAGCGTCTGGCTGATGAAGAACCATCCGATTCCGTACTTTCGCGTCTCGCGCACCGCCCTCCGCAGCAGAGAACGCAACCGATCCGCCTCCGAATCGTCATCTAACCTCCCACTCGGGGCATGGCGATGCGCCTCATCCAGCAAGACGAGAACGTTTGCGCTTTGCTGCGTGCTCAGGCTTGATGTCGCCTGCGACACGAGGATGTTCAGAAGCTTGCCGAGGATGCGCCGCTGAAGCTCTTCCGACCAGAAGCGCTGATTCCCCTGCCGGGAAATGTCGATGACGATTACCGGCCTAGGCCCAGTAGCCCCGGCTGAACCGAGAAGCATGTTGATGATGCCCGGCTGCTGGTTCGAGTAGCTGAAAAGGCGCTGACGGTTCCGTCCTCGATTGAACAGCTGGCAGATGGGTGCCCAAGAATTCGTCAGCAACTGATTCAAAGCTTGCGGATCGTTGAGGAAGCGCTGCACACGTTGTTGGAGTTGCTGCGCTCGTGCCCGAGTCGCATAGATGAACCCGGCGTTGTTTGGATTGTTGATAGCGTTGAGGGCGTCCTGCAGGACCCGAATCGTGCCCAGGCTATCGAGGTTGTGTGTCCCCTCGAGAGCACCACGTATGACCTCAGCAGCGCGTCTTGCGTTTTCTCCTGAAGCGCTCGGGATGGCGAGCTGCTCCAAAAAGCGCAGGGAGATCACCAGCTCTTCGAAGGTTGCCCAGTCATCCAGCTGGAGGTCGTCAATTCGGTAGACGTGGATCGCTCGGCCCTGGCCACGAACTACCTGATCGAGCTGCAGACCTTGCTGACCTACGCGCGTTCCCGAAAGCTCGAGAGCGAACTCCCCCTGAGGATCGATCACGAGGATGCCCAACTGCGGGTGGCGCGCATAGGCGCAGAGCATCATCTTCGCAAGCCCCGACTTCCCGGAGCCCGTCTTGCCGAACACACCCAGGTGGTATGCCTCGCCAGCGCCACCAGGCCCGCTCCCGAAGTGCTTAAACCACATCGGGTAGAGGATGTCGTTCGCATATGCCCTCCCGAGATAAACGATCTCGGAACGGTAGACCTCCAACAGCCGGTCAAGAAGAGGCTGATCGACTCGATAAACCCTGGTCCCGGTAGGAGGTACCATCCCCAAGACTTCCGGCTCGAACCCATCTGCTGACTGCCGAAATGTGGCACCCACCACGAGGTCCGCCGTCCGCGTGTCCTGGCGGTTTGTAATCGGTGGGATCTCGCCGGTGCGCTTCACGAGGTTTCGAAACACCGAGTCTTCATGCCAGCGGTTTCTCAGCTCGATGCCTACGATTTGCCCAACCGACGTAATGTGGTGACCATTCTGCACGGCTTCGAAGGCCGTGAGCGCGCCAACAAGTCTTTCCTCGGTCGCCTCCTGGAGGAGGTCGACGGTCAGTTCCGTGTTCGTCGAGGGACTCCCCACAACCGCGACGTCTCTGCTGCGATCATTGGACATCAGCTTCCTCCTCGCCCACCCTCTGTGCGATAGCTCTGCAAGCACAGCAGTGTTGCTTCAGTATCAGCAGAAGCTCCCACGGCATGCTGAGCAACGGTCTGCTCAATCACCGCAACACCCGCGCCGAGGCTCTTGACCATGCGGTCCGCCAAGAACAACGGGTAAGGTTCCGTGACTGCCGGACTGAACAACTGACGCTTGATTCCTTCCAGTACCATCGACAATCTTGCCTGGCTGGCCGCGATCGGTGCCGTCACTTCGAGCCGCACTGCGGGCGCCCATCCGTACGGTTTGTAGAAGATAACCCGCATGCGCTCTATGGAGCGATTCATTTGGTCCTGTCGCTCACGGGGGCAGTGCTCTTCAGGCAAGTGATATTCCGTGTCCTCTCCGCCGAAATGGAAAATCGGAAGTGGCCTGATGTACTCGTCGGGCTCCAGAATAATGGTCGCCAACGTCTTCCCGTCGGTCTCCGGGAGGTCGTTGTCCCCCAGGAAGTTGTGGAGTTCGTTTCTCCCGCTGTATTTCGGCACTGCGACTGTCCGGTCACTCACGATCAGCGCCATGAAACGATCAAGGACCCGCTGCTCATACCACCGGCGTTGGAATTCCTCGCAAAGGCGAGCCGGTGCCTCGCTGAAGCTCGTGAGCGCCTGGTTCAGATAGATGACGAAGACGATGAATGACCCGTCCAACAGAACGAGGTCATGGGGCGCCTGAGCAGCAAGGTCCAACTCCATCGAGATCATCAGCCCGCGAAGCGCATTGGTCGCGTTCTTGCTGTGCTCGAAGCAATTCACCCACACCCTGTGATACGGCTCCTGCCAGTGACGGCGCGCCTCTTTCGACGTTCCCTCGACCGCTACGGCTGCCGCTGCGCAGAGGTCAAGCGCCGTAAGGCGGTGCACCTGGTAGGACCCGTCGATCCCCACTACGGAAGGCTCTCTCGGCACATCGAGGTCGGCCTTTCGCCCTATCAACCCCTCCGCTTGGACGCGCTGGCGTATGAAGCCCCGGGCCTGGCGTAGTCTGTTCAGATGCGTGGACACTCTTTCGGCAACAGGTGTCGCCTGAGCGAGGAGATCCCGGACGAGAGCATCGGGAAGATCCGAGAAGGTGTCAGCCACGCCGGTTCTCCTTCTTCGCCCAGATTATCCACTCGTCCCTGGACCACGATTTGAACCTCTCGTCCCAGTAGACCCTCGGCAGCATCCACCGTTCGCGGAAGTACTCGAATATCTGAGCCTCTGTTTGTTCGTACCAAAGCAGTTGGTTGTGCTCACCGCGAAGGAATTCCCGGGCGTTGCGTGCCAGCGGGACAACGAAGACCTCGCGTTCAATTCCGTGGTACAGCCAGTCGCCGGATAGCCCGAGCAGCGGGAGGCACTTCTTGATCACTTCTCGACGGTTGCGAAAACCTCTACCCCAGCGTTCCTGCTTCGCGGTGGGATTGCAGTGCTTCTCAGCAAACTCCGTGATCGCCCCATACAGACCGTTCGAAAAGTGAAACTCGCCCGACCCTTTCGTGAACCCGACGCTCTGATAGAGAAGCCTGTCCCCGAGCCGCAGCCTGTTGTACACAGAAGAGCGCCCGAGCGCTGATGTCGTCGTCATAAGTGCCAGTCGACCATCGTGAACCCTGCGACTGATCACCGACCGGGTTCCTCCGTACTTTCTCTTGAAGGTGTCACGGACCGTGTTGCTTGCGGCCAGCATCGCCACGAGCTTTCCGCATAACAGGAAGGAGTAGGGGGGGACCGCGCCCAGCACGAAGGCGTCCATCACGTTCCCGAGGCGCTTCTTCCGATCCGAAAACGTCCAGCCGATCCATTCGTCACGTGGCGCGAGGCTGAAGACCGGGTCTCCCAAGCCGATCAGGCCCACCAACTTGCCGTTGTAGTCGTCAACAACCAGGAACCGCAAGCGCCTGCCATACCCGGACGACACCGGGATGCTCCAATGCAAGCTCGCATACCGGAAAAGAAGCTCCTCCTCCGAGTCAGGCTGAACCTCCACTAGGCGAGGCGACATCTGCAAGGGCTCAACTTCGTCGCCCGATGCGATGTGGCGCAGCAGGTCACTCTCCATTCGGAACAAGCCATCCCTAGCCCTCTCAACCCGATATCGGACGGCGGTTTCATGAAGCTCCCGAATTCGCTCCTTTGACAATTCCTTTGGAGGCAGGATGTTGCCGTTCCGGACGCGGAAGCCCTGAGCGCGAAGAGATCGGATAATTCGCTCTCGTAGTTTTGCGCCATCAACCTCGGTGTGCTCAGGTTTCCTCATTCTCCCGCGCTCCGCTCTGAGACCCTTCCAACCGGGCCGCCCTGCCAGTTCTGGTATTCGCTCTAAACATCGGTGAGGTCTCCCAGGCGCGATGACGTGCACCTATCGAAATCCCATTGGTTGATCCGCTTGAAACGCCAAACGGCGCCGGTTTTGGCAGTGATGCGCTCACACCAAGTGCTAATAGCTTCGTCCTTGGCCGCCGTACCTTCCCACACGCGCCCCTTGGTTTCGATGATCCAGTTGACCTCCCCGTCCGGCGTGTTCTGAACCACAACCCAGTCTGGGTGGTAGAAACCGATCGCACCGCTGGGCTTCAGGTAGTCCACCCGGAACTGCGTGCCAGACTCCCCCTGCTCGGTTGTTCCAAGCGCCGCAAAGCGCAGCACATCGTGGGCTCTGTCGAGAAACTGTGCGAAACGGCGCTCGAAATCGTTGTAGGTGGCGACGTAGTTGAAGATCGTCTTCTGCGCCACCAGGGGTGGCAGGTTGCGGCGCCAGCTAAACGGCCTGGTCTCAGAAAGCCGAAAGTCGGCGCGCTCGAACTCGATGGCGCGGCGGTCGAGCGTCGTCTCCGCGATCTTGCGGGCGAGGTATTTGGCGATACCTTCCTGTATCTCCAAACGCGAGAGGTGCGAACGGATGGCCTCGCTGTCCAGGTCTACCTCGCGGCCAAAGCAACGAGTACCGACATAGGTTCTGACCGCCGGGTAGAGCTCAGCAAAGCGGCTTGGAAGCTTGGCTCGGTCTATCACCTTGTTGGTGATGGAGCCAAGCAGATCCTGCGGCTTTGGAAGTTCCCTGGCCATGATGTCGGCTTGGTGGACCTCCGTCTCGGTCGTAGCGAATTCCAGCTTCAACCTGACCCTGTAAACGTCCTCCAGGTCCTCTTGCTCGAAGATCGGATCGAGTGCTGCCGCATCGAAGTCGGAGAGCCTGCGGATGTTGTGCACCAGGCTGGGCTTTGTCAAAGGAATGGCAATGTCGTAAGCAATGCGCTCCTGGACAGGCTCGATAATGACTGGCTTGGGCGGATCGGTCCGGGTCGTCGCGACGCCGACGCCTTCGGCTTCGAGCTGTGTACGCAGGACGTTCAGCAGGTTGCGCGTGCCGAGGACCTCCAAGGTCTGCATCCGGTCCGGGCTGACCTGCGTCATGAGGCGGAGACCTCGACCGATGACTTGCTCGGGCAGGATCTCCGCCTTCGCAGTGAACGGGCGCAAGCCGAGGACCACCGTCACGTTCCGAACATCCCAGCCTTCCCGCAACATCATGACGCTCACGATGGCCTTGATGGAGTTGCTGTCGATGTCGCGGGCGGCTTCGCGGGCTTTGTCCAGATCCTTCTTGGTGATCTCGCCCGCCTCGTCAGTGTGGATGACCAAGACTTCGGACTCCCTGAAGCCGAACTCCCGGGTTTTCCACAGGTACTCTCCGAGCGCGTTCGCGTAGACGTTCCTTTCCGCCATGATGAAGAGGACCGGCTTCGTACCAAGTTTCCTGTAAACGCTCCAGTGCTCTTTCCATCGCGCAACGGCAGCACGGATCCAGTAGCCGTACTTCTCGGCGACATTGTCCTTGGTGATGTGATCCGGATCGGTCTTGGGCTGCTTCGGATCGTCTTCTTTGGTCACGATCAGCGGCGCCTTGACGATCCGGTCCTCTACGGCCTGGGCGAGCGGGTAGTCGCAGACGGTCCAGGGGAAGTACATTCCGCTCTGGTCCTTTGGCGTGGCTGAGAAGTCGAGCCAGAGCGCGAGGCCCTTTGGGAGTGCGTTGTGGATCGAGTGCAGGGATTGGCTCCAGGCGAGGTCAACGTCGTGGACATGGTGCGCCTCGTCGTTCATGACGACGAGGTCCTTGAGCGACTTCACCCGCTCCAGAACGGAGCGCTGGCTGGAAGCGGCAAGATCCTGAGAAGGTTTCTTTCCGAGCAAGGCTTCCACGGCGTTGGCGGGCGTCCACTCCTGCTCGCGGGATTCGTAAAGCTGCTGGATGTTGGTCAGGAACAAGTTCCCAGACGGATCGGGCTCGCTGGCCTCGCCGCGAAGAATGGGCTTGAGGGCGAACTGCCCCCGCCACTCTGGGGGAATCAGCGGCAGCTCATAGAAAATCCGGTTGCTGGCGAAGTCTTTCTCAAGGCGCTGATACACGATGACGTTCGGCGCCACAATGAGGAAGTTTGTTGAGAGATCCGAGCTGGCGACGCGCTTCTTGTGGAAATACGACCACACAACCGCCATGGCCATCACCCACGTCTTCCCCGAGCCGGTGGCCAGCTTGAAGGCGAAGCGGCGCAGGTTCTCGGGCGGGAGGTCCTGGACGCCCTCGGCGTCGAGCTCCGGCACGTAGCGGTGGATCTGCCGCCGCCCGTCCATGGTGGTCTGGAAGGTGATGTTCTTCGTGAAAAGGTGCTTCTGGAAAACTGTCGCGTGCGCCTCAATCAGTTTCTGCACATCGCGCTCGCCCACGATCTCCACTAGCCAGACCAACGTCTCGATGGCCTCCCGCTGACAGAACCAGTAACGGAAGGGCACGTCAAAACCAGGGACCTCGTGATCTTCCTCGAACCAGTACTCGAACAGTCGGCGCGTGACCTCCGATGCCCCGGGGTAGCCCTGCTCCCGCCAAGCATCCACCTGCTCGCGGATCTTGGGCACCAGCAGGAGCTTGCTCGGGCGGCGGCCATCGGCCACCCGCCAACCCGTGGGGGAGTTCTCGTCCTTAACCAGGTGTTGCGTGGGCTTCTCCCAGGGCCGGCGGCCAGGGATCTCCGGCAGGTCTTTGTCGTAGGAGATGACAGCCTTGGCCATGATCACTCCACCTCCACGTCAAAAGCCTGCGAGGTATCGTTGCCGAAGATGTCGATCACCTTGATCAGGATCCGGTACTTGCCCGGCTTCTCGTACGTGTGCGGCTCAGAGAGGAGCGGGAGTTTGCGCTCTTTACGCGTGCGGTAGGCGACCCAGCCCTGCATGAAGGTGTCGTTCTGGAAGTCCCAATCCACCGCCCAGTAGTCGATGTAGTCCGACCACTTCTTGATCTTGCTGCGCACGTCTTCAGGGATGAGGTCGGTGTTCGGCGTGGCAAAATCCCTGAGCTCGGCCTGAACGGTGAGCTTCCTGGGCCTGCTGATCTTCGCCTCGAAGTACGCCAGCTCGAAGAATCGTACATCCCCCTTCTCCGCCGCTTGCTGCTCCATGACCTCACGCGGGATCTGGAGAAGCAAAAGCTTGACACCTTTTTGCCTGGCTATCTCGTGCATGGGGCTGCCCTTGCGAACATCGTTGTTCGGGCCCGCCAGGCCCATCTCCCACTCCCAGCCGAGGACGTGCAGCTCGGTTTGCTTGAGCTTTACGCACTCATCGAGCGCCTGGTTGACCTCGTCAATGGTTACCGGCGCGTCCACTGCGCCGATGTGGACCATCGCCTTGCCCTTCTTGCCGTGCAGGTGGACCATGCCCGCCACAGGCTGAGCGCCGTAAAGCCTGAGGATGAACGCCAGGTACTCGTAGAACACCCGCTCGGTCTGAGTCTTGTCTTTCCTATCTCCGAAGGTGACACCCTGCCAGTACTGCCGCTCGTACTTGCCGAGGTTCAAGACCTCGAAGGGCTTGCAGTTGGGGATTTCAAGCAGACGCTTGCGGCTGACGTGGATGGCCCAACGCGACAGGTCGCAGCCGATCCAGCGCCGGCTGGCCAGTTCACACGCTTTCAACGTCGTCCCCGATCCGACGAAGAAATCACCAACAAGCCCGCCTTCAGGCGCAAGGCTGCTCACGATCTTCGTCAGCAACGCTAGGGGTTTTTGAGTGGCGTAGCCTGTGCGCTCATTCGCCGACGGAGCTTCAATTGACACCTTGACTACGTCATCAGGATGCTTTCCTTTGGGATTCAGTTCTTGGGTTCCGAAGTCGCGGCCACGCCGGACATTACCGATGTAATGGCTGAATCGCTCCTTCGTTGCTTCAGCGTACTCAGTTCTCAACGGATCTGGATCAAAGAACCAGTGGTTTCCGTTCGCGTACCAATAGATGTTGTCGTGCCGTCTACTGAGACGCTCTGGGCTGGTGCCTGCTCCCGTGTAGTACCAAATAATCTCGTTGATCAACGCATCGCTGCCAAACAGCTCGTCGAGCATGCCCTTTATCAAGTATCCGACTCGCCAATCCACGTGGACAGCAATCGTTCCCTTCGGACTTAGAAGCTCCTTCATTAGTTGGAGCCTCTGCCACATCATACTAGCGTAGGAAATTAGCCCCTGCCCCCAGGTATCTCGGTATGCTTTCTCCTCAATTAGGGATTGCTCCTTCGTGATTTCTTGCTCGCCATCGCCGACAAGCGCAGAGAACGAGAAGTCCGCCCCTGTTGCAAACGGCGGGTCGATGTAGATGAGGTCGATCTTCCCGGCGAACTTCTCCAAGAGCGATCCCATTACGAGCAGGTTGTCACCCCAGATGAGCTTGTTCCGCCAACCTTCTTGGAAGGTCTCGCCCTCCTTGCCCTCCCACACCTCGAAGAGGGTTGCCTGCACGCCGATTTTCTTCGCCTCGCGCGTGGCGCGGCTCTCGTTGACCCGCTCGATGACCTGGAAGGGCAGGCTTACCCGCGGCGCCTCCTTAAGGGTGCCGTCCTCGTTGTACTTGCCGGGCCAGACGAGTTCAGTCTTTGTGATTTCGATCTTTGCCATCGCGTCAACCTCGTGGGTCTTGTTGTTCAACATCCTCCTGGGCTTTGCATTCGATCTGTGCGACGCTGAGCCAGCCGCGATCAAAAGTGAACGTTCGTGCCTTACCTGCCGGGTCCTGAATACGAACGATTCGGGCGCTAGCGGTCCCGGCGTGTTCCACGACGTAGAGCCAATACGCCTCACCATGCTCGCACGCGCAATCGAACTGCGTGCGCGAAAGTCCCACTGGCCGGTCCTCGAGGCTGCCGGTCATTGCCTTGACTTCGCACCAGCCGACCTCCGTCCCGTTTCCATCTACTTTGTAAAGGTCGTAACCAGGATTGTGGGTGAGTGTGCGCCGCCACTCAGGCTCGTGGCAGAGGATCAGTTCTATGGCCTTCGCCTCCAGCGCCATCCGCGCTTGCCAGTCGAGACCATCGGGATCAGGCTCCTGGCCTTCCGAATGTACCGCCACGTAGGAGACAAACTCCCGGCCACCAGCAGTTCCAGGACGTCCGGTTCCTACGGTCGGGATCCCGCCGGCGCCTCGTCCGTCGCCGCGACGGCTACCGTCACCCGTCCTCGGGCCCTGGACCCCACCGGTGATCTCGCCGTGGCCTCCTGACACCGGGCGTTCTGCGCCCCCCAGCCCCGGTGCGGGCGCCGTGGGCTGCGGCGTATCGACGAGCAGCCCTTTCAGGGCGTCTTGTACCGCACCTGTTGAACCATGTTCCTCCTGCTTCGACTCTCCCTTTAAACCGAGGAGCGCCCGCAATTCGCCCACGGTTGTCACATTATGCTTCTTTAGCAGATCCAGGACGCCCGGCTCGATGCCGGCCTCGCGCGCCAGTGTCTCGATGACGGGCGACTTGAAGCGGATCTTCGATTGCAAGAATGGGTTGGGCTTCCAGCCAAGCGTATCAAAAACGATGAACTCGGGGCGCTGGAGATCCCCCTTCCCGTCGGGTATCCAGGCGGTCGTGTTCAGCTTTCGAACAAAAGCGGCGTCGACGGGAGCTGTCTTGGTTTCATGGGCGTAACCCCATTTGTATTCGGCCACGAATGTTCCTGATCCCCTTCGGCTTTCCGCATCGCCGAGTGCCTCCCAGAGGGTGGCGGCTTTGCGTCGCCTGTCCTGCGGCTCGAGTCGCGGCAGCAGGTCTAGCAAAGCATCGAGTCCGCGCAGCGTTACGTCGGAGATGGAGCTTGCCCAACTACAGCGTTCGAGACCGGCGTTGCGGCGAATCTCCCTCAGTTGTTCCCATGACAAATCGCAGCCCACGGGAATTGGTTGTAAGTACCGCGTCGCCCCACAGGCCTCAAGGAGCTCCCTGACACATTCTCCGCGCAAACACCGGTATTCGTCGTCAACGAACAGAACACCCTCCACGCCAGCAAATAAATCTCTTAGCCGTTCTGTCGATATATACGCGTCGGTGGGCTTCGATATGAGGCTCGATCCATTTCCAGCGTTACGGGTCACGACGAAGGGAGTTTCCTTCAGCGCAGCGATCAGTTTTTCTCTCTGGGCCTTCGAATCAGTGGCGAATGCGTTCAGTATGCGCTGTATATCGACTTCATAATCCTCAGCATTCACCTCAACCGTTTTCTGCTGGTACTTTGGAAGAACATGGTGAATCACATCATCGACGGGGTCCGGTTCGCTCAGCCCGAGCGATCTGAGAAACGCCAGCGCCTCGTCCGTGCTGCACACGGCCGAGTGAACCGTGGGGAAGCCAGTCTGAAACTTTCCAGGAAGAAACGCCTGCGGCTGCCCACTGACGTATGGCCGGACATGCTTACCATCCGAAAGCCGGATCAATGGCAGCTCCTTCGCTCGCTGAAGCAGCGCCTTCTGATTGCCGAGGAATTCGTAAAGGCGGCCGACCCAGTCATCGGGCTGTTTCTCGAGAAACTGCGCGCTCAGCTTCGGCAGGATTGCCTCCGGCCGCACCTCGTCGACGCGGAGTTCCTTCATAAGGTACTCGCGCAGATCGGGCGTGCGCTCCTGTGAGATGTCCGCGCTCAACCAGGCGACTTCTTCATCAGCGCCCAGCAAGTCGGTCAGTTGGGCTGGGCTGAGTAATTCGCGCAACTCCTGAGTCCGCGCCAATCTAGCCTGCTTCGCGGCGGCGTAGCCCCCGCCATGACGAGGCAGAAGCGGCTCGTTGATAAGGGCCTCTCGGACCTTCTCGAAGACCGGCGCAAACAGCGAACCCTCGGGGAACTTCGCGCGATCGAGCGGCAGACAACGCAGGACCGCGACATCGAGCATCCTGTGTTCACGGAGCCATCGCAGGGTGCCCACCACAAGTTCCGCCGTCTCGCTGGCAACATGCTGATTCCAAGGGTCGGTTTGCGGTACATTGTCGCGGCTCGGGGTGGTCCGATAGGGACCCTGCACGAGGAAGCCGAGGTGTGTCTCTAGAATTGTAGGGAAAAAGACCACTAGCCTCGAGGACGTGAGCCGTTCGATCCGGTGACCCTGGCCGTTTGCTGCGGGGACCAAGCGGAAGGCAACCTCCACGTGGCCTGCGTGCCGTCCGTCATTGAGGGCGACAGGGCTGGAGAAGACGAGCCACTCTTCATCCACCTCGCCAACGCCGTCTGCCTGACCGATGATCATCACGCGCCGAACTCCGGCATCCAGGTCATTCGACCCGCGCAACCAAGTCCCCGAATGCCCGTCCCCGGCGCTCCAGTGAATCTCCTCGATCTGGCGCAGGAACAGGAGCGCCGTGCTGCCGAGCCGTTTGAGCCCCGCAGTGATCTCTGCCTGGGAAGGCCCGCCGCAGGGTTTCACGGGGATCAGGAACACCGTCTCCTCCGGGTCGCGCTCGATTGGTGGGGCTGCGACAGGCCTAACGAAGCGCTCGATGGCGAAGTCCTCGGCGCCGGAATGGATCTCCGGCCGGTCCGTAACCGCGTAAACCGACTTGAATCCAATACCGAAACTGCCGATGTCGGTGAGGTCCTTCGTGGTCTCCCCCACACTACAAATTGCTTGCACGTCTGCGTCGTTGAACGGTTCGCCAAAGTGAGCGACCCTCAACCCTCCATTAGACAGATGGAACGTTACGGCTCTCGATCCAGGCCAGCCCCTTCCTCGCCGCCGAAGGGCATCCTCGGCATTCTGGAGCAACTCAAGAATGAAGTGAGCCGGGTCAGCATATAGGTTCGTAAGAACGCGAATACTGTTCTCGGCGGTTCGCTCAAGACGGTCCGGGTCACTTGCAATTGAGCTATAGTCAGCGGGCATGAGCGACCTGCCTCCCTCCGATAATCCCCTCCGCACGGCAGAGCACCCGCAGGTCGCACTCTTCGCAGATGCGAGGCTCCGGCCGCTTCTGGACCGCGAAGTCGCATGCCTGGATGCGCCGCACGGTCTCGTCGAAGTAGCGGCCCGCCTCCTTTACTCGCTTTGGATCGTAGGGCAGGACCATGAGAGCATCCTGTTTCCGTGATTCACTCGTCCAATAGAGCAGCAGCCTGTGCACGCGCCGGGCGTACCGACGCTCCAGAATGTGCGCGTAAGTACAGAGCTGCCGCTCGTAGGCGGCGATCAAGTCGGGGCTGTCTACAGGTTTCGGTGAGGTCTTAAAGTCGAGGAGTTCCAGCTTGCCGTCGCCGCCAAGCAGCAGGTCTACTTTGCCGGTCAGGATGTAATCGTCCTTTTCCAGAGATACGTCCACCTCCGTCTGGATTACCCGGCGCATTTCGTCTTGATTCTGTCGGAAGTAGTTCATGACCTGCTGGAAGGCAGCTTCCTTTGCCGCATCGCCGATTGGACGCACGTCCTTCATGCGGAGTAAACTGAACGTCCGCTCGAAAAGTTCGCGGATACGTGAGTCGTCCAACAGATCGAGGTTGCCATCTAGGGCGATGCGGTGGATCTCCTCGATGGTCTGATGAACGAGTAATCCGAAGAAGATCACCGCAGAACGCGATGGTGTGAAATCGTATTCGCGGAAGAATTGGTATTGGCGCGGGCAGGTTTCGTAAATCTTCAAATCGCCTGTGAAGCTATAGCTACGCTTGACCGGGATCCGTTCGCGCAGCCGGAAACGCTGCGCGGCGAGAAGATCCTTCTCCACGTAAGGCCACTGAGGGAGCCCCTGCCAGATCGGGGCGAAGTAGTCTTTGGGGGAACCGGGAGCAGTGAGGACCAGAATCTTCTGCGCCCGGGAGAAGGCGACGTAGTGGAGGCGCATTCGATCGAAGGTGGTGATCCGGCTTTCCGGCTCGAAGGTTGGACGGCGGTAAAAGGGCCCTAAATCCCGGTCGATCTGCTTGGGACTCGAAAGCTGAGCGCAAAGGGAGCCGACTACCACAACGGGGAACTCCAGGCCCTTGGCTTGGTGAATCGTCATCACCTGGACATAGCCTTTGGGGAAGGGCTGGTCCGGGTCCTCGTACTCGTTGATCCCGCCGTCGTAAAGCAACCGAAGGAAGCTGTTGAAGAGGTGCAAGCGCAGGATTTCGCGGTTGCGATGAGTCACGACCGTGTAGTGATAATACGTCTGGAAGGCGTTTAGGAGCTGCGAGAAGATCGCCAGATTACGGGCTGCATTCTCGCTCTTGACGCCGCTCTTGAAGGGCTCTAAAGCGAGCAGACGGTAGAGGTAGTCCGCCGGACGGACGTCGAGCGCCTCGCCTTCTCTTAGACCCGCAATCTCCGCTGTCCACTTCTGCAACGATTTGGCCAGTGGGTGCGGTGCCGCAAAGCGGCGGGCTAAATTGACGATGGACTCGTCAACGTACCGAGCCAGCTCGGCCACCGCGCCTGCCACCTCACCCCGGCCGTTCCCGTACCAGCCAAAGATTAGAGCGAAGCACGCGACAAGGTCGCGGACCTCCTGGTTATCGAAG
>Ga0272448_1005081_pt1 | contig 14653 bp, 14 predicted proteins | sample YNPCB0191_FD_202220 | JGI IMG/M metagenome (GOLD analysis project Ga0272448, IMG submission 202220) | Hot spring sediment microbial communities from Yellowstone National Park, WY, United States - YNP-CB-019-1 | ecosystem: Environmental > Aquatic > Thermal springs > Hot (42-90C) > Sediment...
ATGAGGAGGGCGCTAGCGGCGACGGCGAGCGCCACGCCGATAGCACGCCGAGACGGCCGTCTCGGGCGCAGCGGCCAGGGATGGCGAGGGGGCTTGGTCATATCAACCACAGGATGCCAGGGTTGTTGGCGCGCACGACGGCGATCTGGGCCTTTGGCAGGCCGGCGGCTGATGTGTAGATCAGGTAACGCGGCTCCCACCTGGGCCTGTACTTGGCTTTGAACACCCGCACCCCCGTGAAGCTGTAGAGGCGGTTGAAGTGTGAGTACAGAATGTGAAGCACGCGCTCTGGCACGCCAGCATCGCTTTCGGTGCCGACGCCGGCCAACGGCGCCAAGCCGAGGTTGAGCCCCTGGAAGCCGAGCTCCTTGTAGTGCTGTGCCGCCTTCACGATGAGCAGGTCCATAACTCCCCGTTCAGCCGTGCGCCTTCGCCGCATGAGGTCCGGAGTGATCACTGGGCTGCGGTACTGCGTGACGAAGTTGGCAAACGCCTCGATGCGGCCTTCGGGACTCTCCACCACAGCTATGTCGCATTCGGAGAGGTACGCTGGATCGAACCACCCGAGGGAGAACCGCTTCTCCTTGCCACCCATGGCGCGCAACCAGTCCTCGGAGACCTGGCGCAGCTGCTGAATGAGCGGGGCCTCGATGGGAGGTGAGTAGAAGCGAACCGCCCAGTTGAGCCTGGACAGTTTGCTTACTATGTGCCTGAGGTCCTTCCACTCCCCGCCCTGCATATCGAAGGAGTTGAGGTCGATGACGGCCTCTTCGCCGATCTTGATGTACTGGTAGCCGACGGCGCGGTAGGCTGGCAGGTAGTCGGGAAGCACCTGGAAGTAGCACGGCGTCCAATCCATCTCCGCGCAATGGTCATCGAAGGCGGCGATGGCGTCTGGTACCTGCTCGTCGGGGCCGATCGGGTCGCCCAGCACGACGGCCACGTTTCCCACCACGCGAAAGGAGATGTACGCATCCAGGCCGGGCGGGAAGTAGAACGCCTTATCTGGGAGGAGGGTTATGCGCACGAGAGATGAGCGGCCGTGGCGCACTGCGATCTTCTCGGCCCGGTCTCGCTCCTGCTCCCACGCGCGGCTCCGGTACAGCACCGGCTTAAGGGCGGCCTGCGCGCCGTACAGGAGGGTGAAAGCGCCGACGGTGTAAAGGGAGCCGAGGAACCACCGCGCGCGGCCGCCGTGGGCCATCGGCGGTTCTGCAAACGCGAACAGGATTCCCAATGTCATCCGGATCGAGTCGAGAACGTCGAATGATGCGTGGAACTGGCGATCTAGGTAGTAGAAGCCCACCGTCCCGTAGACGCACGCGAACAAGATGGAGAGGGCAAGCACGGCCAGGCCGCGGCGGAGGGAGGGCGGGTCGCTGGCGGCTCGGTACTGCCGCCTGAGCGCCACCAGGGCGGCCAGCACCAAGAGGCTGGTGACGGCCTCCTCCCAGTCGAGCCCCTTTGCCAGGTGCAGCAAAGCCGATATGCCGAGCGCCGAAACGCTGAACTGCCACGCCCGCCGTTTGTGCCGCCACAGCCCATGTCCGAGGAACAGGAGCAGAAAGCCCACAACCACGGTAAGGAGGCGGCTGCCGTGGATGACTTCCAGTGGCAGGTATTGGCGCAGCAGCAGCAAGCGGCTGTGGGCGTGCACAAACAGCGCGGACCACAGGTTCAGCAGCGCCAGACCCCACACCATGGCGGCGAGGGTGTGAACCCCCGCCCTAGAGCGCCTGCGCATTTGGTCTGTCTTCTTTCAGGGTTATCTGCAGCGCCGCGTACCCGGCAAGCACCGGCATCCACAGCGAGAAGAGCCGGTACAGCAAGGTAACAAGCACGGCCTGTGCCAGGTGGACGCCCAAAGAGGCGTACACCACGGCCATGGACGCCTCAAACACGCCGAGCCCCGACGGCACGAGCGACACGAAACCCGCCAAGTACGCGAGCCCATAGCCCGCCACCAGCACGCCCAAGTGCACCGGATGCCCAACCGCCATGAAGACGCTCCATAGGCCCGCTAGGTCGAACAGGTGGATGAAGAATCCCATGCATACGAGAGCTGCGGTGGATCTGCCGGAGTGGGCGAGCACCGCGACGGCCTGGAGCGCCTCGTCCACGCCAGCGGCGGCAGCGTCCACGGAGACGGCATTGCCAACGCCCAGCCGCGCGACACCCCTGTTCAGCGCACGCGCCAGCGCCGTAACGACGGCCACCAGCGCAGATCGCATGGAGACCAGCACCGCCGCAACGACGAGAAGGGCCAGGATCAGCGCGCCAAGGGTGGCGGCCGCCCTGATCTCCACAGGGGTCAGCTCGTGGTGGAGGGAGAGATAGATCATCCCGCAGCCAAGTATGAGTGCGAAGGCCCCATAGTCGAGCACATAGCGCGCCAGGTTGACGGTGACGGTGGCGCTTGGTGGCACACCCACCCGCGCCATCCGCTCCGTGAAGAGCGCCGTGCCAGACACGCCTGCGGAGGGCGCGATTCTGTTCACGAACGCCGCTGCCAATGTGAGGCGTATCACGCGGGGCAGGCTCGTGCGGTGCCCCATCACGCGGTACATAAGCCAGTATATGGTCGCCTCGTTGCTTTGGAACAGGGCTTCGCACAGGACTGGTGCTGGGAGCCATCGCCAGTCGGTGCGCCCGAGCAGCCGCAGCAGATGCGCCGCTTCGGTTCGCTGCAGGGCGACAAACGCCACCAGGGCCGCAGTTGCCCCAACCGCGAGCCACTTGCGCCACGATGGCACGGCCAACGGTTTCGCCTCCTTCCGGTAGCGTTTCAACCAAGGCGGCATCCACTCCTGCCATCACGGTGCGCCCACCAGGCGGCCCAGCGCCGCCTGTGCAAAGTTTGACACCCCGAGATCCTTTGTGTTACCATCGGTTCCACGGAGGACGGCATGGGCAGACCTGTTGTGGCTATAGTTGGGCGGCCTAACGTGGGTAAGTCCACGCTGTTCAACCGGCTCATCGGCCAGCGGCACGCCATTGTGGAAGACACCCCTGGCATCACCCGGGATCGCCTGTACGGCACCTTCGACTGGCGCGGCCGCGACTACGTGGTCATTGACACGGGCGGGATCGTGCCGGACGCGGATGATCCGCTAGTTCGCCAGGCGCGTGCCCAGGCCGAGCTCGCCATGGATGAGGCGGACATCATCCTATTCCTCACCGATGCGCGCGAGGGGCTGTCGCCGCTTGATGAGCAGATAGCCGAGCTGCTGCGTAAGTCGCCCAAGCCCGTGATCTTGGTTGCCAACAAGGCCGAGAGCGAACAGCGCCAGTTCAGCGCCGCCGAGTTCTACGCCCTGGGCTTGGGCGAGGTGCACCCCATGTCCGCCACGCATGGGACCGGCGTGGCAGACATCCTCGACGTGATCCACCAGAGCTTGCCCGCCTGCGATTGGGAGGAGGAGCCCGGGGATGAGGCGGTGCGGGTGGCCATTGTTGGCCGGCCAAACGTGGGAAAATCATCCCTCCTGAACGCGATTCTCGGCCAGGAGCGCGTGATCGTAAGCCCTACTCCCGGCACCACCAGAGACGCGGTGGACACCACGTTTGAGCGCGGCAACGTGAAGTACGTGCTGGTGGACACCGCTGGTATCAGGCGTACGGGCAAGGTGCAGGGCACGATCGAGTATTACACCATGCTGCGCGCCCACAGAGCCATCGACCGGTGCGACGTAGCATTGCTGGTGGTGGACGCCTCCGAGGGCGTGGTGGACGGCGACGCGCGCGTGGGTGGGCTGACCCAGGACGCCGGCAAGGGGTGCGTCATCGTGGTGAACAAGTGGGACCAGGTGAAGGGCGTGCAGATGCATAAGTACGCCCAGGACGTCAAAGCCGCACTGCCGTTTCTGGACTACGCGCCCATCGCATTCTGCTCTGCCCTTACCGGGCGCGGAGTGGATGCTGTGCTGGATACGGCTGCCACCGTCGCCCAGAACCACGCGCTCCGCATACCCACCGGCGAGCTGAATAGGACCATCGCCGAGGCGGTCGATGCGCATCCATACTCGCAGAAGGGCCGCGAACTGAAGATATACTACGCGACGATGGTAAAGGTGAAGCCGCCAACCATCGTTCTGTTCGTGAACAACCCGCAGCTGGTGCACTTCTCCTACGAGCGGTACCTGCTCAACAGCCTCCGCAGCGCGTTTGGCTTTGTGGGAACCCCCATCCGATTGCACTTCAGGCGGCGGGAGGATCAAGACGGGGCAAATGGTAGGTAGCTCAGCGAAGGGTGCGGCAATGCCAAGGAGACCAAGGAGACCGTGAATGCCGTACGCGGCGGCGATGTGGGTGCTGGGGATGGCGGCGGCGTACCTTGTGGGCGGGCTGCCGTTTGGCCTGTGGGTCTGCCGCGCATGGTCTGGGTATGACCCACGGCAGTACGGAAGCGGGAACATAGGGGCCACCAACGTCTACCGGCTACTGGGCCCCATGGGGTTCGTGGTGGTGCTGGCGCTGGACGCGGGCAAGGGGTTCGCGGCGGTCAAGCTGGGGGCGGCGCTGGCGGGGGGCGGGCCGTGGGCGGTGCTCGCCTGTGCGCTATCGGCCATCGTGGGATCCAACTGGTCGGTGTACCTTGGGTTCAAGGGCGGAAAGGGCGTGGGCGTGAGCCTGGGTGCGGCTGCCGCCGCGATGCCGCTGGTGGCCCTCCTCTCGCTGGTCACCTGGATAGTGGTGGTGGCGGTGTGCCGGTATGTGTCGCTCGCGTCCATCGTGGCGGCGTGCATGGCCGGGGTGTATGCGGTGCTGTTGGGCCAGCCGGTGCCGTACCGCGTGTTCGGCGGGCTGATCGCGGTGTTCGTGCTGATCCGCCACAGGGCGAACATCGGCAGGCTGGCGGCGGGGACGGAGCCGCGCTTTGGGGCCCGCATCAAGCCCACAGAGGGCGGCGAGTGCAAGCAGACGCGGACAGGTCTATAGCTGCACCTTGCTGTCGTCGCCCAGCATTAGGCGCACCGCTTTGGGGAGGCCGTCGCCTCTGGTCACCTCGGCATTGCGGCCCAACAACGAATCCTCAATGCGCGCACCCGGATCCACCACGCGGCAACCCTCCAAGAGGACGCTGTGCTCCACCTCCGCCCGCTCGATGAAGACCCCGTCGCCGACGCTGGTGTAGGGCCCCACAAACGCGTCCCGTAGCGTGCAGCCCCGCCCTATCACGGCTGGCCCGCGGACGGTTGCGCGCTCCAACACGGTGTCTTCCCCTATGGAGACGCGGCCGATCACCTTCGAGCCCGCGCCGACGAGTCCGCGCACGCAGCCGGACAGCTCGTCGAGAACCGCCCTGTTCGCCTCCAAGATGTCGTCCTTCTTGCCCGTATCGAGCCACCAGCCGGCGAGCTTGTGGGCGAGGACGCAACCGCCCTGCTCGATGAGCCGCTGGATGGCATCGGTGATCTCGTATTCCCCACGGCTGGACGGGGCAATGGTTGGTATGATGCGGTGAATGGCCGGCCCGAACAGGTACACGCCCACGAGGGCCAGGTTTGACCTTGGCTCCTTGGGCTTTTCGACCAGCCTAACGACGCGCCCGGATTGGTCCAGCTCGGCCACGCCGAACTCGCGCGGGTCCGGCACCTCCTTGAGCAGTATGAGCGCATCTGGATGGGCGGCGCTGAACTGCTGAACGAAGCTGGTTACGCCCCCCTGGATGAGGTTATCGCCGAGGTACATCACGAACGGCTCTTCGGCGAGGAAGGTGCGGGCGCAAGTGACCGCGTGAGCCAAGCCCAGGGGCTTCTCTTGGTGGATGTACGTGACGGATACGCCCCATCGAGAGCCGTCGCCCACTGCGGCCATCACCTCGTGTCGTGTGTCGCCGACGATGATGCCAACGTCCGTGATCCCGGCGTTGCGAACTGCCTCCAGCGCATAGAAGAGGATTGGCTTGTTGGCCACGGGCAGAAGCTGCTTGGCGGACGTGTAGGAGAGTGGGCGCAGGCGGGTTGCCTTGCCGCCGGACAGAATCAGGGCTTTCAACTGGTTGCTCCATCGCCTCTGAGAACGGGTTTTCCCTAGCAGCACCATTGTAGCCGTGGCGCTGGTAGCGGTCAAGCGCGTGTGAACTGGGCGGCCGGCCGGTGGGTGTGGCTGCATCCCGATGTTGACCTGGGTGGTGATGCTTGACGAGGTGCACGCCTACGACGTCTACACATTCACCATCCTAAGTAAGCAACTGGAGTAAGAAGGCCATAACGAACGCTGAGGTGAAACGATGTACAGCGTTCAGTTGGAGAAGGAACAGCTCAATGAGCTGAACAGGTTGGCCCGCGACCCGGCTACGAAACCAAGGACCAGGCAGCGCCTCGATATGGTGCGGCTGCGCGCGCTGGCCAGCAAGGCACAGGCTCTCCACCGGCCGGCCCACGCTGAAAATGGCTCTTTACTCCGCTGTGCTGCTTAGGTTGCGCTGCGTGAAGGCGCCCTAGGCGCCCCTGCCGGCAAAGCCTCCCAAATGCCGGTAGGGGCGCTTCCGTTCGGCAGCAGGAGACACCAACAGCGCTACTGCCGCTCGATCAGGTAGCAGATCGACTTCGCCTCGCCGATGCTGAACGCCGCGCCATCCGCGCTCGCGCGAACGGGAATCTGTGCGATGGGCTGGCCCCACGGGTTCAGCGCCCGCACGGTTAGCCCCTCTGGAGCCACGCCACGTAGCGCCAATTCCGCTTTCACTGGCTCCACCAGGATGGGCGCGCGACCCGGGTCCACCGCGCTCGTGCGTGTACGGTTGTACAGCATCCCCGTGTTCTCCGCCCGCGCCACCGCCCACACCGCCATCCGTTTCGACTGCTCGATCGGCTGGCCGTCGAGGGATGAGACGGCGATGGCGGCGAACGGGGTTGACGCCTTGATCGTCACGCCGCCCAGCGCCCACTCCTTGCCACGTGTGAAGCCGACTAACGCCTTGGTGCGGTCCGTGCTGACCGTGATCGTCCCGCCTTCGCCGTCCCACCGTAGCTCGCTGGTGTCGCTATCCCAGGCGGCTGCCGACCCCAGTGCCGCAGGTGGACCGCCAGGGGCGTCGGCCAGCTCCACCCGGTGCTGAAGCACAGCGCTGCTGGACACGTCGTCGCCAGCGGGCCCGCCCGTCAGCGCGCTTTGGTCGGTGAGCACCCCGCGCACCACCTGCTCGGCGGCCCTAACGTCTCCCCGGCGGAACAGAAGGGCGGCCGCGGGCCACTGGCCAAACACATGTGGCTTGTTGCCGATGTCGAACGGACTGGACATCACCGGCGGCCAGTCCGGGCCGTAGAAGTCGAATTGGAGAAGGCCGTCCCAATCCTGCAGGCAGGCATATGCGGCCACTAGCATCGGGCCCTCAGCTATGTACTCGTTGATCCAGCAATCGTTCCATTCGGTCACGATCAACGGCTTGCCTGCAACCCTTTGCCTGCCTAGCTGCACAATGCTGGAGAGCGGGCTGCAGAGCATGGGAGTGTTGTTGAACGTGTTGGTTGGGCCATACCCGCCCTGAGGATGGTCCCAGTAGTAATGCCTGTCCAGGTAGTCGAGGCGTACGTTGGAGAGGATGTCCGCGGCCCAGTTCTCCCAATGGTTGCTGCCGGTGATAGGCACCTTAACGCCGATGGAGCGAAGGTAGTTGCGCATGCCCTGGTAGTAAGCCGTCTGCGTATCCAGGAGGAACTCGATGACCAGGCGGTTCTTCTTGCGCAGGAGGTCGGGCACTGAGCCAGCGGGGGCAGTCACGCCGCGCTTGCCGCACCACTGCTCGAACATAGAGCGGATCTCGTCTACGTAGTATTGCGGCAGCGACTGATAGCCGTCCGCCCAGAAAAGGGAGGACTCGTTGATGACCTCCATCATTGCGATCGCGGGCTCGTCCACGTAAGCAACGCCGGTGTACTTGTTCACGTGAGTGAGGAGGTCGTGCGCGTACTTCTCTTGGAGCTCGATGATGCGGGGATCGAAGTGGGCCACCACCTTGGCGCCGTTATCCACCTGCTGCCAATCGCGCACGTTGTCGCCGGCCTTGAACTTGCGGTGCACCAGAAGGTCCATGTACACGTAGATGCCGCGCTTCTTCAGCTCAGCGATGAGGTAATCCAGACGGTCAAGGCTTTCGGCGGAGAAGTGCTGAGTGTCGTCGTAGCGCGGGTCGAAGATGTTGGGGTTGGCCCAGGAGGCGTCCATGTGGTGGAGGCGCACCATGTTGCAGCCGGCCTTGGCGAGGCGCTCGGCCACGGCGGCCGCTGACTCGTGGCTTTGGAATGGGTTCGACGCCACGATGTTGGTGCCCCAGAACCGCGCTCTGGTACCGTCTTGAAACGCGAAATGCCCGTTCTTGACGGTGACGAAACCGTGGCTGCCAGCGGGGACTTCGTTGAGGAAACTGAGGTCCACCAGCGATGGACCCCCAGCGGCCGGCCGCGGCCCGGGAAAGGCGAACCAGCCGGTGGTATCGGTGGTTTGGTTAGCTTCGGGTGCCAAGTAGCGTCCTCCCTTGTCGCGCGCGGTTACCTCCAGGTCGTCATACCAGGCGGTGCCGGCGCAGTTCTGCAGCCCCACGGACACGCGCAGCAGCGTGGCGCCGGCCGGCACCGCGAACGAGCCCTCGTAGCGACGCCAGTCTGCATCGGTCAGCACAGTGCGGACCTCCGGCCAACCGCCTATCTGCCTGCGAAGCGCGTCGTGAAACGAGACGAAGATGCGAGCGCCTTCCCACGGCTGTGCGCCGGGCCTCATGCCAGAGGTACGCATCCAGCCCGCAACGCGCACGGAGGCGGCGCCGGCGATGGGCACGTCTTGCACGGTCATTGCGTAGCCGGGGGCAGACAGGGATACCCGCAAGCAGAGCCCGGGTCGGCCCTGCGCAGGCACGACCACGCCGCCTTGGGTGGACCAATCTCGAGGGCTTCCCTGGCCCGCCTCGAAGCCGGGGTTGAGCAGAAGGTTAAGCGGAAACGAGACGCCCTCGATGGCGCTGCGGAGCACGCCAACCACATCGGCAAGGGAGATGAGCCCGTCCCCGTTGAGGTCCGCGGCCCACAGTTGCGCCTGTGTGGGCGTGGTTAGCCCCACAGCCGCCTTCAGCGTCAGTACGGCATCTGCGGTGGTAACGGTGCCATCGCCGTTCGCGTCGCCCGCTACGGTTGCCCGGGCTGGATGGGCGCAAGGAGACGTGAAGCAGACAACCACAAGGACAGCGATCAGAACGTGTCGCACGCGCATCCCTCCGACCGTTGCTTGCTGCATATTGGCAGAAACTGCCAGGCCGCTTTCCGTTTGGCCGTGGGGGGCCGATCGTCCTTCTCTTTGGCTGCGCAAGCGGGGGTAGGGATGGCGAGCAAACGCCAGTGGGTGGGCGGCGATCAGCCGGACTTGGGGTTGGCGACGTAGCGCAGGACGTGCACATCTTGGATGGTAACCAGGCCTTCGGTCACCATCTCGTCTAGCGCGGGGAGGAAAGCGTTGACGCGCTCCTCCAGGTCCACTAGCTCGATGACCATCGGCAGGTCCTCAGAAAGGCGCAGGATGCGTGCGGTGTGCAGCCGCGACGTGGCGCCGTACCCCTCGATGCCGCGCAGCACTGTTGCGCCGGCCAACCCGTGCTCCCTGGCCCGGCGAACGATTGCAGCATACAACGGCTGACCGTGCCACTGATCGCTCTCGCCCACGTAGATGCGCACTTTCTTCGCAGGCCCCTCGATCTTCAATGTGATCCTCCACGGACAATGATGGCGGCGGCCCTAGATGAGCCTGGCGATCCGGGCACCCAGCCACACAGCCAGAAGCCCCAAGAACACGCTTCCGAGCACGTTAGACATGGCGATCAGCCAGCTTCTGGATTCCACCAGGCCAAACGTTTCGTATTCAAACGTAGAGAACGTTGTGTACGCACCAATGAACCCAATGGCAACCACTAGGCGCGCGCTGGGGGAGATGCCGACGCGCTCCGTGGCCAAGGTGGCAAACAGCCCCAGGACGAAGCTGCCACTTGTGTTGATGAAAAGCGTGCCCCACGGGAACTCGGTTCCGTACCGCTGCGCCACCCATCCACCCAACCAATACCGGGCATTGGCACCAAGAAAACCTCCAACTCCGACCCAAAGGGCCTTCGCAAGGCCATCCAATCGTGTCTTCTCTCCTAGTCTAGTGTCATCGCTACTTCACTATGAGGACGCTGCACGGTGCTAGCCTGGCGAGGTTCTGGGATGTGGAGCCCCATATGCGCCCCCATACGCTGGAATGCCCCAGGAAGCCTATCACCAGCAGGTCGAACTCGCCCTCCTTGCAGTGCCGCACGATCGTTTCCACCTCGTGCCCGGGAACTACGTGGAAGCGAAGCTTCACCCCCCTTGCCTCAGCCCTTTCCTGCGACCTTGCCCTGAGGTCCTCGAAAAAGGCGTCTTTCTGGCGTTTTGTCTCTTCCACTTCTCCTATGGTTGCAGCGTAGTGGGGCAAGGCCTCCTCAACCGAGAGCGATTCAATGTGGGCGTTGCACATGGCAGCCAACTCGATAGCAACGTCCAGAGCCTTCATGCCCCCTGCCGACCCATCGTTGGCGACTAGGATCTTCTCGAACATGGGTGATCTCCACTTGCGGGTACTGGGCCGTCATGTCGATGCGTGACCGCAGACATGGCAGCCGACTCCATAGTTGGACGGAACCTGCGCATGGCGATAAGCGTGGGCACCACAGCGCTTCCGATGACCGTGGCCACCAGCAGAGTGTACTGCTGCTGCGTGATGATGCCGCGGTTCAGCCCGAACAGCGACGCGATGGTGCCAAAGGTGAGGCCAGTGCACACCATCAGCGTGCTGAAGTAGCGCTCCCGGTGTGGGAACCTGAACGCCGTGGCGAGAGGGTAAACCCCCACAAACTTGGTTGCTATCTTGACCCCCAACAGCAAAGCTACCACGCCCAAGCCAGCCGACAGGGCGGGCAATGACACTAAGGTGCCCGCCTTGAGGAAATAGAACGGCGTCAGCAACGCGAACGACGTGGTTCGAAGATGGCTGACCATCGTCTTCCGCTCTGAAAAGATGGATGCCACCACTAGACCAAGCAGATATGCCCCCAACACCGGTTCGCTGTTCGCCTTCACGGCCAACGCGCCTAGCCCAAACAAGAGCAAGAAGATGAACTTGATCTCCGGCTCCGAAACGTGGCCACCGAAGGTCTCGAAGAACCAGCGTGCTACCGGCTGCGTGAGGGCAACGATCAAGGCCGTGACGGAGACGAAGATCACCAGCCACACGTTGTAGCTGGCGAACAACACGCCTAGCGCTAGCACTGTTCCCAGGTCGTTGATGAAACATGCCGCCAGCAGGATTCTGCCCAGCTCGGTGGAGTTCAGCCCGGTCTCCACCATCACAGCGTACACCACCGCCACCGAGGTTGTGGATAATGCAATTCCGCCGATGAGGGCCGCGTTGTGATCCCAGTGAAGGCCATACTGGCAGGCCAGCCACACACCGACGAAGGGAATAAGGAATGCTGCGATGCCGATGCTAAACGATTCCTTGGCCCGTCGCCGGAGGGTTTCAGGGTCGATCTCTGCTCCCGCCAGGAAAGTGAGCAGGACACTTCCAAACCCGGCAAGGAAGTTGATCCACTCAACCGAGTGGAGCCCAAGGTAGTTGCCGCCCAGCACGCCAAAGCCGATCTCCACCAACGCCACGGAGATGCCCGTACGAATGGAAACTAGGCTGGCGGCTAGTGCCAGTGCGATCCACAAAGCTGCTGTCTGGCTATCCATGGTTACTGCTCCGCGCCAGCTTGAGACTCCTGCAGAAACGTCGCCACGGCCCGCACAACCTGGCTGGGCGCAAGCCGGCTTACGTTGAACACGGCGTGGTAGACCAGGGGGTCGGCCCAGTCCACGCGGAAGTAGTGGCGATGAAAGGCTGCCCGCAGCGCATCCTGCTCGCTGATGCGCTCCCTGGCAGCCCCCTCCGAGAGCCAGTGATGGCGCATCACCCACTCCAAACGGTCGCCGAACTCCGCAACCAAGCGGAGGTGAAGGGCCTTATCAGGTGGCACCAGCATGTTGCCGCCGCGGCCCACTATCACGGATGGAGAGGACGTGGCATCCTCCATCGCCTCCTTAAGGCCCTGGAAGTAGCGGGCGGACTCCTGAAGCCTGCTCAAGCGCTCGAGGAAGCCAGGTCCGCGCTCGTCCACTCTGATGAGATCGGGCACCGGTATCCCCTCCAAAGCGGCGGACCGGTGCATCAGCTCGTCGTCCCAACACCGCCAGCCCATTGCGGCAGCCAGCTGCTCGCCAAGCTCACGCCCCATCGCCCCAAACTCGCGGGATATGGTGACGTGCTGCCATGGAGCGGGGGCGGCGCCGACTGCCTCCTTCCACGCGCCCGGGGGCAATTCAGTGCCTCCCATTGCGTCTAGGCAGCACAGGACTAGCCTGGCCGCCTGTTCGGCAGACAGCATGGAGGTGTTCAGCGTGAGGTGGTAGCGGTGCGGCTCATCCCACCGCGCGCCGAACAGCTGACGGTGAAAACTGGACCTGTGCTCGTCGCTTTCCCTCACCAGTTTCTCGGCCACATCTCGAGAGACGCCCATACCCTCCTCGGCGCGGCGCACGCGGTCCTCGCGGCGGGCAACCAGCAGCAGGTGAAAGGCATCCTGGCGTTTCCGCAGGATCTCCACAGCACCACAGCCCACCAGAATCAGCGAGCCGCTTGCCGCCATCGCCTCAACAACCTGCCGTAGCACTTGGGCGTATCGCTTCGGGCCGTGCAGCCAGCTGCGCAGGGCCCCTTCACCGGGGAGCTGCTCATCTTCGGCCGCCTGAACGCTCTCGTGCAGCCCAAGTTCCGCAGCTGTGGATTCCACCTCGCGCCGCCCCACCACGGGCATGCCAAGGCTCCGGCTCAGTATGGGGAGCACTCGCGTCTCATCTGCGCAGATCTGTCTGGACAATGTGATAATCATACCAGTGGATGCGTCAATCTCACAGCTCGAAGTGTCGGCCCAGGTACAGCTCGCGCGCCTGCCTGTCGTTGACGAGGTCCTCCGCGATGCCCGCCGTGAGGATTCGCCCGGAGTGCATTATGTAGGCGCGGTCCGTGATGGCAAGCGTGTCTCGGACGTTGTGGTCCGTAATGAGCACGCCTATGTTGCGCTGCTTTAGCCCCAGCACGAGGCTTCGGATCTCCTCCGCGGCGATCGGGTCCACGCCTGTGAACGGCTCGTCTAGCAGGACGAAGGTTGGGTCGGCGGCGAGGGTGCGGGCCACCTCCACCCGGCGCCGCTCACCACCGGAAAGCGCCTGGACCACCTGGTGCCGGAGGTTAGCGATGCCGAGCTCCCTCAGGAGCTGTTCCTGCTTCTGTTGTCTCGCTGGCTCTGGCAGCCCACGCATCTCGAGCACGAGTTGGATGTTCTGGGCCACCGTAAGCCTGCGGAACGCGGATGGCTCCTGCGATAAGTACGCGATGCCCAGCCGCGCGCGGCGGTATACCGGAAGCCGCGTGATGTCCTCGCCATTCAGAAGCACGCGGCCGGACCCGGGCCGGACCAGCCCCACCATCATGTAGAACGTGGTGGTCTTTCCGGCGCCATTTGGCCCCAACAGCCCCACTATCTCTCCCTGGCGAACCAGCAGCGAGACGCCATCCACCACGTTCCGCCCACGGTATGCCTTGACGAGGCCATCGGCAACCAGCTCCGCCAGGCCCCGCTCTCCTGCGTTGCTAGTCATTCACGCTGCCCAGCTCTCCGGAGACCTTGAACATGGCACGACCCGGGGCGTCTTTCTCGTCTCCCCAGCCCTCGTGGTTGAACCTGTAGTCGCTCTTGCGGATCACTTCACGCAGCTCGGCCTGCAGACCGTCGATGTGGCGCAGCTCTTGGTCAACCAGAAACCCAGCGTCCTCCTGTGAGGCTTTGCTGCACACGATGGCCAGGTGTGGCAAGCAAAGGCCGCGAGATGCCTCGATGCGGCTGCGGAGCTGCGGGTCGCCCAGATGCTCAACGAGGGTGGTGGTGTAGCGCTCTTCGGCGCCAAGCCGGATTGCACACGCTGGGCATTCCGCGCGACCGGGGTGGCCGCGGCGCACTGCATGTGCCACCCTATGCTTGAGCGCATCCAGCAGGTCCAGGTACAGCACTGCCAACCCCAAGTTGCTGGCTATCTTGGCCAGCTGATACCCGTGGTACGAGCAGAACCCAAGGGTCGCTCGCAGCTTCTCTCTGGTCTCCGGGTTGTTGAGGGATTCATAGGCCAGGGAAGATAGGTATGAGAAGACGCTTTCCTTCACCAGCACACAGATGGCGCAAGTGCGTTTGCCCAGCGCCTCCTCAACCTCGTAGTAGGCCGTGTGCTTTGTTTTCATGGTTGGTTCAGACCCAACTGCGCTTGCCACGCACGGAACAACAGCTCAAATGGCCCACCGCCACCGCCATCCTACCGCGTACGCCACAGCGCGATGGCCCCCAATGCGGTAAGGACAGCGCCATACCCGAAGGCGAGGTGGACAGACACGGTCAGTAGATAACCAACGACCACGCTGGAAACCAGGTCTCCAACGCCGTTCACCATGCCAAGCACTCCGTAACCGGTGCCGCGCAGCTCCGTCGGCAGGAGATCCGCCGCAAGCGCGCCCTCCATTGCATCAACCAGGGCTACGTAGGCGCCAGCCAGCACGAACA
>Ga0272448_1005082_pt1 | contig 14652 bp, 10 predicted proteins | sample YNPCB0191_FD_202220 | JGI IMG/M metagenome (GOLD analysis project Ga0272448, IMG submission 202220) | Hot spring sediment microbial communities from Yellowstone National Park, WY, United States - YNP-CB-019-1 | ecosystem: Environmental > Aquatic > Thermal springs > Hot (42-90C) > Sediment...
CCCTTCGACATCAGGTAGAAGATCTCCTCTTCCGCCAGCCTCCCCACAGCCGCCTCATGAGTCAATTCCACGTCTTTCGCCGTGGAGTCGAGCTCTGGGACCGCCGTTATCCTGGACGTGTCGCTCAGCATCAACCCACGGCATTCTATGTGTCCCTTGCTGCCGCTGGCCTTGGCCTGGATCTTGGCCCTCGCCACGATCTTCGAGTCGTCCTTCGAAATGGACTTCGACACTATCTCGGCCTTCGACTCCCTCCCTGTGATCAGTACGGACGAACCCAAGTCTATATCGGAGGAGGCCTTCCCCAGGACGAGCGACGAAAGAAAGGCCCTCGCTCTATCCCCCTTTAGATGCACCGAAGGGTACGACTGGAAGCTGGCCAAGCCCTTGGAGCTCAAGTTGACGTAGCTGCTTATGAATACACCTCCCTCTTCGACTACTGCCGCCGTCCTGGGTCGGACGTGGGTCGTAGGGGCCCAGTCGTGTATCATTGTGAAGGTGACCGTCGCTCCTTTCTTGACGTAAAATTCAGTAATCCCGACGTGCAGGCCCACCGACTCGGGCACTATTCCGCACCCCGTCACGACGTGGACGGTCGAACCCTCGTCCGCCACCACCACGTTATGGGGGGCTTGGAAGGATACGGGAGACTTGATGAAGAGGCAAGTCTGCACGGGCATGTCCACCACCTGTCCAGGCTTGGTGACTATCACATAGCCCGCCTTGCCGAAGAGCTTGGCCGACGCTGTGAACTTGTCCTGCCCCACATCGATCAGCTTCCAATAGTAATCCTGAACGAACCTCTCGTCCTGCACGGCCTCTTCCAACGAAAGAAGCTCGAGGTTCGAATGGAGCTTCTTGTAAATCACCGAATTGTCAAACTGGACGTACGTTCCCGCTTTGGACTGCTCCTTGGAATCGATCCCTATGTTGTTCAGCCGTCCCAGTATGCCCTCCGGCAGGTCGTCCATCCTTTCAATCTTCTCAGAGTCCTCAGCCAAGCCCAAGTATTTCCCAATGTCGACGCGGGAGCCGTACGCTGGCTCCACCGTCAGCGAAGCCTTGGCCCGCACGTCCAGCTCGTCCATTCTACGGGGCTCGCTCATTCCAGGCCCGACCCCCCTTCCTTACCGTGCCCGCCGCCCGTTTGCTGCCGCCTTCCGTAACACTGCGCGCACCAATCGAAGCCGTGCTTCAAGACGTCGTTCACCAAGCCCTCCGTCTCCCCATAACAGATCATCCTTCCATCTTGCATCAAGTACGTCCTTTGGGTCAATACGTACCTCGATATGTGTCCCGTATGTGTCACGATCAACGCCGAAGGCCTCCTTTGCGCGTTCCCCGGGCCCGCGCCCAGTAGCTCGCTGATGGCCCTGCCCACAGTGGCCATGTTCTCCACGTCCACGCCCGAATCTGGTTCGTCTATCAGCGAAAGGACAGGCCTTTGGAGCAGGAGGAAGAAGAGCTCCGCCCGTTTCATCTCACCACCACTGAAGCCGACGTGAATATCCCTGTCAAGGAAACCTGTGAGATTTAGGAGAGAAGCAGCCTTCTCCACTTCTGCCTCGCCGCCCTGCCCGCTTCGAAGCCTGTTCGCCAAGCTGCGCAACGTAACCCCTCTTATCTTTGGGGGGAACTGGAAGGATACGCCCAAACCAAGCAGCGCCCTCTCTTCGGTCGGCATCGATGTTATTTCTTTCCCATTGAAATGAATGGTACCGCCCTTCACTATATAGTTCGGATTGCCCAATATCGAATTAATCAGAGACGACTTTCCGGAACCGTTGGGCCCCATCAGCAAGACCGTCTCTCCGAAGCCTATCGAAAGCGACACGTCGTCGAGGACCCTTTTGCCCTCGACATCCACGGTGAGGTCCCTTACTTCTAGCAGCATCGGCAGGGTGGTTCACTGCGCAGGTAGTTAATTCTTCTGTGAGGAGAGGATTGAGCCCACCCATTCTGCCCGCTGTTTCACCTGCCTTGTTCGCAGGTCGTTAGCCCGCTCGAGCGGGTCGTTGTTTCTTGGGCGAGCTCCCCTTCGTGCATCGCTTGCTCATACTCATCGCTTCACAAGTCCGAACAAACATGAGCGCGTGATGATTAGGCCAAGCTCAGCTTGGCAAGAACGAGGGGAAAAACTTGCGGCTACAGATACGTCAAGAAGTGGCACGACCTCTCCGTCGGCGGAGAACGCTTCCTCTCCATCATAAATCAGTGTTGATGCGCTCACTGGTTGGGCTCTCTTGTTTAGGATGGTCCGAACCTCAACCACGATGGCGAAACTGCCGGGAAACTCAGTCGTGCTTTCCCGGCCTTCAAGCTCATGTCGACATCCCGACACTTTCTCCTGTTGAGAGGAGCTAACTTATCGAAGCTCACAGGAGAGTCGGCGCCAAAGTGAGAGAAACCAGAGAATGCCTGAGGTGATCCTTGGCGCCCAATGAAGACATCGATGCCGCCGCTTTGTTCGGCCTAATGGTCCACCACGCCCCCCATCGACCGGGAAGCGTTTAAGACTAACGGAGGGCGATGATCCACCTGCAAGGCGCATTGGCGTCAAAAAAGATGCTTGTCAGCAAGATAGAACGAGGAATAGTCATAGACCATATCTCTCCCTGCAAGGGGCTGCAGATCCTGAAGCTGTTGAATCCGGGGCCAGAGGCCACGGTGGTAATGGCGAAGAACGTCGCCAGCACCAAGTTCGGGAGGAAGGACCTGGTCAAGATAGAAGGCGAATATCTCACTTCGACGCAGGTGGACATGATCGCCTTGATATCCCCGACGGCGACGGTGAATATCATTGAGAGCCGAGAAGTCAAGGAGAAGAAGGAGGTCAGACCTCCCTCGGAGCTCAGGCATCTGATCGACTGCAGGAACCCCCTCTGCCCCTCGAAGGGCCTTCTGAGCCGCTTCGTCGTCGTCCTGAAGGAGCCGCTCGAACACAGCTACTTCGAGTGCAAGGCCTGTGGCCACAGGGTGTACTACGAAGAAGGAATAGAGGAGGTACTGAAGGGAGCCTCGGCTGGCATCCTCATTTCAAGAGAGAAGGTCCAGGCGGCGCTCTTGGACCTGCTGACCAAGAAGGGAGGGCTCAGGCTGGGGCAGAAGTTCAGGCTCAAGAGTGGCCGCGTGAGCCCCTTCTTCGTCAACCTGGGGGCCTTGAATGACGGGGAGTCCCTTTCCAGGCTTCGATGGGTGCTGGCCGGGTTCGTCCGCGTCCTCCTCGACGAAGGTAAGCTGAAGGACTTCGACTTCGTCTTCGGGCCGGCGTACAAGGGGATCAACCTTGCAGCCCTTACCTGTGAAGGGTTGAACGAATACATAGGGTTGAACAGGAGGTACCTGTATGACAGGAAGGAGGAGAAGCTCTACGGGGACACTACGATGGACAGACAGATTGTGGGTGGGGAGTACTTCAAGGAGGGCCAGAGGGTCCTAGTTGTGGACGATACCGTGACCACCGGACAGACGAAGATCGAATCGATCAGGAAGCTCTCGGCCCTGGGGTCCCACGAGCTGGTGGGGGTGGTGGTCTGCGTCGACCGCCAAGAGACCTCGGGGGAGGCCGGGAGCGCCGCCGAACATGTAAAGAGGAAATTAGGCGTCGAAGTGCACTCGATACTGACGGCTACGGACATTTATCACATGATAAAGGGGATGCTGAGCGATGAAGAGAGGGCCGCATGGCTGGATTATTACGCCAAGTACGGCGCCGTCAAGCTCGAGTGATCAAATCAAATCAAATCAAATCAAAGGTTCAGCGTCCTCCTGTGGGCCTCGGCCGCCTTCTCCGCCGCCGACCTGACGTCCTGTGAAAGTATGATGGACCTGCCTACGATTTCGAAATCCGCCCCCTTCTGAAGGGCCGAGCCCAGCTCGGACCCCTGGGCGCCCACCCCCGGGCTGAAGATCACAAGCCCGCTCCTTTTTGCACTCTCGATAAAGCGCCATTTGCTGGCCCCCACTACGGCGCCGCTGATCCTCGCTGCCTTGGCATATGCCAAGTTAGCCTCGAACCCTTCGTCGAGCGCGGGAGACCTGTGGCTCATCGCGAGGACGGCGACAAGCTCCGGCGCCTTGAAAACGTCCAGCCCCTCGATTCCCCTTTGAAACACGTGAACGGTCGCCCCATCGAACCCCAGCCCCTTCAACTGTTCCAGGATTACGCCACAGATGTGAGGTATGTCGGCGACCTTATAGTCCGCGAGGAAGTAAAACCTCTCTTTCCATTCCTGCATGACGGACCTCATCTTGTCCGGCCCCAATGTGAGCAGAGCCGGAAAGCCGAACTTGACGCCCGCAGCCGACTCCTCCACCTTCGAAAGCGTCGACGAGACGTCTTCGAGGGCATTAGCCTCATCGATAGCCACAATCAACCTTGACCGCCTTCTTCCGCTCAGACTCCAGAGCTTCTCGAAAGCCATGTGCCGGTGAACCTCCTGCTAGTGGAGGCCTTCTTGCCTTAACTACCTATCGTCTTCAAGGAGCTGTGATGTGGCGGAGGCTTTAGGCCGCATCACAGCCAGTCGTTTATTTGATTCGAAGGCACTCATCCTCATGGCCACGATTGCGTTTTGTTTATATCGAGGCTCGTACGACCTTCTGGCGGGTTTCTGCCTTCATTCGGTCCTCATTCAGAGAGGATCAAACGGGATGGCTTGGCCGGCGCGTTGGCCGACCTTCTGGGCCCTGAACGGGTCCATCACCTTTGGCTCAGGTCTCTAAGGTTCCTGCCGTTGAACATGGAGCCGCCACCGGGCTCCGATGTGAAGACGAAGATGGGCCTCCTAAAGAGCCCCGTGGGGCTTGCCGCCGGATACGACAAGGTGGGAAGGTATGTCGCTCCTTTGGCTAAGCTGGGCTTCGGATACATAGTCGCCGGGACGTTCACCCTGAAGCCCAGGGAGGGCCATCCCAGGCCGAGGGTCGCGCGCAGAGGTCAGGAGCTGGCCTTAGTGAACGCGATGGGGATGCCCAATCCGGGCGTATACGAATTTGTCAGGAGCTTCAGGAGGCCCCGCCGAAGATGCGCTGTCCTGGCCAGCGTAGCCGGTGACGATATCGAGGAGCTGGCGGAATGCCACCGCGCCGTGCAGCCTGTGGTGGACGGAGTGGAGGTCAACCTTTCCTGTCCCACCTTCCCCTCGGCGGCGAGGCTCAGGGAAACCTCGTTCGTGAAGGAGCTCTCCGGCAGATTGAGAGAAATCAAGACCAAGCCCACCTACTTGAAGGTCCCGCCTCCAACCAGCGAAGACGAAGAGGGATCCATCCTCAGGCTATGTCGGATCTGGACGGATGCTGGCCTAGATGGGGTGACGGCGGTGAACGCCCTTCCGGTCGAGGCCCCTGAGCTTGCGCTAGGAGTGGGGGGCCTCAGCGGCAGGCCCCTTAAACGCCTAATGCTGAAGATGGTGGCTAAGCTGAGAAGCGTGCTTCAGGAAGACGTTGAGATTCACGCCGTCGGAGGGATAATGACTGGAGCGGACTCAGCGGAGGCTTTGAGTGCGGGGGCCACCACGGTTCAGATCTACACCGCGCTCGCCTACAGGGGGGCCTCGGCCGCAGTCAAGATATCGAGGGAAATGCTTTCCGGCAGGCTCGTATGAATATCAGGAAACGCCGTCGACAAAGAAGCGACATCAGCGAGATCTGAACTTCGCAATTCCTTTTGTATTTTCACAGGCTATGAAGCCTTGGGTTTCGGCCGTGAGAAGCGTGTGAGCATGAAGGCGAGGTTCAAGCCCGAATGCTCTGAATGCGGACAGGTCATAGGGGCTGGTCAAGAAATAACCGAGTACAGGGGGAGGCGGGTTCATAAGAAGTGCACGCCCCCGAAAGAGCTCTGAACTTCGGATTGTTAGGGGGTTGGTCGTGGCGAATCCGACCGTTGGAAGTGATTAAGACCGATGTGGAACGGGACCTCCATGGGGTTGTCCCCAAGGTTTGCATCGAATTCAACGGAGCCTTTACTGGGCGAATGTTGATAAGAGTTATCTATATAGCCATTACAGGGGAAGCTTACTTTATATATTGGTATAATTCATATCACGTCGATAACGTTTGTCTACTGCTGATCAGGAGCAGGCAAAAGTAAGCAGGCGAAGACTGCTTAAGTGGACGGGCGCCCTCGCTGGCGCTGCTGTCGTCGGGGTCGGAGCTGGTTTTGGTGCCGACATGCTTATCAGACCAAACGCACCAACACCGCCTCCGCAGACAAGCAACGGCATAGTTCAGGTTTACGTGGCTGCAAAGGGAATCCAGGTCACGGGCACGACCTCCTCACCTGCTGACGCCACTGCCACATCAGGTATTTCCGACGCCAACGGCTGGGCTACTGTAGTGCTCACCACCTCCACCTTCCCCGTCAGGGGGACTGTGTCCGCCACTTTGGGAGGGAAGAGCTACACCGCCGACTACCAGGTCGACAGCGTATCCAGCCCCGCCGTCATCTACCTGATTCAGCAGATAGCGCCCGTCGTTAAGGTCCTCACTTCGGCTGACACTCACGGACCCATGAAGGTCGAGGTTACAGATGGTGTTATCACGCGCATAATGCCCTACGACGTGGCGATCGCACCAGCGTATCAGCTCGCTTACAGGCGAAGAGTCTACTCACCCGACCGTATCAAGTACCCGATGAAGAGGGTGGGCTGGTCGCCAGGGGGCCAGAGCTCAATAGCCAACAGAGGTAAGGGCGAATTTGTCAGGATATCCTGGGACGAAGCCATCAATCTGCTCGTGCAGGAGTTGAACAGAATAAAATCAACATATGGACCGAGCGCCCTCTGTGGCTTCAACATAGCCGGGTGGGCTTCCGCTGGCAACTTTCACGCCAAGGGAACCCAAGCTGGAAGGCTCTTTGGCCCGTGGGGAGGTTATACGTACACCGTTGGCAACTACAGCATGGCCGGATGGCAGTGGGGAGCCCCATACAGCTATGGCACGCCTTACTCCAAACCATATGACAGGATCGACGTACTGCGAAACGCCAAGATGATGATCATGTGGTCGGTGAACCCAGCTGAAACCACCGTGGTCCGCTTGGAGGGACACGGTGAGAACCAATGGCTGCAGAGGTGCAAGGACGCAGGCATCAAAATGGTCGTCGTCGATCCGGTATACACCGACACAGTTCAGGCGTGGGCCGATGAATACATCCCCATCATTCCGGGCACGGACGTCGCCATGATGGCCGCCATGGCCTACGTCATTATATCGGAGAACTTGCACGATCAGGCCTATTTGGACAAGTACGTTGTAGGGTTCGACGATGCCCACCTCCCCGCCGGAGCTCCTCCCAAGAGCTCTTTCAAGAGCTACATAATGGGAGACGCAGACGGAGTTCCAAAGACGCCCGAGTGGGCAGAAGCAATTTGCGGGGTTCCAGCCGATCGCATCAGGTCTCTGGCAAGGGAGTACGCCACCAATAAGCCTTGCTTCCTAGCTACGGGACGCGCCGGAGCACAGCGCGCCATCTACGGGGAGCAGTACGTAAGGATGTCCATCGCTCTGCACATGATTACTGGCCAGCTGGGCATGGCGGGAGCGGGACCGGTGCCGACGGATTTCAGCGCCGGAGGGTACGGAGGCATCGGACTTCCCGTGCTGCCAGACCAGAAGAACTTCGGATCGCTCCCCGCAGCCGCCAACCCGGTCAAGCAATTCGTCCTTCAGATGAGCGATAAGGGATTCGCCAACGCCATTCTAAGCGATCAACCTATCACTTTCAAGCACGACAGGGTAACCTACACGTACCCGTTGCAAGGCAATTCCCCCATCCACGCGATATGGTGGACGGGTGGAAGCTCTCTCAACCAGCACTGTAACATCAACAGGACACTTCAGGCTTTCATGTCCCCCAAGATCGAGCTCATCGTCATCCAAGATAGTTGGTGGACCCCCGCCGCCTATTTCGCCGACCTAGTGTTGCCCGTCAATACGACTTTCGAACGGAACGACATTGCGCAACAGGGCCTGATTTACATCGCCATGAACAAGTGCATCGAATCCTTGGGTGAGTCGAAGTCCGACTGGGAGATTTTCGGAATGCTGGCAGAGAAACTAGGCCTTAAGGACCAATTCACGGGCGGCAAGACCGAGGACCAGTGGCTGCGAGAGCTGTTCTCCGCGGCTCAGCTCCCCATGAGCTACGACGACTTTGCAAAGCAGGGGCTTTACGTCCTGCCTTTCGACGAGTCCAAGTACGTTCCGCCTGTCACTTTCAAGTCGTTCATCGATGACCCAGTAAAGAACCCTCTCAACACTCCCTCGAAGAAATTCGAACTGTATTCAGATCGCTTGGCCGCGCTTGACGATCCGGAGGTGCCGGCCGTTCCGAAGTACATCCCGTCTCCCGAAGGAAGGAGCTCCCCCTTAGCGGCGAAATACCCGCTTCAGTTGCTCACCCCACACGTCAAGTATCGCAGGCACTCCACCGCCGACAACATCTCCTGGATGAGGGAGCTGGATAAGGTGAACGATCATGAGCAGCTTTGGATCAACCCGATAGACGCCCAGCCTAGAGGCATACTGAACGGAGACACCGTAAGGGTATTCAACGACAGGGGAGCGGTCCTCGCCGCTGCAAAGGTCACCGAAAGGGTCATGCCAGGAGTCGTGAAACTAGGTCAAGGATCTTGGTACAAGCCCGTTCGGCCTGGCATGGTGGGTTCGCTGGACTCCGGGGGCGCCGTCAACGTCCTTTGCACGGAGAGATCCACCTCGCAGTTGGCTCAAGGGCCCACCGTGAACTCGAACTTGGTGGAAGTCGTCAAAGCGGAGGGGATGTAGAATGGCAAAATACCTGATGATAGCAGACACGCGTAGATGCATCGGTTGTGAGAACTGCGTAATCGCCTGCAAGGACCTCCACGTCGGAAATGAATTCAAGGGAATAGCTGCCCCTCAACCAGAGAAGGGCCAATGGTGGATGACGCTCGAGGAGAAGGTTGAAGGCAAGTTCCCCAACGTGAAGGTGACATACATCCCCAAGCCATGCATGCAGTGCGATAATCCAGTCTGCGCCAACATACCGGACAAATCCATCAGCAAAAGGGACGACGGCATCGTCCTCATCGACCCTGCCAAGAACACGGGAACAATGCAAGACATGTACCTCTGCCCCTACAGGGTGATCTTCTATAACCCCGACCTCAACATAACTCAGAAATGCACCTTCTGCGCAGAGCTGTTGGCCAAGGGCGACAAGGTCCCTGCGTGCGTGGCTGCCTGCCCTATGGGTGTCTTCACTTTCGGACTGGAAGACGATCCAGCGGTCAAAGCCAAGTTGTCACAGAATCCTACGCCTTTGCATCCCGAATATGGCACACAACCACGCGTCTTGTACTTCTGGAAGTAGCTTCTGCGAAGCCTCCTAACATGATCCTCCTTCATCTATCACCCATAGCCTCTGGGCACAGGGGCGACGCTGACATATGGAAGCAACAAGACCCTGAATGCATCGCCATCTTGAACCGACGCCAAAATCTGATTTGACCGAGGCCCCCAAGTGCACGATAGAACGTTCACGCCATCACCTACCGAAACAGCTGTAACCAGCGGGCCGTCGAACCAAAGCGTCGACTCACCGACTTCCGTGAAGATCTTTTTCCCGAATTCGGCGACGAGAATCTGGTCTTGGCTCGCGGTGGTCCCCGTAAAGATTAGGACCGAAGTGTAATTGAAACCCCATTCGAATTTGCCGTCACTCTGGAGCGAAGGAGGTTGAAGCTGGGATAGCGGAAGCTCAGCGCTCGGAACCAACGCATCGTAGCTTCTGCTTTCGTTAAGTAATTCAATCCATACGGACCAGCTTCCACTGGAGTCGCACAGGTAGGCGATTTCGTTCTGGTCCTTGCCGAACTTCGGCCATTTCTGCAAACCGTTATCCCTTGTGACCTGCAGGACCCTCTTATTCGAACAATCATACGTCCAAATATGGCTAGTCGACTCGTTGCAGGCTGTGAATGCGATCTTGGTCGAGTCTGGAGACCAAGACGGGTCGGAGCAGTTCACGCTAGGCACTGAAATCACTTCTTTGACGTCCGTGTCGATGGACAACAGGTAGATCACAGCCTTACCGCCGTCTGAGACGCTGTAAGCCAGCCTTCTGCCGTCTGGGCTCCACGCCGGGGGGCCTATGACAGAATGTCGGTCCACCAGGGAGCTCCTGAGTGACGCCGTGTCAACTACATACAGGTCAGACGAACCTTGCACGGAATTGACAAAGGCGACAAGGCGTCCCGCAGGGTCGAAGGTGGGCCAACGTTCATCCCCTTTGAGGTACGTGAGCCTCGTAAGATGCCTGCCGTCGATGTTCATGATCCAGATGTCGAAGCTTCCCGAACGGTTCGAACTGAAGGCCATCGTCTTGCCGTCAGGGCTCGTGACCAAGTCAAGGCAGGGGAAGGAGTCAGAATGAACCTGCACGGCCGCTGTGGATAGCTGTACAGGGTTGGGAGCCCTGAACGCCAAGAAGGCGGCGGCGCTGGTCAACAGCGCCGAAAGCAGCAAGAGTACGATCCCCCGCTCAAGAGGTTCCCCCAGCTTCATCTTCGTTCCATCACTCTCGCTCTGCTGGCTTACAGTTGGACCGCCGAGCTTTTAGCGTTGAGGGTTCCTATGCGAATCATTAATCGAGGCACGAACGCGGCAGAAGCCCCTTTGACTGGGAAGGGCATGAGCCGCAGGGGCTTCAACAAGTAAATGGTATATATATTTAATAATGGTAACCATTATCTTCCTAATAGTTATATTCATCGTTATGAATTCTTAGTACGGCATGAGCTTACTTTCACTTACTCATACCAGAGAGGCAGAATGACATGAACATGAAAGCACTTTCAATCACAAGGAGAACCTTCGTCAAAGCAGCAGGAGCGCTCGCGGCCGTCTTGGCGATTTCAAGCCAAGCGGGCTCGGGCCTTCTGAAGCCAACCAAACGAGCGGTAGCCGACAGTTCCGGCTCGCCGGAAATCCTTCTGACCAGTTGCCATGATACGGGGCCATTTATCGCGCACGTCAAGGACGGCAGGTGGTTCAAGAGCAGCCCTCTTGAGCCCAACCTCCCCATCGGTCATAACGGAATGGCTGTCAGGAACAGGGTCTACTCGGCCGACAGGATCAGGTACCCGATGAAAAGAGCCGACTTCGACGTCAACAACAGAAACACCCAGAACCGAGGCAAGCTGAACTTCGTGAGGATCTCGTGGGACGAGGCCATAACCCTCGTCGCCAATGAAATCCAGAGGGTCAAGGACACCTACGGGCCTTCGGCCTTCTACACGTCCATGGGCGGACATACTTGGAGAGGCAGCATGGGCAACGGCCACGGATGGAAGTCCAGGTTCTTCTCCCTTCTAGGTGGATTCACAAACAGGGTCGGAGGGACCAGCACCGTGGGATGGAAGGACGGCGCCCCTCTAATTTGGGGCGGCAGCTTCATTGGCAACAACAACTACACGGACATACTTCAGAACGGCAAGATCGTCGTGTACTGGAGCACCGACCCCGCCACCCACAACTACGGTGGGGGCAACATGGAAAGCAACCGGATACGGCTGCAGCTCAAGGCGAAGGGCATCAAGATCTACGTCATCGACACGTGGCTCACCGATACGGCCGGACTCTTCGCTGACAAATTCATCCACGTCATCCCCGGCACCGACGAAGCGATGATGGCCGCCATAGCGTACACGTGGATCAAGGACGGCTCGGTCAACACGCAGTACTTGGCCACTCATACCGTTGGCTACGATCAGTTCGAGGCTTACGTCCTCGGCACCTCCGACGGCGTCCCGAAGACGCCCGAATGGGCGGAGGCCATCTGCGGCGTGGACAGGCGGACCATCGTGGCCTTCGCCAGAGAATGGGCCTCCAACCCGCTGTACATCGTCGCAACTCCGGGTGGCGCCAACAGGAGGGCCAACTCGGCCGAATGGGTGAGGATGCTCATAACGCTTCAGGCGATGCTGGGCTACATCGGAAAGCCAGGCGCGGGCGTGGGCGAAGAAGACCACTACGGAAGCCTGACGTACGGAGGCGTCTCCACCCCAGCGGCGCTCAAGCAGCCGGGCGGCGTTCCCGGAGTGGCCAACAACGTCAATCAAAGCATCCTGCACGTCTACTTCCCGAAGGCTGTCCTTGACCCGCCGATCAACTGGACCACTCAGGTGACCCCGTATACGTATCCCCAGGCGGGATATCAGGAGATCCACCTGATCGGCGGCACGGGAGGAACGCTCCTCAACCAGATACCGGGCATCAACGGCTACGTGAACGCCCTCCAGAGCCCCAAGATCGAATTCATCTTCTCCATGCACGCTTGGTGGGAGTCATCGCCATCCTTCTCCGACGTCGTGCTGCCGGTCTGTCACACGGGCGAAAGGGACGACATCATGGCTTGGCGCAACTACGTCGTCTACATGCATAAGATCATCGATCCGCTCTACGAATCCAAGAACGACTTCGACGTCTTCGTCATGCTGGCCGACAAGCTGGGCATCAGGGCGGCGTTCGACCAGGGCAAGGACTGGGACGCATGGATGCGAGACTTCTACTCCAAGACGGGCCTGTCCATGAGCTACGACGACTTCAAGGCGGCAGGGTTCTATAAGTTCAACTTCGAGGCGCCCACCCCGCAGGTCACGCTGAAGAAGTTCGCCGACGACCCCGACAACAACAAGCTCGCCACCCCATCCGGGAAGATCGAAATCTTCTCCCAAAGGGTAAAGGACTTCTACGGCGACGACCCCGAGGCCCCCGCCATTCCCAAGTATATCGTTCCCTTCGAAGGCAGGTACAGCCCGGCGGCGCAGAAGTATCCGTTGGACTTTATGTCCCCACACTCCAAGTTCGCTAGGCACTCACAGTGGCAGAACATGGGGTGGCAGAGAGATGAACCACAGGTCAGGATGGGAGCCTACATGCCGCTCTTCATGAATCCGGCCGATGCCGAAGCGAGGGGCATCAAGAACGGCGACGTCGTGAAGGTCTACAACGACCGTGGTGCCATCAAATGCGGAGCCAAGGTCACCGAGCGAGTCCCCGCGGGCGTCGTGTGGACATACGAAGGCGGTTACTACAAGCCGGCCCAGCCTGGAGTCGTCGGGTCTATCGACAACGGCGGCGACGCCAACGTCATCACCATTCCGAGGCCCTGTGGCAAGATCGAAGACGGCATGTGCGCGCACACGTGTAGCGTCGAAGTGCAGAAGTGGAGTGGATAGGCATGACAAGATACGGTCTCATAATCGACATAACCAAGTGCACCGGATGTGACACCTGCCTGAAGGCGTGCAAGGACGAGTTTGTCGGCAACGACTACCCGCCATACAGCGTGGGACAGCCAGACACCTACTACAGCTACTACAAAGGATATCCTGGCGAAGCCGACGCCGCCGTCGAGGACGTGAAGTACGTTCCGGGCCACAAATGGATGGATATAGTTGAGAACGTAAGGGGCAAGTTCCCTCACACCAAGCTGGCCTTCATTCCTGAGCCGTGCATGCACTGCAGAAATGCTCCGTGCATGACCGCCTCCACGGGTGGAGCCGTCACGCGCAGGGCCGATGGGATAGTGCTCATCGACCCCACCAAGGCCGTCGGTCAGCAGGCTATTCAGTCAGCCTGTCCGTACGGCCGTGTGTACTGGAACGCCGAGCGCAACCTTCCGCAGAAGTGCACCCTCTGTGCTCATCTCATCGACGCCGGCGGCAAGCCGAAGTGTGTGGAGGTCTGTCCCATGAGCGCCATTACGTTCGGCGATCTCGACGACTCCAACAGCGACGTTGCGAAGCTGGTGGCGGCAGGTGCGGAGACGTTGCACCCCGAGTTCGGCACTCAGCCCAACGTCTTCTACATCGGCCTGCCGAAGACGTTCCTGTCTGGCACCGTCGAGAACGGACGCACTACAGACTACATTCCTGGAGCCACCGTCGTGTTGAAGTCGTCAGACGGAACGGTGCTGACAAAGACCACCGACGCCTACGGTGATTTCCTCTTCGACGGCTTGAAGCCCAAACGTACCTACACGCTGACCATCTCCAAAGCTGGTTTCTACGACAAGACAATGGTAGTGTTTCTGAATGACAACAAGGACATCGGTCATCTACAGATGTTTCCATCGGAGGGTTAAGAATTGAACAGACCACTCACATCGATCTTCGTGTTAGCCTTGCTGTTGCTGGTGACTGCTCCCGCCTTCGCGGCTTCGACCGACCTAGGCATCAGCGTCGACGGGGGCGCGCTGCACTTCCCTGGAGAGGACGCCGTCTTCTACGTCACCACGACCGTGAACGGCGCGTTGACCACCGTCGATTCGATCACGTCCACCCTCTATCTCCCCAACGGGGTGACCATCTCTCTTACGCCTACTGTCGTCGGAACGGGCGTCTACACGGTCACCTACAGCGTGCCGGATGACGCCCTGACAGGGTTCTACGCCATAGTTGTGAACGCGTCGTACTCTGGTGGCACCTTCAGAGGGGCTGCAGTGAAGGGCTTCGAAGTCAGCGCTGGCCTGCAGGGCATGCAGGGGAACATACTCATGGCCATAGGCGGGATATCTGAACAGCTGTCAACTATAGAATCCAATTTGTTAGCGGCCATTGGGTCCAACAACGACTTAATCAAATCAATGAATTCAAGTGTTAG
>Ga0272448_1005083_pt1 | contig 14652 bp, 15 predicted proteins | sample YNPCB0191_FD_202220 | JGI IMG/M metagenome (GOLD analysis project Ga0272448, IMG submission 202220) | Hot spring sediment microbial communities from Yellowstone National Park, WY, United States - YNP-CB-019-1 | ecosystem: Environmental > Aquatic > Thermal springs > Hot (42-90C) > Sediment...
CCCACCCGCCCCCCCGTATCGGGCCGCGGACAATCGGGCCGGCGCAGGACGGCCGCGCGCGCCCCGGCGTACCACTCCAGGTCGGCGGAACCCGCAAACTCGGCGCGTAGCCGCGCCTCCAGTACCTCGGGCACGCGGCTCAGGATGGCGCGGCCGGTTCTCTCCAGGAACTCGCGGGCGATGGCCAGCGATTCCTCCACCGTCTTGCGGTCGGCCAATATCACTTCGGGCACGCCCTTGCGCCCCAGGCGGTCGAAATCGGGGCGCGCGAAGCGATGGGTGCGATCCGGGTTGTCCATAGAGCATTGCTCCCTGAGCGTCAAAGGTCACATCTTCCGCAACGCATCGTTCATGCTCCCGCTCCGGAACCCTGCCAGGTCGAGTGCCACGTAGAGGTAGCCCAGCTCGCGCAAGCGCGCCACGATGCGCTCGCGGTTGGCCAGCACCTTCTCCCACTCTTCGGGCGGCACCTCCAGGCGGGCCACCGGGTCGTGGTGGCGCACGCGGAGCTGCGTCAGGCCGATCTCCTGGCGCAGGAACTCCTCGGCGGCCCCCACCCGCCTGAGCGCTTCAGGCATGAGCGGGGTACCGTAGGGGAAGCGCGAGGAGAGGCAGGCCAGCGACGGCTTGTTCCAGGTGGGCAGGTTGCGCTCGCGCGAGGCAGCGCGGATCTCCTCCTTGGTCAGGCCCGCCTCCAGGAGGGGTGCGCGGCCTCCCTGCTCCTGGGCGGCGCGCATGCCCGGGCGATAGTCGCCCAGATCATCGGCGTTGGCGCCGTAGACCACGGCAGCCAGCCCCTCCTCGCGGGCCACCTGCCACAGCTCCACAAAGAGGTCGGCCTTGCAGTAGTAACAGCGGTCGGGCGGGTTGGCGACCACGCGCGGGTCCTCCAGCTCGTGGCTCTCGACAAAGCGCTGTCGCGCGCCAAGCTGCTGCGCCACCTGGGCCGAGGCAGCGAGCTCGCTCTCCGGGTAGGTCGCCGAGCGCGCGGTCACCGCCAGCACCTTCTCCGGCCCGAGCGCTTCGAGGGCCAGCGCCAGGAGCAGCGTCGAATCCACGCCCCCCGAATAGGCGACGACCACGCTGCCCAACTCGTGCAGAATGTCGCGGGCGTGGGAGAGTTTGCTCTCTAGGGTATCCAAGGTTCTCCTTCCGCAGACGCCGTGACGCTCGCGACGCCGGCACGGATGCCGTCGATCTCGGCCAGCGTCTGCTGCCGTTTCCGATAGACACCCACCAAGTGCACCTTGAAGCGCTGCAGCCAGGCCCGGTCGGTGAGGCGTTCGCAGAGAACGCCCAGCCGGTAGCCCATCTCGTTGAAGGCCAGATAGGTGGGGTCGCCGACCATGTGCAGCGCCTCGCGCTCAAAACCGGCGGCGCAGAGCAGGCGGTCGAGGGCGGCCGGGGTGTTGGCCCGGTAGTGGGTGCGGAAGGTAAAGACCTCGCGGCGCCCGTAGAGCCGCCAGACGAGCGCCTTCTGCAGGCGGGCCGGCGCCAGGCGGTTGGCCAGGGTCACGATGTTGTGGGCGTTGGGGGTCAGGAAGACCAGCCGCCCGCCGGGCACGAGCACGCGCGCGAACTCGGCAAAGGCGCGCTCGGGCCGTTCGAGATGCTCGAACACCCAGCTCGAAGCGATGAGGGTGAAGGAGTTGTCGGCGAAGGGCAGCGCCTCCAGGTTGCCGCAGACGAGGTCCGCGAGGTCCACCGCGTGGCGGTAGCCCTCGAACGTGGCGTCGATGCCCACGGCGCGGGCGCCGCCGCGGGCGCGGCCCACGATGCCCGCCTGGCCGCAGCCGGCGTCGAGAATCACCGCATCGGGGGTGATGCACGAGCGCACCGCCTCGTCGTACACGTGGCTGGCGGGCCGCCAGCCGGGCGTCGCCGCCCGGTAGCGCGCGCGCAACTCCTCCTGCCGTTCCAGGTTGAGCAAGTCGAGCCTCCACTTCCAGGTCGGAGGCGATTATACCCTAGGTTTGGGTTTCTTCCCAACCTCGGGCGATCGATGGCACCTTATCCCCCAACAGGCAACCAGGGGGGCGCAAAGCCCTGCACAGGGCCTTTTCAAAGTCCCGTTATTGTCACCCTGAGCAGGTTCTGCGGGCTTCACAACGCGGCGAATGCTGGCCTGCGAAGGGTCCGGACTACACATAACGCCGACTTTGAAAAAGCCCTGAAGCCCTGCATCGGGGGCTTGACGCGCTGCAGATTTTGTGATATGATGCATACAGACTGGTCTGTAGTGCAAACTAGTACGCGAATGGCGCAGGTCGCCCAGAGGTCTGGGCGGAGGTGCCCCGCTGGGGAGGGTGAGGATGCAGCCGGAGATCGAACGCGCCATGCGGCGCCCCTGGCAGTACTGGTTCGAAGATGGCTTGCCCGAGCTGGCGCTCGCTGCCGTTTTCCTGACTATCGGGCTCAGCTTCTACCTGGAGACGCTCCTGCCTCCCGGCCCGCTGCCGTCGCTCGTGGGCATGCTTGGCCCCCTGGTGGCTGTCTTGGGCGTGGGCAGGCTGGCGGGCCGGGCCATCCAGCGGGTGAAGGCCCGGCTGACCTACCCGCGCACCGGCTATGTGGCCTACCGGCGCGAACGCAGGGCCGGGCGGCGCCTGCAAAAGGCAGCGCTCGGGGCAGCGGTGGGCGCCTTGGTGGGCATGCTGGCGGCGCTGCCGGCGCTGCGGGCGTGGGTGCCGGCGGCGACCGGGGCCATCATCGGCGTGGCCTTCCTCTACGGAGGCTACCGGCTGGAACTGGCGCGCTTCTACCTGGTGGCGGCGTTCTCCATGGCCTGTGGCACACTGGTGGCGCTGGCACGCCTCAACGACAGCCTGAGCGGCGCCATCTACTTTGCCGCCCTGAGCCTGGCCCTGGCCACTTCGGGAGCCTGCGCCCTGGCCGGCTACCTGCGTGCCACCCAGCCCCTGGCCGAGGCGGAAGACCATGACCCATGACATCAAGGACATCGCCGGCGTCGACCGCATCATCCACGAGCCGGCGCGCACGCTCATCACCGCCCTCCTCTACACCGTGGAGAGCGCGGATTTCACCTACCTCTTGCGCGAGACCGGCCTGACCAAGGGCAACCTCTCGGCCCACCTGGCACGGCTCGAAGAGGCCGGGTATGTCAAGATCGAAAAGGGCTACCGCGGCAAGGTGCCGCAGACCACCTGCAGCCTCACCGAGGCAGGGCGCGCCGCCTTCCGGCGCTACCGGGAACAGATGAAGCGCGCGCTGGATAGTATGGGGTGAGGGAAGGCGGGCGTACTACGTAATACGCAGCACGCAACACGCGCCACGCGCCGCCCCGCACACACGGAGGAGACAAATGACCTCACTTGCCATCCGCACGACCGACCTGAGCCGCGATTTTGGGCCTGTGAAGGCTGTCGACGGGCTGTCGCTCGAGGTTGCAGCCGGCACGGTCTTTGGCTTCCTGGGCCCCAACGGCTCGGGCAAGACGACGACCATCCGCCTGCTCCTGGGGCTGCTCGAGCCGACGCGGGGCAGCGCTCAGGTGCTCGGCTTCGACAGCCTGACCCAGGGCGACGAGGTGCGCGCCCGCACCGGGGCGCTGCTCGAACACTCGGGCCTGTATGAGCGCCTGAGCGCCGCCGACAACCTCGAGTTCTATGGCCGCGTGTGGCGGCTGCCCTTGCCCGAGCGCCGGGCACGCGCCCGAGAGCTGCTCACCCACCTGGGCCTGTGGGAGCGGCGCAACGAGCAGGTGGGCACCTGGAGCCGGGGTATGAAGCAGAAACTGGCCGTGGCGCGGGCCCTCCTGCACCGGCCCACGCTCATCTTCCTCGACGAGCCGACGGCGGGGCTCGACCCGGTGGCGGCCGCGGCCCTGCGCGATGACCTGGCAGGGCTGGTGAGCCGCGAGGGGGTGACCGTCTTCCTGACCACCCACAACCTGGCCGAGGCCGAGAAGCTCTGCGCACAGGTGGGCGTGATCCGCCAGGGCAAGCTCCTGGCCGTGGGCTCGCCCGACGAGCTGCGCGCCCGCACCGGCGGGCCACGGGCCGAGGTCGTGGGGCACGGCTTCAGCGGAGAGGTGCTGGCTCAGTTGCGCGCGCGCCCCGAGGTGGTGGCCGCCGAGGTGCAGAACAGCCACCTCATCATCGAGCTGCGCGGCGAGGCCGACATGGCGGCGCTGGTGAGCTTTCTGGTGGGCGCCGGCGCTCAGGTGGAAGAGGTGCGCCGCGGCAAGGCCAGCCTGGAAGAGGTTTTCCTGACCCTGATGGAGGAAGAGCGATGATGGCCGATGCCTGGACGATCATCTGGAAGGAATGGAAGGAGCTGCTCCTGTCGCGCGGCAGCAAGTGGGGAGGGATCGCGCGGCTGGCCATCATGGTGGCGATCTTTGGCCTCTTCCTGCCCCTCCAGACCGGGCGCGAGTGGGTGACGTCGCCCATGGTGCTGGTCTTCTGGGCCTGGGTGCCGCTGATCCTGGTGGTGGGGATGGTGGCCGATGCCTTTGCCGGTGAACGCGAGCGCCACACCCTCGAGACGCTCCTGGCCAGCCGCATGTCCAATCGCTCCATCCTCTTCGGCAAGGTGCTGGCGGCGGTGAGCTATGGCTGGGGCCTGACCATGGCCAGCCTGCTGGTGGGCCTGGTGGCGGTGAACGTGGCGTTCGGGCATGGGGAGCTCTTGCTCTACCCGGCGCAGGTCGTGGTAGCCGGCACGGCGCTGAGCTTCCTGGCTGCGCTCCTGGCGGCCAGCGGCGGGGTGTTGGTGTCGCTGCGGTCGCCCACCGTGCGCCAGGCGGCGCAGACGATGAGCATCGCCGTCGTCGCCACGGTCTGGCTGCCCGCGGGGATCGTGAGCCTCCTGCCCAGGCTGTTCCCCAACGTCTCGGCCCTCGAGGTGCAGGCGTTCCTGACCAACCTGAACTGGACGGCGGCGCTGGCTGTGGCGGGGGTGGTGCTGGCCGTGGTCGATGCCGCGCTCCTGGCGGCCGGCCTGGCCCGCTTCCAACGCGCCAGGCTGATCCTCGATTGAGGGGGTGAGGCATGCTGGTCGATATCTGGACGGTGGCCTGCAAGGACTGGCAGGAGATGCTCCGCGCGGGCGGCGGGGCGCCCAGCGGGCTGGTACGGCTGCTGGTTTTCCCGGCGATCCTGGGCATCTTCCTGCCACTGCAGGCGGCCGGCACCTGGGTGACGGAGCCGGAGGCGCTCCTCAGCTACGCCTGGCTGCCGGCTTTTCTGGTGATGGGCGTCATCGCCGACTCCTTCGCCGGCGAGCGCGAACGCCACACCCTCGAAACGCTGCTGGCCAGCCGGCTGCCCGACCGCAGCATCCTCTTCGGCAAGATCTTGGGAGCGGTTGGCTTTGGTTGGGGGCTCACCCTCTTGACACTGGCCCTGGCGCTGGTGACGGTGAACGTGGCCTATGGCCATGGCCGGCTCTTGCTCTACACTCCGGCCATGGCCCTCGCCGCCACCGGCTTTAGCTTCCTGGAGGCCCTCGTAACGGCGAGCGCAGGGGCGCTGATCTCGCTGCACGCCCCGACAGTGCGGCATGCCCAGCAGACCTTGACCTTCGGCTTCCTGGGCGTCATGGCCGCCCTCTATGCGCCGTTCCTCTTGTGGTACACCCTGCCCTCCGTGCGGCAGCTCGCTCTGCTCAAGGCTGCGGCAGCGCTCAGCCCCACGCAGGCCGCGGCGGCCGCCGCAATTGCGCTCGCGGCGCTTAGTGGGACCCTGCTGGCAGTAGGGATGCGGCGGTTCCAGCGCGCCAGGCTGATCCTCGATTAGGAGGATGGGAATCACGGAGCACACGAAGGGGACCGTTGGCCCCTTCGTGTGCTCCGTGATTCCCATTGCTCAGGCACCCCGGCGGCGCCTGGGGCCTAGCCGGCCGATGTGGCGGTGGGCGCGGCTGTGGCCGCCGGTGTGGCGGTGGCCGTAGGCGTCGGCGTGGGCGGCACTGGCGGCGTGTCGAGCATCTCCTTGGCGCTCTCGGCGGTGAGGGCCGCGATGAGGTGCACGCCCTGGCGCCCCTGCACCTGGGCATAGTAGGCGGTCTGCTGCGGGTTCTCCGAGCCAATCTGGAGCACCTCAGTGCTGCCGTTGGCCAGGGTGACGGTCACTTCCAGCGCCGGCTGGGCCAGACCATAGTCCTCGAGCGAGGTGGTGTCGGTCAGCGAGCGCGTCGGGTTCAGGGTTGCCAGCCGGTCGAGGAACTGGTTGACGCGGGGCGTATCGGCCGGACCGGGCAGCGGCGCCTCCAACTTCCACTCTCCCCCCGCAGGCCGCGTCAGGCGCGTCTCCTTGCCGCCGCCGCGCACGGTGATGCCCACCACCTGGTCGGCGGGGAGGATCAGGATGGGTGCCGGCGTGGGCGTCTCCGTTGCTGTGGAGGGCGCCGGCCGGCGTATCTCGCCCCAGTAGACGTAGGCCAGGAGCGCCAGGAAGACGCCCACCAAGATCAGCGTCGTGCGTGGTTTCATCTTCTTCCTCTTCACCAACTCGGCTGCAGCCAGCCCCACGCCACACGAAAAGGCGTGGGGCTGCCCTTCGCTCACGCCACTACCGCCGCCGCCACCAGACCCAGACGCCGGCCACGACCACCAGCGCGGGCAAGAAGAGCACGCTGGTGTACATGACCAACCGCACCTGAGACGGCGTCAGGAAGACCATGCGTTCGGCAGGCGGGGTGGGGCGGATGGAGATGAGCGACTCCTCCTCGGCCAGCCAACTGACTGCGTTGAGGAAGAGGTCGCTGTTGCCCAGGCTCCCTTGCACCGACTGCAGGACGTCGTTCGACACCAGGTCGGCATCACCAAAGAGCACCAGGCGGGCGTGTTTGGTCTCGCCGCTGTCGGTCTGCGTGGGCAGGTCGAGCGTGGCGGCCACGGCCAGGTCCAGCGGACCCTGGGTGTCTTTCCCGGGGTCCATCTTCGCCTGGCGGTTCTGGCGGTCGGTCTCGCCCCAGCTCTGGGCGCTTGTCTGCACGAGGGGGCTGACCTGCACGCCGCTGGGCAGTTGCGAGGCCTGGGCGATGGAACTGGCCATGGGGAAGACGCTGGTCAGGCCGGCCAGGTCCTTGGTGATGGTGTGATAGGGGTAGCGGCTGACCAGGGGCGAGGCGACGTCGCCAAAGAAGGAGCTGGCGGGGTCGAGCACGATGTCCTTGCGCAGGCTCAACCCCCAGCGGTCGAGGAGTGGCGCGAAGGACACATCGTTCGCCGGGTCGCCGAGGATGAGCAGGCTGCCGCCGCGGTCCACATAGGCGTTGAGGGCCTTGGTCTCGGGATCGGTCAGGTTGGCCTTGGGCGCGGCGATGACCACTACCGCTGCATCGTCGGGCACGGCGTTGCTCGAAGCCAGGTTCAGGGTCTTGACGGTATAGTTGTCGCGGCCCAGGGCATCGCCGGCCTGCTGATAGTCGGCCTGGCCGGTGCCCTGCGGGTCACGCTCGCCGTGGCCGGTGAGGAAGTAGACGGTGCGGCTCTCGTTGCGCGTCACCTTGACCAGGGAGCTCGTCAGTGCCTGTTCGTCGGAGCCCAGCTCCTGTTGGGTGCGCCCGCCCGATTGGAAGACCAGCGTGCCATCCTGGGTGACGCCGAACTGGCGGGCCTGGGCAGGCTTTTGCTCGGGGTCCACGTACTCGACGGTGAGCTTGTCGGTATGCAGCGTGTACTCCTTGAGCAGGTCGCGCACCTGTTCTGCCGCATAGTAGTTGGGCGTCATGAAGGCGGTGACGGTCACCGGCTCCTTCAGGCCAGCCAGCACCTGCAGGCTCTGCTTCGAAAGCGAGAACTGGCGCTCGGCGGTCAGGTCAAAGCGCTCGGAGTGGCGCGACGAGAGAAAGTTGGCCAGGATGAGGATGCCTACCACGGCCAGGGTCACCAGGGTAGCATTGCCGCCCTGGCGTGCCGTGCGGCCGGTGAGGGCCGACCACACCCGGCCCGGCTCCAGGGCCACATAGCCGGCGATGGCCACGATGCCCAGGGCAGCGGTGATCTCGCCCACCGGTTGCAGCCCGCCCTGGATGAGGGTCCAGAAGACACCAAAGATCAAGAGCACAACGCCGAGCCCCAGGATCGGCGTCGCGTAGCGCCTGAGTTGCACGGTCATCCCTTCCACCTCCGTGCCTCGAGCATGCGCGTGGCGATAAAGAGCGCCGCCGCCACCACGCTCAGGTAAAAGATCACATCCTTCGTGTCGATGACCCCCTTGGGAAAGTCCTCAAAGTGCACCGAGAGGGAGAGGTACGAGAAAAAGCTCGCCAGGGGGCCCGACACCAGGTTCTGCATGGCATCGGTGAGCCAGAGGATCAGGCTGAGCCCGAAGGCCAGCAGGGCGGCGACGATCTGGTTGGCGGTGACGGTGGAGGCCAGGGTGCCCAGGGCCAGCACCGCCGCGCCGCTCAGCACCAGGCCCACGTAGCCGGCGAGGATGGGGCCGGGGTCGGGGTTGCCAAAAGCCTTGAGCAGCAGCGGGTAGACCAGCGTCAGCGCCAGCATTGCCAACCAGAGGAGGAGGGCTGCCAGGAACTTGCCCGTGATCACCTCCCCATCGCGCACCGGCGAGGTGAGCAGGAGCTCGATGGTGCCCGATTTGCGCTCCTCGGCCACCAGGCGCATGGTCAGGGCGGGGCCGATGAGGAGCAGGAAGGTGGTGACGTTATAAAAGAGGTAGCGCATCGTTGCCTCGCGCGACAGGTAGAGGATCATGCCGAAAAAGTAGCCCACGATGACCAGGAACACCGCCGTGACGGCGTAGGCAATGGGCGATGTGAAGTAGCTCCCCAGCTCGCGCCGGGCGATCAACCAGGCGTTTCTCATCGGGCTTGACCTCCCCTGGCATGGCGGCCGTCGTGGCTGCCGCCAACGTTCTGGGCCTCGGCTGCCTGCGCCTCACCCGCGGGAGCGGCGGCCGCATCTTCGGTCGTCAGGGTGAGGAAGATGTCTTCCAGGCTCATGCTCACCGGGCGCAGCTCCAACAGGCCCCAGCCGCGGCCCACGACCAGCTCGGCAATCTGGGCCCTGGGGTCGGCATCGAGCGCCATCTCGACCTCATAGCTGCCGGCGCCCTGGTCGGTCACGCCCAAGACCCCCGGCACGGCTTCGAGGCTGGTGACCGTATCGCGGGCGGGGCGGGCCACCTGGATGTGGACGTGCTGGGCGCCGCGCAGGCGGCCGGTAAGGCGCTCGGGGGTATCCTCGGCCACGATGCGGCCCTTGTTGATGATCATCACCCGCTCGCAGACCTGGCTGACCTCGGGCAGGATGTGGGTGCTGAGGATCACGGTGTGGCTGCCGCCCAGGCCCTTGATCAGGTTGCGGACCTCGATGATCTGGCGCGGGTCCAGCCCGATGGTCGGCTCGTCGAGGATGAGCACCTCCGGGTCGTGGATGAGGGCCTGGGCCAGGCCCACGCGCTGTTTGTAGCCCTTGGAGAGCTTGCCGATCAGCATCTCGCGCCGTTCGGTGAGGCCACAAGCCTCCATGGCCCGCTCGGCAGCCTGAGCCGGCTTGGCTACGCCGCGCAGGGCCGCCATGTACGCCAGGTAGTCACGAACGGCCATCTCGTGGTAGAGCGGCACCGTCTCGGGGAGGTAACCGATGCGGCGCCGGACCTCGAGGGAATCGGTGACCACATCATAGCCGGCTACCCGTGCCTTGCCCGCTGTGGGCGGCATGTAGCCACTCAGGATGCGCATGGTGGTCGTCTTGCCGGCCGAGTTGGGTCCCAGGAACCCGAGGATCTCGCCTTTCTTCACACCAAAGCTCACATCCTGGATGGCCGGCAGATCGCCATAGTACTTGGTCAGATGCTCGACCTCGATCATGCATGGCCTCCTATCGGTAATCGGTGGTGGCGGCCCATTCTACTCTCAAGCAACGGCTGCGTCAAAGAGACATAACCAGAAATGTCAAGTTCTGGCCGCTGACCGGGAACAGGATAGCACGCCAGCGCGAAGGCAGTGTTAAGCAGGTTAAGCCACAGTTAACCCTGCAGCCATTCCGGCGCCCGCTCTGGGGGCCAGGGGCTCTCACGGTGCCCGTAACGCCCCCGTTGCAAAAGCGAAGGTGGACAAAACGCGGGCAATCGAGTAGAATTGCGCCAATGCAGGGTAGGGAGGCCTCGGAGGATGACAGAGCTCGAGCAACTGGCGGCGGAGATCGCGCAATGCCACAAGTGCCCCCTGGCGCGGGGGCGCACCAAGACCGTGCCGGGCCAGGGGGCGGCGAACGCCAGGGTGATGTTCATCGGCGAGGCGCCGGGCTTTCACGAAGACCGCCAGGGGTTGCCCTTTGTGGGCGCAGCCGGCCAGTTCCTCGAGCAACTGCTCGCCTCCATCGGCATGACCCGCGAACAGGTCTACATCTGCAACGTCATCAAGTGCCGTCCACCCAACAACCGGGATCCTCTGCCGGAGGAGATCGAGGCTTGTCGCCCCTATCTCGACCGCCAGATCGAGATTGTGCGCCCGCGCGTGATTGTGACCCTAGGCCGCTTCTCCATGGCCCGCTACTTCCCCAACGCTTCCATTTCGCAGATCCATGGGCGAGCCAAGAGGATTGGCGACGTCCTCTGCCTGCCCCTCTTCCACCCCGCGGCCGCGCTGCACCAGCCTCGCTTCCGCTCTGCCATCGAGCAGGATTTCCTCAAGATTCCGGAGCTTCTGAAGCAGGCAGTACCCGTGGAGGAGGAGCGCCCCGACGAGCGCGCGCAGCAGCTCAGCCTGTTCTAACGCTCGATCACTGCAGACGGTGTACGCAATACGCAATACGCAGTACGCAGTAGGTCGAACGCCGCTTGCTGATAGCTTTGGAGGTCCTTTTTGGGAGATACGGTACGCATTATCCCCCTGGGCGGCCTGGGCGAGATCGGCCGCAACATGCTGGTGGTGGAGTATGACGAAGATCTGATTGTAATCGACGCCGGCCTGATGTTCCCCGAGAACGAGATGCTCGGTGTCGATATCGTCATCCCCGATATGCGCTACGTGGTCGAGCGTCGGCAGCACCTGCGTGGCATCATCCTGACCCACGGCCACGAGGACCACATCGGCGCGTTGCCCTACCTGCTGCAACACGTGTGGGCGCCAGTCTACGCGACTCCGCTGACTCAGGGGCTGACCGAGGTCAAGCTCCGCGAACATGGCCTGCGCGACGTCAACTTTCGCCCCATCCGCACCGACACGCCCCTCTCGCTGGGACCCTTCGACATCGACTTTTTCCATGTGAGCCACAGCATCCCCGATGGCGTGGGCATGGCCATCCGTACGCCCATCGGCACCATTGTGCACTCGGGCGATTTCAAGTTCGACCACAGCCCGGTCGATGGCCAGCGCACCGACTTTGCCAAGTTGGCCGACCTGGGCCGGGCTGGGGTGCTCTTGCTCCTGTCGGATAGCACCAACGCCGAGACGCCCGGCTACACCCCATCGGAGCAGGAGGTTGGCCAGACCTTCGATCGCCTGTTCACCAAAGCGCCCGGGCGGGTGTTGGTGGCCACCTTTGCCTCGAACATCTCGCGCGTGCAGCAGGTGATCGACACCGCCGGCCGTTACAACCGCAAGGTCGCCGTGGTGGGGCGCACCATGGTCAACAACGTGCGGGTGGCGCGCGAGCTGGGCTACCTGCACGTGCCCGACGGCCTGCTCCTGCCCATCGACGAAGTCAACCGCTTGTCGCCGCGCCAGGTGGCCATCGTCTGCACCGGCAGCCAGGGAGAGCCCACCTCGGCGCTGGTGCGCATGGCCTACAACGACTTTCGCTCGGTCAGCCTCATGCCGGGCGATACGGTCATCGTCTCGGCTCGCCCCATCCCGGGGAACGAAGAGTTCGTCAACCGCACGATCAATAACCTCTTCCGCCTGGGGGCCAACGTCTTCTACGATGAGCTGCTCGACGTGCACGTCTCGGGGCATGCCGGCCAGGAGGAGCAAAAGCTCCTGCTCAGCCTGCTGCGGCCGCGCTTCTTTGTGCCCATCCATGGCGAATACCGCCATCTCGTGCTGCATGCGGGGCTGGCCGAGCGGGTGGGCGTTCCGCCGCAGAATGTGGTCGTCATGGAGACCGGCGAGGTGCTGGAGCTCACCCCCACCTCGGCCCGCGTCGTCGACCAGGTGACCGAGGGCTATGTCTTTGTCGACGGCCGTGGCGTGGGCGATGTGGGCGATGCGGTGCTCGAAGACCGGCGTCTCCTCTCGCAGAATGGCTTCCTGGTGGCCGTGGTGGCCCGCAACGGCGAGACGGGCGAGCTCGCCGCCGGCCCCGAGATCGTCACCCGTGGCCTGGTGTACAACCGCGAGGCGGAAGAGTTCATCGAAGGGGCGCGTGAGGTGGTGGAAGATGTCGTCGCCGAGACCAAGCCCGCCGAGCTGCAGGCCCGCCTGCGCCAGGCCCTCATGGACTATGTGTACAACGAAATCGGCCGGCGGCCGGTGGTGCAGGTGGTGGTGATGGAGGTGTGAGGCGTGACACGTAACGCGTAAAGCGTGTTGCGTGGCGCCGAGCACTGTCATTGCGAGCGGAGTGGAGCGGAACGAAGCGAAGCGATCCCCAAATGGTCTCGCCCAGACCCGCGTTGGGGATTGCTTCGCTTCGCTCGCAATGACAATCTGAACCGGGCGTTTCGCGATTTGACACCCGGCGGAACCCGGACTACACTGTCCGCAATACTGCGCAAGGGGTACTGGCGATGTCCGCGACCATAGCGCGTGTGCGACGAGAGCGAGGGTGAGCCGGCTTCGGATGTGAAGCTTGGATAGTGCCGCGTCGCTCTGAATCAGTGCTGATCGAGCCAGCTTTCCGGGCTTCCGGGAGGCTGGCTTTTTTTGTGCCAGTAGGAGGAGCTATGATCAGGGTTGGTGTCTTTGGTGCGACCGGTTACGCCGGCTATGAGCTGGTGCAGATCCTGCGCCGCCACCCCAGCGCGGAGCTGGTCTTTGCCACGTCGGAGCAGAGCGCGGGCGGCGCCCTTGCCGACAGCTACCCCTGCCCCGATGAGGTCCCCCTGGTGCGCGCCGAGGATGCGCCGCTGGGCGGGGTGGATTGCGTCTTCTGCTCGCTGCCCCACGGCGCATCGATGGCCACCGTGCGCCGCGCCCGCCAGGCAGGTGTGCGCGTGGTCGACCTCTCGGCCGACTTTAGGCTGCCCGACCCGGCCGCGTACCAGCGCTGGTACAAGGTGGCCCACGAAGCGCCACAGTTGTTGGCCGAAGCGGTGTACGGCGTGCCCGAGCTGCACCGCCGGGCCATCCGCCGGGCGCAACTCGTCGCCAACCCGGGTTGCTACCCCACCAGCGTCATCCTGGGCTGCTATCCGCTGGCGGCGCAAGGGCTCCTGGCAGGGGAGCGCATCATCGTCGATGCCAAATCGGGCGTGTCGGGGGCGGGGCGCGGCCTGAGCCTGACCACGCACTTTTGCGAGGCCAATGAGAACCTCTCGCCCTACAACATCGGCCACGTGCACCGGCATATCCCCGAGATGGAGCGGGAGCTCTCCGTGGCGGCAGGCCGGCCGCTGCGCGTGACCTTTGTGCCGCATCTGGTGCCGGTGAATCGCGGCATGCTTTCGACGATATACCTGAGCGTGCCGCCGGAGCACGATGCGGCGAGCCTGCGCCGCCTGTACCAGGAGGCCTACGCCGGTGAGCCGCTGGTGCATGTGCTCCCCGAGGGCAAAGTGGCGACGATGCGCTGGGCCGAGGGAACCGACCGCTGTGTGCTCTCGCTCCACGACGCCGGTGCGCCGGGTGAGGTGATTGTCGTCAGCGCCATCGACAACCTGGGCAAGGGCGCAGCCGGCCAGGCCGTGCAGAACATGAACGTGATGTTTGGCCTGAAGGAGACGGTGGGGCTGAGGGTGTAGCGGGCCCGTTCCATCACCCGATCACGAGGATACAACCATGCTATCCACAATCGTTCTCAAGGTTGGCGGCAACGAGATCGACGACGAGGCCTTCCTCGACGGCCTGGTGGAGGCCATCGGCAGCCTGCGGGCCGAGGCGGTGCCCGTGGTGGTGCACGGCGGCGGCAAGGAGATTGCCCGGCTGCAGAGGGCGCTCGGCCTGGAGCCCCACTTTATCGAGGGCCTGCGGGTGACCGACGAGGCGACGCTGGCGGTGACCGAGATGGTGCTCTCGGGGGCGGTGAACAAGCGGCTGGTGGCTCGCCTGGTGAGCCGGGGCATCCCGGCTGTGGGCCTGAGCGGCGTCGACGGCGGCCTCTTGCAGGTGCGCCCGCTGGTGAGCCCCGCCGGCGACCTGGGCCGAGTGGGCGAGGTGGCCTCTGTCGACCTGACCGTGCTCAGCCTCCTCTTGGGCCAGGGGGTCGTGCCCGTGGTCTCGCCCATTTCGCTGGGCCCGGAGGGCAAGAGCTACAACGTCAATGCCGACCATGCGGCCATGGCGCTGGCCCGCGCCCTGGGCGCCTGCAGCCTGGCCTTTGTCACCAACGTGCCGGGGGTGCTCATCGACGGGCAGGTCGTGGCCCGCCTCACCGCGCCCGAGGCAGAGGCCTGGGTCCGCGCCGGCGCCATCTCCGGCGGCATGGTGCCCAAAGTGCGCGCCGCGCTCGACGTCGTGGCCGCCGGCGTCGCCGAGGCGAGGATTGTGGACTTGGAGGGCCTGCGCAGGGGAGCGGGCACGCGCTTTGTGGCAGGGAACTGAGGGAACTCGGGGAACTGC
>Ga0272448_1005084_pt1 | contig 14652 bp, 15 predicted proteins | sample YNPCB0191_FD_202220 | JGI IMG/M metagenome (GOLD analysis project Ga0272448, IMG submission 202220) | Hot spring sediment microbial communities from Yellowstone National Park, WY, United States - YNP-CB-019-1 | ecosystem: Environmental > Aquatic > Thermal springs > Hot (42-90C) > Sediment...
ATGGTCTTTTCAGCGGCATCCGGCCGCTGAATCATACTCGATTGCTGCGGCTTCGACGGCTGATTTTGCAACTCGGCTTCAAGCTGCATTCGTTGATTGGCAGTAGAATCAGTTAATGCAGAGGAATCAAAATTAAATAGAAAAATGCGTTTTTTACATTGAAATTCTATTACCGCCATGTCGATACGGCGCTTTCCAAATTGGCAAAGCGGTATTAGAATAAACATGGTATACGCGGCATACATTTTTGCAGGGGGGCTTTTCATGAGGCTGTCTTTAAAAGTGCATGCCGCTTTTTTTCTCATAGTCGTTCCCTTGGCCTACGTTATGTACGTCAACATAGCAAATCTTTCCGCCTGCAGTGATGAAGGGCTCAGAAAAGAGTATACAGGCGCTCTTGAGGACGACCTGATGGAATTTCTGCAGAAGAATTTTTACGGCGGGGGCGGCGAGCTGTATACAAAAATTTCTCCCGAAGGTGCCGACACCGACACACTGGCGGAATCAACAGGCCTTCTCATGCGTTACAGCGTGCTTACAGGCGACAGGAACCTGTTCGACAGGGAATTTTCATTCCTGAGGGAAAGGCTGCTGGTAAAAGGCCGGTTTGTAAGGTGGAAGACGGGGAAAAGAGAAGTCGCCTGCAATTCGGCGGTTGACGATTTCAGGATTATCGGCGCGCTTATTGACGCTTCCGGAAGATGGGGCGACAGCGGTCCGAAGGAAACCGCCGGACTTATACAGGAAGGGATGCTGAGCTGCCAGACATATGACGACAATATCTGCGAATTCTATGATTGGGGACAAAAAACCGCCAAAAAATCAATCCCTTTATGTTATATCGACTTGCAAACCATGAGAGACCTTTATAAATATGACAGGCAGTGGAGGGAAGCGGCCCGAAAAGGGCTGAAAATCTTAAAAAACGGCAGGATCGGCAATTCCCCGTTTTTTTACAAATATTACGACTACAAAACGGGACAATACCGGATGGATGACGAACATGCGGGCGGAAGGGGCGTCTGTGCCATATATTCCGTTATTTCCGCAATGAATCTTGCTAAGGTACAGGAAGATACGAGGTTTTTCACACGGTGGCTTAAAAATGAGATGGCAAACAGAAAAAAACTTTTCGGCTGGTATGACCCTGAAACGCTTGAACCCTCACAAGACTTTGAAAGTACGGCAGTTTACGCCCTCGCGGCCATCTACTCCTACAGCGTAGGTGAAAAGGAACTCGGCGGACAGCTTTTGAATAAGATGCTGGAATTCAGGGTAGATAATGCCCACTCCCAATATCACGGCGGATTTGGGGACGGTTCCCGCTGCGAATTCTATTCGTTTGACAACCTTACCGCGCTTTTGGCGCTTGAAGCGGCAAACTAATACTGTTTTGCCATTGGCGAAGCTGCAAAGCAGTGCTATTTTCTCCTGATTTCAAATAATGCCATCGTTATATCGTCCGGAATGGCCGAGAAATCGTCCAACCCTGCAAATTCAAGCGCTCTGGCGGTAATTCTTCTGAGCTTGTCTTCATTGCCGGACTTTTCATCCGTGAGAATTTCAATTATCCTTTCCTCCCCGAACTGCTCCCCTTCGGGGTTTCTAAGCTCTATGACGCCGTCGGTGCACATGAAGACCCTGTCGCCGTTCGAGAGGGGGATCTTTGCATCCCTGTATCCCGGCTCCTTCAGCCAGTCGCTGATGGGTATGCCTGGGAGATGGAGGAATTCAAACCTGTTCTTGCCGAAAACTATCGGGCGCACGCCGTGCCCCGCGTTTGAAAAAACCATACAGCCGGAATCGAGGTCAATTATGGCATAAAAGACGGTGATATACATATCCTTGTCGAAACCGGCGCCGTTGAATTCCCTGTACAGGCCGGTCAGGGCCTGTGCAGGGGAAAGCGTTTTTTTGCCCAGCATCGAGTGGAGGAAAACGGTAAGCATTGCCGCGGAAACTCCGTGACCTGAGACATCGGCTATATATAAGGCCGCATGGCTCTCATCGATTGCTGAAAATCCGAGGAAATCCCCTCCAAGCGCTTCACACGGCCTGTAAACGTACGCGAAGTCTATGTCTCCTTCAAGCGCCTTCTGTGGAAGGAGGCTCAGCTGAAGCTTCTTCGCCATTTCAAGGTCGCCCTGCATCCTGCGGTTTTGTTCAACCACCCTGTCCTGCAGCTTTTTAATTTTAGTTATATCGCGAAGCACCTCAACGACGGCGATTATCTCACCGCCGGAATTTCTGACCGGTGAGCTTGCAACGGAGAAAATCCTGCCGCCGATGGTTTCCTCCTTATAAAACGGGATACCCTCGAAAGCGGCGCGGCGCGATGTGCAATTATCGCATGGCGTTTCCCGGCCTACCGCCCGGTAGCATTTTTCCCCGACCGGGTTGCACCTCAGGCCCTCACGCATTGCCCTGTTGAGATATATGACGTTGTCGTCGCGGTCAATGACCCTTACCCAGTCATACATCCCGTCTATGACGTCCTTCAGGAAATTGCCGTTCAAGCCATCATTCACCGGTATTCTATACCCCTCTGCCGGCATACGGAATAAAACCCTTCCTCATAAATTTTCCTTCTATTCTGATGATAACAAAACAGGACTTATCTGGCAATACAAAGAAAATTGGCAATTACTAAATATTCAGTAATAAAAAAGGCCGCTCTGGAAATAATAATAATAATACTAGCATTTCAGACTGGGAGCCGCCTGATGCTCATAAAACCGGTAGCGAGACAACAGCATATTGACATAAAAAGCCCGTCCGCGTTCAGATATTTGACGGATACGCTCTTTACCATGCTGAACGACGGAATAAAAAGGGGCTGCAGGTCTATTGTTTTCATGTGCATAGGTACCGACAGGTCGACGGGGGACAGCCTCGGCCCGCTGATAGGCTATAAGATAGGGAACCTGAAGTACAGGAACGTTTTTGTATATGGCGACCTGGAGTCTCCGGTGCATGCGAAAAACATAGACGAGGTTATGGAGGGCATGATCTCAAGGCACGAAAAACCTTTTATTGTGGCTATTGACGCGTGCCTTGGGCTCATGGAACATATCGGATTCATCAATATAGGGGAAGGGCCGGTAAAACCCGGTTCAGGCGTCAGCAAAAACCTGAAGCCCGTCGGGGACATGTACATAACCGGAGTTGTGAACTTCGGGGGATTCATGGATTTTCTGATACTGCAGAACACACGCCTCGGCCTGGTTATGAAAATGGCCGACACTATTTCTTTGGGAATAAAATACGTTCTTTGGAAAATCAGCAGCGATCCTGCCGCGCCGTCCTGCTTTACGGGTGTAAACTCCTGAATTTCCATTGGATTATATCAGACTTTTTGCGCATATGTCCTTATAATAGTATGAAAATACTTCTCAGGAGGGTTTGTATGAATAGAATGGGCAATGCCATAATCGGGGCGGTTTTTGTGCTTCTGGGCGTTCTTTTTCTTCTGTATAATTTTAATATTTTAAACTATAACGGCGATATATTCAGCTTCGGATTCCTGATAAGCAAATTCTGGGCCGTGCTTTTCCTCATAATCCCCGGCATTGCCTTTCATTCGATTTTCTTTTCAGGCAAGGACAGGGATGCCGGTGTGCTTGTCCCGGGAGGGATACTGCTGGTTGTAGGTCTGACATGCCAGCTTTCGACCCTGTTCAACGCCTGGGGTGTGCTGTGGCCGGGATTCATACTGTCGCCTGCGGTGGGACTTTTTGAGCTTTATATGTTCGGGAAAAGGGAAAAGGGACTTTTGATACCGGTTTTCATACTTGGCGGGCTTTCTTTGATATTCTTCTACTCTTTTTCAATGCACTGGCTGTTCGGGAATTTGTTCAGGCAGGTTTTCATACCGGCCCTGCTTGTACTGCTCGGCCTTCTGGTAATATTCAAAAACAGGCGCGGAGGAAAGGATTTTTAGGGGGCAAAGTTAAAAAGCTGCATTCGTTGATTGGCAGCAGAATCAGTTAATGCGGTAGAATCAAATTTTATCTGTAAAAAATATCTTCAATTGTTACTTGCTGAAATTTCCGGGTAGAATATTATTAAAAATTTGAGAGGAGTTGAGCTGGATGGACAAATATGTTTGCACTGCCTGCGGATATGTTTATGACCCCTCGGTAGGAGACCCGGATACGGGTATCGCGCCGGGAACATCGTTTGAAGCTTTGCCGGAAGACTGGGTTTGCCCGATATGCGGCGTCGGCAAGGATATGTTTGAAAAGGCGTAATGCTTGCAATAAATGGGACCCAAATCCATATTGCATAAAGCGGCATTTATGTTATAATAAAGACAGCGGAATACCGAATATCGAATAATTTGGGACAATGACGTTCCCAAAGAAACCTTTCAGGTTTTTTTTGGGTGCGTTTTTTTGTGCAGGGTGGATGCGGGATTGTACAGGAAAAACTGCATTGCCAGTTATTTTGGGGAGGAATGAATCCTATGTCGAAATATACAAAGGAAGATATCTTAAGGATTGTAAAGGAGCAGGACGTCAAGTTTGTCCGTTTGCAATTCACCGATATTTTCGGGATACTGAAGAATGTCGCCATCACATCGGACCAGCTTGAAAAAGCCCTTGACAATAAATGCATGTTTGACGGCTCGTCCATTGAAGGTTTTGCAAGGATTGAAGAGTCGGACATGTATTTGAGACCCGATACCGACACATTCGTTATATTTCCGTGGAGACCGCAGACCGGAAAAGTCGCCAGACTTATCTGCGACGTGTTCAATCCCGACGGGACGCCGTTTGAAGGAGACCCCAGGTTTGTACTGAAAAGGGTGCTGAAAAAGGCGTACGACATGGGATATGATGCTTTCAACGTAGGACCGGAATGCGAATTTTTCCTCTTCCTGACCGACAACGAGGGAAATCCTACGACGGTAACCCACGATAACGCAGGATATTTCGACCTTGGACCGGTGGACCTCGGAGAGAATGCAAGGAGGGACATGTGCCTTGCCCTTGAGGAGATGGGCTTTGAAATCGAGGCCTCCCACCATGAAGTTGCACCGGGCCAGCATGAAATCGATTTCAAGTATAACGACGCGCTTGCTGCGGCGGATGCCATACTTACCTTCAAGCTTGTCGTAAAAACGGTGGCGCAGAGGCACGGGCTCCATGCCACCTTCATACCCAAGCCTATTTTTGGTATAAGCGGTTCGGGCATGCATACGAACACCTCGCTTTTCAGAAAGGGAAAGAACGCGTTCTATGATGAAAACGGACCCCTGCAGCTGAGCGAAGATGCTTACTGGTTCATTGGCGGCCTTATGAAGAACATGATATCCCTGACCGCGATAACGAATCCGATCGTAAACTCTTACAAGAGGCTTGTTGCGGGCTATGAGGCTCCTGTATACGTGGCCTGGTCGGCAAGGAACAGGAGTCCCCTGATAAGGATACCGGCAGCCAGGGGTTTGTCGACGAGGCTGGAGCTGAGGTCTCCGGACCCGTCCTGCAATCCGTACCTGGCACTTGCAGTCATACTTGCCGCAGGATTGGACGGAATAAAGGAGAAAATACAACCCCCGCCGTCAATTGACAAGAACATATACGACATGTCCCTCGAACAGAGAAAGGCGGAGGGCATAGAATCCCTCCCGGGAAGCCTCGGGGAGGCGATTGAAAAAATGGCTGAGAGCGGGCTGGCAAAGGAAATTCTGGGACCGCACATTTTCCGTAAGTTTATTGAAGCAAAAAGGGAAGAGTGGTTTGAATACTGCACCAGAGTCAGCCAGTGGGAGATAGACCAGTATCTTACGAAGTACTAAGACAGCTTTATGGCTGGAAAACAGGACATAGGATAATTTGTGCGGCAACGGCGCAGCCAGACCTATTACAGGTTAGGCTGCGTTCTTTTGGTATTAGGCGCCATATGTTTTATGACTGGCAAAACGGTTTTGGGGTGTGAGGATGGAAGCTGCTAGAATACTCATAGCCATGAGCAATGATACATCTATGGACAAATTGAAAACCATACTGATGGAATTCGGACATACGGTGATTGACCAGGCCAGGGAAAGCCACGAGTGTATCCGTAAAATCAGGACGCTCAGGCCTGACCTTGTCATTATCGACTACGGGATGTCCCCTTTGAACGGTTGGGAGATTGCCAAAGTGACGTTGGAGGATAATCTCGGCGATGTCATCCTGCTTGCGACAGACGCCCAGAGGAGCCTTTTCGGCGATATTACCGCGGAAGGGGCATTTGTATGCATGTTGAAACCGCTGAATAAAATACACCTTATCAATACTATTGAACTGATGGTTAAAAACAGGAGGAAAATCAAGGCCCTGGAAAAGGAAATCCTTGAGCTCAGGGAAAATCTCGACACCAGAAAAGAAGTGGAAAGGGCAAAGGGGCTTTTGATGAGGCATCTTAACCTGTCTGAGGCGGAAGCATTCAAGAGGATACAGAAGCAGAGCATGGACAGGGGTATTCCGATGAAAGAAATAGCGAAGGCCATCATTCTTGCATATGATATATAGAACCTTAATGACTGTGCTGCATCTGTTTACCATATCACAGTCCCATACATCCAAATACATGCGGTAATGGCTGCTTAATTAGACGGAATGACCGAAAGAAAGGGTGGGATAGTTTAATGCAAAGGCCGCTTATAGCCGTAACGCCGTGGTATGATTACGAAAAAGGGGTCACATATATTAAAGACGGCTATTGTGAAGGGATAATCGAGGCCGGGGGCCTTGCGTTTCTGCTGCCGGCTGTTGCCGGTGAAGACCTGCTTGACGAGGCGATATCGCGGTTCGACGGGTTTTTGATATCGGGAGGTCCCGACATTGATCCGGCGTACTACAATGAGGTCAATCTTCCGTACAACGGAAGCATATCCCCGGTCAGGGACCAGATGGAAATATGCATAGTTAAAAAAGCGGTACTGCAGGGAAAACCTGTTTTCGGCATTTGCAGGGGAATCCAGGTGATGAATGTAGCCCTGGGAGGCACGCTTTACCAGGATATCCAGGCTCAGGTAAAGGCGGAGAACCTGTTGAAGCACTCGCAGGAAGCCCCGAAATGGTTTCCGACGCATGAGATTTTTATTGAGAAGGATTCCCGGGTATGGAATTCCTTTATGCGCGATACCGTCAGGGTAAATTCATACCACCATCAGGCGGTAAAGGATATCGCACCCGGTTTTAAAGCGACTTCAAGGTCGCCCGACGGCATTATCGAATCACTTGAATTGGAAAACCATGTTTTCGCAGTGGGAGTTCAATGGCACCCTGAACTGATGTGGCGGAAAAACGCGGACTTCCTCAGACTCTTTTCGGATTTTGTAGATTCGTGTAAAAAACTGTAGGATGAAACGACAAATTGGATTATACACCGCGTTTATGGTAATATTTATTCTATAAGCGTATTTTCCGGTTTGGAGGAGCTTGACCAATGCGTCTGTCACATTTTTTATTCAATTTGAAAGACAGGTTGGGGGATATGTACGACCCTCTGATGAAAATCCTTGGTATTATCGGCATTATACTTGCCGCGATAGTTATAGCCAAAACCGGCGTTTTCATTATACGAAAAATATTCGCGAAGCGCGACGTCATAAAGCACCATATGGGGAGTAAAAGGCTGGACACCATGTCCACTCTCCTCGCCAGCGTTTTCAGGTATGCCGTATATATTGTAGCCATAGTGATAATCCTATCGGATGTGCTGCAGATGAAGTCCATACTTGCCGCGGCTGGGATTGGCGGTATTGCGCTGGGGTTCGGGGCGCAAAGCCTTATAAAGGATATGATTTCAGGATTCTTTATAGTTATGGAGGACCAGTTTGCCGTCGGGGACACGATTACCGTCGACAGTATGACGGGTACGGTTGAAGGAATGGAGCTCAGGGTGACAAGGATACGCGGGGCGAACGGCGACCTGTATACGGTGCCTAACGGCGAGATAAAAAAAGTGATAAACCATTCGCGCGGAGTAAGGACTGTAATTATAGATATACCGCTTTCATACCGCAATGATTCCGCCAAGGCTTTTGAGGCCGCGGACCAGGTCTGCAAAACTGTCTGCGGCGAGTTTAAAAACCTGGTTGAGCCTCCCGCCGTCATAGGTTTAACGGATATGGGAAGGGATGGAATGAGTCTGAGAATTACCGCAAAAACGCTGCCCGCCGAAGAGTATGTGGTGGAAAGAAGGATAAGGCGGCTTGTAAAAGACGAATTCAGCGGCAGGAATATCGAATTCAGCGAAATTTGGAGACCGGGAGGGAGCTCTCATGGCTGACAGGTACTCTGTGGGAGATGTTGTCGAATTGAAAAAGGCGCACCCCTGCGGCGGAAAGCAGTGGGAAATAACCAGGACGGGCGCCGATTTCAGGATCAAGTGCCTCGGATGCTCGCACCAGGTCATGCTTCCAAGGCCGAAATTCGAGAAAAGCGTAAAAAAGATAGTTAAATCCGCGGCAGCGGATGGCCTGCGGCAGACGGAAGGCTGAGATTGGAAATTGCAGCGGACGGGGCTTAGGCATTGGTGTTGGGACATAAAAAGCCGAGCGCGCAACATACTCACGCTGACCTAAATATTGTTCGGGCGTCGGTATTGGGGCATAAAAAGCGCAACTCGCGCATTAAAGGCTTGAGACGGACCTTGACAGGTTTGCTTCAGGCCTTATGTATTTTTTGGGGTTAGCAAAGAGATAATAAGAAAAAAAGGATGATACGAACGATGATCGAAAGAAGAAGAAGCGGAGGTTTTTTCAAAACATTTTTTATAGCGCTGGCAACATCGCTCACGGTAGGCTTTTTGCTGTTTGTGGTGTTTTCCGGCTACGTTGCCAGGAGCGTCCCCGCGCCTCTTTCTCCAAACCCGGAAACCGTTCAAAACACCCAGCCGCCAAAACCCCAGCAGATATCCGCCGACATGGCGGGAGGAGCGCCGGTTGCCGCTTCGGTTGCAAAGTCTGCTGTCTCCGGCGTAGTAGGCATATCTGTGCTGAGGATGGACAGCGGCTCGATATTTGACCGGAATGCCGCGCAAAAATGGGGGGTGGGTTCCGGTGTCATATTGAGCGGCAACGGGTATATCCTGACCAACAACCATGTCGCGGGAGGCAAAAGCAAGAGAATTGTCGTTTCCTTACAGGACGGCAGCAATGTTGACGGCACCACAGTGTGGGCCGATCCTGTTTTGGACCTTGCCGTAGTAAAAATTGACGCACAGGGGCTGACTACAATTCCTATAGGCGACGCGAACGCTCTTCAGGTAGGAGAACCCGCCGTGGCCATAGGCAATCCGCTCGGGCTTCAATTCCAGAGAACGGTTACCTCGGGGATTATAAGCGCCTTGAACAGGACCATCAAGGTTGACGGCGATCAGGGAGGCCCCAATTACATGGAAGACCTGATACAGACCGATGCCAGCATAAATCCGGGGAACAGCGGCGGACCGCTCCTGAATTCCAAGGGGCAGGTTGTCGGGATCAACACGATAAAGGTGGAAAGCGCTGAAGGTTTGGGCTTTGCCATACCGATAAATGTTGCGGTACCCATAATACGGCACTTTGTGGATAAAGGCGATTTTAAAGAGCCTTACCTTGGGGTTTTCGCATATGACAGGGAGGTTATACCCTACCTGGACGGCAACCTGAAGCTTGACAGCGGCATATATATCGCCAATATAGATAAAGCGGGTCCGGCCTATAAGAGCGGCCTTCGCGAAGGCTGCGTCATACAGAAGGCGGACGGAAATACCATCAATACCATGATACAGCTCAGGACCTACATGTATTCCAAAAATCCGGGAGACACTATAAGCATAACCTATTTGAAAGACGGCAGCGTCCAAACGGTAAATGTGGTTCTCGCCGCAAAGGATAAAGACGGGCTGGTTACAAGGTAGGCACGGTCAAATACGGCGCCGGGCAGGATTGCGAAAACTTTTAGGGCTTTGTTCGTCAGATTTGGTTTTGTTTAGTATAATTTCAGGCTGGATGTGGCAAGAATTATAGTGATGGAAAGTCGGAACGAAGCATATAAAGGGAACGCGGAGGAAAACCGATGGAAAACGGTATGGTGTTCGGCGTGGACGAATTTGAAAAGACGATAAAGGTATATTTGAAACAGGGCAAGGAAAAGCTTGAAAAGGACCTTAGAGGGACAAAGGAAGCTATAAGGCTTATCGCAATCGACAGGACAAAGGATTTCATAAAAACGATGGATAAGGGACTGGACAAGCCTGAAAGGGAATTTCTGGCCGCACTTATAGTATCGAGCATGTACCAGTCCTTTTGTTACGGATACGGCATAGGAAAGATAGAAGGAAAGACAAACAACAGGATTTTCCTGTAATATTTGTCTTACGGATTAATGTCCCGGTGCATAAAAGTGAATAAAGCGTAAAAAAAGACCGCCGCGAAAGGCAAAATATTTGTTGACATTGGAATATACCGCTGGTAAAATATTATTCAATTAATTAAAAATACAAATGCGGTGAAGGAAAAAAAGGTGCATTCGAGTGTCAAAGAGAGCCGGTGGGTGGTGTTAACCGGTACATGAGGTGCATGGATAGCTCATTCCGGAGCACCATTATTGAAAGAGGAGTAAATACTGGCGGTGACAACGTTATAGTCAGAGTATTTATTCAAGTACTCACCGAGGATATGCCGTAAACGGCTTGTCGAAAAAGGGTGGTAACACGTGAGACTGTGCCTCTTCGTCCCTGTATTGTCTGTGACAGGGGGAAGGGGTTTTTTCGTACATTAATGACTTTGAAAGGAGTCCTTATGAGACTGACTGGCGCACAAGCTGTGGTGAAATCGCTGGAAAAGGAAAATGTAGAGGTTATCTTCGGATATCCCGGGGCGGCGATATGCCCTTTTTACAATGCCCTCCTTGATTCGAAGCTCAGGCATGTGCTCACCAGGCATGAACAGGGAGCGGCACACGCAGCCAACGGTTATGCCAGGGTTACGGGCAGGACGGGCGTATGCGTGTCGACGTCCGGCCCGGGGGCGACAAACCTGATTACGGGAATTGCGACGGCGTATATGGATTCGATACCTATGGTGGCAATAACAGGGCAGGTATCAACCGAACTCATAGGGCGCGACGTGTTTCAGGAGGCTGACATTACGGGAGCGACGGCGCCTTTCTGCAAGCACAGTTATCTTGTAAAGAACGCAAGGGACCTGCCAATAAGGATAAAAGAGGCATTCCACATCGCAGGCACGGGCAGGCCGGGACCCGTGCTCATAGATATTCCTATAGACGTGCAGACCCGGGAGTTCAATTTCGAATACCCTGAGAACGTGGATATACGGGGCTACAAACCGACGTACAAGGGCCATCCGCTCCAGATAAAAAAGGCGGCGGAAGCCGTAAAAAAAGCCAGGGCCCCCGTTATCTGCGCGGGCGGCGGCGTCATAAACGCCAGGGCGTCCGAAGAGCTGACTCTCCTTGCGGAGAAATGCGGGATACCGGTTATCACGACCTTGATGGGGATTGGGGCAATTCCTTCGGACCATGAACTGTTTATGGGAATGGTCGGCACGCACGGCACGTACCCCGCAAATTATGCGGTTAAAAATTCCGACCTGCTCATATTGTTGGGGGCCAGGGTCGGCGACAGGGCAATGGGCCCTTCCGGGAAAACTGCCGAGGGTACTTTTATAATCCATATAGATATCGACCCGGCTGAAATAGGTAAAAACATCGGTGTAGCGGTACCGATAGTGGGCGATGTAAAGGCTGTGCTTGCGGACCTTTATGAAACGGTCGAAAAGGGCGATACGGCTGAATGGAACGAAACGCTCAGGCGGGTCAGGCAGGAGCATCCGTTAAAATACCGGGATGAAACCTATTGCGAATATGTGAAGCCCCAGTACCTTATGAGGAAGCTGTCAGAGATGGCGGGAGGGGATGCGGTTATTACGACCGAGGTCGGCCAGAACCAGATATGGGCGGCCAACCACTTTACCGTGAGAAAGCCTGGAACGTTCGTCACTTCCGGAGGAATGGGCACAATGGGATACGGCTTGCCTGCCGCAGTAGGAGCCAAAATCGGAAAACCTGAAAGCAGGGTTATAACCATAAGCGGCGACGGAAGTTTCCAGATGTCCATGCAGGAGCTTGGGACCATCAAACAGAACAACCTGGGAATAAAAGTAGTGATCCTCAATAACCACAGGCTCGGTATGGTAAGGGAGCTTCAAAAAGTCAATTACTGCGGGCGTTATTCCCAGGTTTGCCTGGACTATAACCCCGATTTTGTAAAACTGGCGGCAGCCTATGGATTTAAGGGAGAAAGGATACAAAACAACTCCGAGGTAGGCGAGGCTCTCGGAAGGATGTTTGAAGACGACGAGCCGTACCTTCTGGAATGCATGGTGGATCCCGAGGAACCAACGCTTTAGCGGCCAGCCGGAGCGCGCAATAAGTAACGGCGGGCGACGCGGTAAAAAGTACAACAGGCACAAAGGGGACATAAGACGGAGAGGAGGAATGAGTATGGCTAAGCATATACTGTCGGTCCTGGTTGAGAATCATGCGGGCGTACTGTCAAGAGTGGCAGGCCTGTTCAGCAGAAGGGGTTTCAATATTGACAGCCTGGCTGTGGGCATTACCGAAAACCCGGATGTATCAAGAATGACGATTGTTGTCGATGGTGACGACTATATTGTTGAACAGGTCAGCAAACAGCTGAACAAGCTTATTGATGTTATAAAACTGAAGCAGCTGGATAAGTCGGACTCGGTAAGCAGGGAGCTTGCTTTGATCAAAGTGAGCGCGAATGCGACCACAAGGCCGGAAATCATACAGATAGTCGAAATTTTCCGCGCGAAAATCGTCGATGTATCGAAATCTACGCTTACAATCGAAGCATCCGGCTCGAATGAGAAGGTTGACGCGCTCGAGGACATGCTAAGGCAGTTCAGTATCAAGGAAATAGTGAGGACGGGAACCATCGCCATCGAAAGAGGAAACAAGTTTATCAAGGTAAATAATAAAGAGGAGGAGTGAAGCAGGATGGCAAAAATATATTATGACAGCGATTGCGATCTGGGATTGCTTAAAGGGAAAACCGTAGCGGTAATAGGTTACGGCAGCCAGGGGCACGCGCACGCGCTGAACCTGAAGGAAAGCGGCGTCAATGTTATTGTCGCCGAAATTCCCGAAAGAAGAGAGCTGGTAATCAAAGACGGTTTGAGTGTTTATGATGCGTTCGAAGCCTGCAGAATGGCGGACATTATCATAATGCTCGTACAGGACCAGCTGCAGCCCATCGTATACGAAGAGAGCGTGAAGCCCAACCTCAGGGAAGGCAACGTGCTTATGTTTGCGCACGGCTTCAACATTCACTTTGCGCAGATTATACCGCCGCCTTTTGTAGACGTCGTCATGGTCGCGCCGAAAGGGCCGGGCCACACGGTAAGAAGCCAGTATAAGGAGGGCAAGGGCGTACCGTGCCTCATCGCAGTGCACCAGAATGCATCGGGCAAGGCAAAGGAATACGCGCTCGCATACGCATCCGGTCTGGGAGCAGGCAGGGCAGGCATTCTCGAGACCAGCTTCAGGGAAGAAACCGAAACCGACTTGTTCGGGGAACAGGCAGTGCTGTGCGGCGGAGTTACCGAATTGATGAAGGCCGGATTCGAAACGCTCGTAAATGCGGGTTACCAGCCGGAGATAGCCTACTTTGAATGCATACACGAGATGAAGCTCATTGTGGACCTCATAAACCAGGGCGGGTATGCGTTTATGAGGTACTCGATCAGCGACACTGCCGAATACGGGGATTACGTCACAGGCAAGAGGATCATCACCGAAGAGACCAGAAAGGAAATGAAGAAGATACTTGATGAAATACAGAACGGAACCTTCGCTTCAAAATGGATTGCGGAGAACAAGGCCGGTGGAAAGGCCGCATTCCTCGCAATGAGAAAGAAGGAATCGGAGCACCAGCTTGAAAAAGTCGGCTCCGAACTGAGAAAAATGATGAGCTGGCTTAAAAAGTCGGATCACTGAAGTTCAGGAAACAGAGACAGATAAGATCTTAGCATATTCGAGGTGCCGGCGATAGGAAACGGTTGGCGGTTTCAGGGTTCTTTTCCCCGTTACCGGCAGCCCACAGCCTATTGCCCGCACTGAAGGTGCACATTTCAGATATTTGTGAATATGGGATTGATGGAGGTTATTCCTATGGAGAGGACAATTAAAATATTCGATACTACTTTAAGGGACGGGGAACAGACCCCCGGCGCCAGCCTGAATATACATGAAAAGCTGGAGCTTGCGAAACAGCTTGTCAAATTGAAGGTAGATGTCATAGAGGCGGGTTTTGCCATTTCTTCGCCCGGTGATTTCGAAGCGGTGAAAGCGATATCGGAGAACGTGAAAGGCGTGGTGGTCGCCAGCTTGAGCAGGGCGGTCGAAAAGGATATAGACCGTGCCTGGGAGGCTGTCCGGCATGCTGAAAGACCCAGGATACACACCTTTATCGCAACGTCGGACATACACATGAAATACAAACTGAAAATGTCCGAGGATGAAGTGCTTGAAAGATCGGTCGCAATGGTCAAATATGCAAAGAAATACTGCGAAGACGTCGAGTATTCGGCCGAGGACGCAAGCAGGAGCAGGCCTGAGTTTCTGTACA
>Ga0272448_1005085_pt1 | contig 14649 bp, 23 predicted proteins | sample YNPCB0191_FD_202220 | JGI IMG/M metagenome (GOLD analysis project Ga0272448, IMG submission 202220) | Hot spring sediment microbial communities from Yellowstone National Park, WY, United States - YNP-CB-019-1 | ecosystem: Environmental > Aquatic > Thermal springs > Hot (42-90C) > Sediment...
TCAGCGACTAGAACAGTTGAACTTGACAGATTAGCCTCCTTTAGGAGGCGCAAGCCGCAAGAACAGGCAACCCGCTTTGAGCGGTTCACATTTTCAAGCCACCGGCTTCGCCGGTGGTCTCTGACTCGGATAGTTTGGATACGATCTGTTCCTTTGGGAAGAACCCAACATGTCTGAAGACTTCCTTGCCATCCTTATCGAAGAACACCTGCACAGGGATAGACTGCACCCCATAGCGGGCGGCGAGTATCTGTTCCTTCCGCACGTGCACGAACAGCACATTCATCTTGCCTTCGTACTCCTTGGTCAGGGATTCCAGCACAGGTGTCATCATCTCGCACGGTGTGCAGCCATCAGATCCAAAATCGACCAGAGATGGTTTGCCTGAGAGTCGTGCCTTATCTACAGGATTGTCCATAGCCGATGGATACTGTTTCTCCACCCACGCCTTATTGATATCTATCGGAGTCCTCTTTCCAATCGTCGCGATGTGGGCATCGAGAGCGTCCTGGCGTTTCTGTTCAAGAAGATACTGTTTCAGTTCATCCTTTACCTGATCGAACGCAGCACCACCCATCATCTCCTTGTTCTTCTCATAGAAGTCCTTGAGTTCCGCGTCGCTGGCGGACGCCTTTGCGGTCAGCGAATCGAAGTATGGTTTCAATAGATTCGATGTCTCAGTCGGGACTTTCTGGTTCTTCCCCTTTGCCCATGCTGTGGCTTCGGCCAGGAGCAGTTCCCCTGTCGCCCTGTTCTCAAGGATGAAGAATGAGTCCTTGAGAAGCTGAGGGCGAATCGGCTCTGGCGCTTTCTTGATTTCTGCATCCAGATCCTTGATCGTGATCTTGACATTGCCTGCCTTTAATAGAATGTCTGCAGGTAGTGTCGTCAACCTGGCCTCCATCATCATGCCGGTAGTCAACTTTGGGTAGACGTCCTTAACCAGTTGAGATTTGCCGTCAGGCTGTTCTGCAGAAGCAAGGCATCCGGCAGCCACAAATGCCAGTGTGGCCGCTAGAGCAGATACAGTAATTTTCATCCTCATGCTACTTTCCTTTCCCGAGGTTTATACCGAGTTCCTTAAACTTAGCAAGAATGTCCTCTTTGGGATAGTAACCCTCATGTCGAAAGATTTCCTTGCCGGACGCATCGATGAACACCTGCGTTGGTATCGCACGGATGTTATACTGCTGGGCAGCCTCGCGGTCTTCGTTGATATTGATGAACTCTACAGCCAGCTTCCCTTTGTACCCGGACGAAAGGTCATCCAGCACTGACGTCATCATCTTGCAGGGAACGCAAGTCGTCGAGCCGAGGTCAACCAATCTGGGCAGCCCTTTCTCTGACTTTGAGGTCGTCGCTGCATTGTCAGACTCGCCACCACCCGATTTCACATCAGATGCCTGAGCGCTCGGCGGCGTCGAAGGGCAGGTGGAACCAGCGCCACACCCACATGATGAACCAGTATGTGTATTGTTGCTTGAGAGTCTCGACAATCCCACGAGAGCGATTGCCAGTACGGCAAGGATACCTATCATTTTTGCTCTGGAATTCAACGGAACGCCTCGCTTTCTTTATCCTGAAGCGTGATTACTTCTTCAGGTCTATCTTAAGCTCTTTGAACTTGGCAAGAATATCTTCTTTCGGGAAATAGCCGATGTGCCTGTAGAGTTCCTTGCCGTTGGCATCGTAGAAGATCTGGGTGGGAATAGTGCTGATCTTGTACTTCTGGCCAGCATTCGGGTTCTTCCAGACGTCGATAAACTCAACTGTGAGCTTGCCTTTGTACTCTTTTTTAAGCGAATCGAGGACCGGAATCATCATCTTGCATGGTATGCACTTGTCAGCGCCAAGATCGAGCAGTCTGGGCAGCTTTTTGGCTACCTTCTGCGGCTGCTTCGTCGTGGCTTTTGTTGTTTGAGCCTTCTTCACAACCGGCTTTGCCGCGGTTTTCTTAGGAAGAGGCTTCGGACACACAGCACCTGTTTTGACCTTTGGCGCAGTCTTCTTCTGCGCGCTCAGCGCAGGAACAGCCGAGACGATCACTGTTAGTGCGAGTACCGCTAAGAAGAGCTTCGTGATATGGATTTTCATGAGTTCCTCCTGTAAGTCTTGTAAGCAGAGATGAGAGCAGACCGATAGCCTTGCTCTTCGTTCGGTTCAATCGAATGGTAAATGCGGACGGTTTCGAGCAACTTGTCACCGGAGGAATCGTCCGGCGCAAGTCCGCTCTCCGTAAGGTGATCGAATATGAGCGCAAGCCCGGCGATGGTCACTGGTTGTCCGTTCACCTCGATCTTCATTCCTGGTAGCGGTTGCATACAGGCGCACGATCCGTCATCATCCGAACCGCCGGATGAGCAGCAGTTTTCGCCATGCGACAAGATGGCGTCTACTTCCGCCGCAACTCGCTCTGACACAGTCCATACGGCTTCCTTGTCTGCATCCGTGCGGTCTCTCGTCGACCGGCATCCTGGGCAATTGCCCTTGAGGATCTCGGAGACAACGAGTGCTGCGCTGACCGGACCGCTGTACTTCTCAGTCCCGAACTTTGCGCACATCTTGTCACAGCCGTCGACTGTAATAGTCGGATGAGTCCTCGCAAACTCTTGCTCCCCCTGGTTTCCGGCGAGGAAGAGAGGGAGACAGATGGTTACGGTGTTTCCGGGCCGAAGGAGTTCGAGTACGCGCCTGACGGCAAGTCTGGATATCGTACCTTCCGGGATCTCCTCTCCGCTGCACGAAATGATCCCAACCTTGGTGGTCTCTTGAGACATCGTTATTTCTCGCCTCCTTCAATGCCATTTGCAAGACTGCATGCGATTTCGCGCACCACGGTCCATCCTGTTTCTGTGAGTTTTGTGGCCGTTCCAGGCTGCTCACCCCTGTGGTTCTTGAGCGCATCGTTTACCATGAACGACTCGGCGACTTCGCCTCCGGCAATCTCGATGTTCTTCTTTGCGCAGTACTTTGCACAGCCGTCGATAGTGACGCACCGACTGTTCCTGACTTTTGCAAGCGCTTCTTCATCACCCTTCACCAGGAGTGCAAGGCAGAGAGTATCTGCTTGTCCCTTGGCTACATTATCTGTGATCTCGTATGCTGACTCGCGGCTGATCAAGCCGTGAACCTTGCCGATGCCACTGCACGGCACTACAAGAACGGTATCCTTCTGTTCCATGATCTGTTCCTCCCTGAATTTGCTCCGGACTGCGAAGCCTAGTGTTCCTCTGCTGCCTTCTTCCTTATCAACTCCAAGTATGACTTGCAGTCAAGAAGCAGTTCCATGTCGGAATCGAAGTCCGTCAACTCCAGTTCCGCTACCCATCCCTTCTCGTAAGGATCTTCGTTGACGATTTCCGGACTCTCCACGAGCGATGTGTTCACCGCGATCACCGTGCCACTGACCGGCGATATGAGATCCATCGATGACTTGACGGATTCTATCGTGCCTACCTCGTCAAACTGCTCGACTGTCTTTCCTACCGGGGGCGGGGAGAAGTACGTCATGTCGGTCATGTTCTGCTGAACGTAATCTGAGACCCCTACTCGGGCACGAGTGCCGCTTACCCGCACCCAGCAGTCGTTCTCATTGAAGAAGAAGCCTTCCCTGGGGACACGGAAGATGTATTTGTCATGGGTGAACGTGTTGTAGTCGACCGGTGCTGAGAACAGAGATTCGGAGTTCCGCATAGCTTCTTCTGGCATATCCTCGGCGATGAGTGTGGCAACCGCCTTTGCAAACTCCATGCCGGCCGGGCCAGGGGATAGCGTATCTTCCGGTCGGAGGGCAGAGGTTTTCATCTCATCTGTGATCAGGACTTTCCTGTCCACTTTCAGGCTCAGACCGGCAGCAAGCTTCGACGCGCATTTCGTGCCGCAGCCGTCGATGACAAGAAGCGGCAATTCGCCAAGCAACTTTTCATATCGGGGGCTGGCGTTGTTCAGCAGCACCGGACAGATAACCTTTCCGCCGATCTCCTCGAGGAGTGCCAGCGCGACTTCTCTGGAAATGGGACCGTTCTGCTTGTCCAATCCGTTGCAGGGAAGGATTGCGAACTTCTTCGTCACTGCTCAGCACCTTCTTCCCTGATCTTTTTGATGGCAGCGATGGTTTCCGGCTTGCTTGGAAAAGTAATAGCATCCGGACCGCAGGTCTTGGCGCACGCCCTGCAGAATACAACGCAGTTGGTGGGGTTGGCTACAACCAACTTCTGGTCGCCGTCCCGGTGTTCAAAGACATTGTGTGGACAGAACTTGTCGCACTCCATGCAAAAATCGCACTTGGAGTAATCGATTGTAGGATGCCAGTCGATCAACTCGCGTTTCACGCCCATGAAGGTATCGTCAGCCATCGTCCTCCACCCCCATCTCTTTCAGTGCGTTCGCCACTTTCTCGACTGCCTGATCGGTGGTCATGTCGCGGATATCGAGAGGCGTGAGATCCTGCTTTACATCCATTCCTGCGTTCGCAAAGGCATCGCGGAACATCTTGTACTGCATATTCGGTGCGCATCCCGCAACTACCAGCTTGCGCCCTGATTTCAGCATATCCTCAAGGAATCTATCGCCATCCTCTTCGCAGAGTTGGGGATGGATGAAGCCGTACTCGACCGGCAGTTCAACCCGCACTCGGTTGATGAAGTCCCAGATATCCATCTTGGAGAATCCTGGGCACTTGCCGGTGCACACGCACATGATCAGTCCGGGGCGTTCGTCTGCCATCTTACTTGGCTCCTTCTGCCGCCAGCATTTTCTTTATCTCATCCGGCGAGAGAACGCGCCCTGCGGCCTTGACGTTCCCGTCAATCGCGAGTCCGGGAGTCATGAGAATATTGAACTTCATGATCTCCTTGATATCCTCGATCTTCTCGATCTCAATATCAGCGCCCATCTCCTCCACTGCCTGCTTTGCATTCGCGGCGAGAGTCTTGCATTTGGCGCAGCCTGTTCCTAGAATCTGTATCTTCATGTGTCTATCCTCCTGATACTACTTAAGCAGGGCTGATGCCCCTTCGATCGCTACCTTCTCTGTGTTCTCATCGTTGACCGGGGATTCACCTTTGATGAGGCCCAGATCTGTCACTCTTACATGCTCGAAGTCTGTGAACCCTGCCTGCAGCAAGGTATGTTTTGCGCAGTCTGAAGGGCAGCCGTCGATGGCAAGTATCTTGCCTGCGGATTCGGTCGACGCCATGATTCCACTCACCCGTCCGCCAAGTCCAGCCAGGCAGTACATCTTACCTACACCTTCCTTGGTCAGCTTTCTCCCAGCATGATCGGCAATCTCGCCGACATTGGATGCTCCCGAGCAGGGGAAGATCAGCTTGGGAGCACTTGAGCATGAACAACTACACTTGTCACTCATTCTTGTTTCCTCTCTCTTTATAATGCAATGTGGTGCTCTCACAGCACCGCGTTGAACAGGTAGCCAACTATGAGAATGCCGAACGCTACCACTCCTACGAATGTAGCGATAAGCGGCCATTTCAAGACTTTTCGCAGGATGATTGTCTCGGGGAAAGAGAGACCAATCACAGACATCATGAATGCAAGAACTGTCCCGAGCGCCGCGCCTTTCTCCATGAGAGCCTGAACTACTGGAATGATGCCAGCAGCGTTCGAGTACATAGGCACGCCGAGTAGCACCGCTGCCGGGACGCTCCACCATGCCCCTTTGCCCATAAACGATGCCATCAGTCCCTGCGGCACATAACCGTGTATGCCAGCCCCGACGGCGATACCGGCGAGAACATACGGCCACACTTTACCGACGATCTCCTTCACGGCGTTCGTTCCGTAGGTCACCCTATCTTCCCACGTCATACGGGATTCAGGAGTATTGCCCTGACCAATTCCAATGCCGTGAACCCAGTCTTCTATGAAACGCTCCATGTGCAGTCTTCCGATAACCCACCCGGCAAGAATGGCGATGAACAAGCCGGTGCCGAGATAGAGCGCAGCGACTTTCCAGCCGAACATTCCATAGAGAAGCACCAGGGCAACTTCATTGATCATGGGGGCTGCGATCAGGAACGAGAGTGTCACTCCGAGCGGTATCCCCGTTTCAACAAATCCGATAAAGAGTGGCACAGCCGAACAGGAACAAAATGGGGTCACTATCCCAAGCATGGCTGCGAGCACATTGCCGATGGACTCGCGTTTGCCCGCCAGTATCTGCCGCGTGCGCTCGGGAGTGAAGAATGATCGAACGATCCCGACGCAAAAAACCACAAGCACGAGCAGCATCAGCACCTTGGGCACTTCGAAGACAAAGAATGCAACGCTGCTTCCCAGGTGACTCGATGCCGTCAGTCCCAACACCTTATATGTAAGGAAATCCGCTGCTGGTTGCAGGTAGTGATATACGAACCACCATACGGCCAGACCGAGTAGCAGTACGGGAAACCGTCTCGGCCGCTTCTGTCCGGATGACGTTGATGTGCAGCATGCACCGGTTATACAAGTTTGGTTGTCGTTCATAGTCAACACCTCGGCAACACACAGACGAATCTATGTGGCTCATTGGCAATCTAGCCAAGTAAATCCCAAAACGAAAACACAGAGATCACCGTGAAGCAGCTTCGCAAACCGCCATTCGGCATCTGGCATCTTCGTGCAGCACTTCGTCCACGCATTTCAGGAAGCCCAGGATACACGGCACACGAAGCTTGTAGTAGACCTGCAAACCTTCCTTGCGGCTTGTGACTATGCCTGCGCTCTTCAGAACGGAGAGGTGCTTGGACACGGTCGACATATCCGAGCCAATTATCTCCTGAAGCTCGCAGACGCAGAGCTCACCATTTGCAAGTGCGTCTATCATCATCAGACGACTGGGATGCGCCATTGCCTTGATCACCTGAGCTTTGTAGTTGTAGAGTTCCTCGTCGTACAATTCTGCCTCCATACTTTACTATTTGGTATTATAGCCAAATAGTTTCGCGGTGTCAACACTTTTTCTGACGAGTTCCCGGTCTTGTATACGTCGGGCATGAGAGTGCGGTTCCTAGGAAAGTGACCTGACGGGATAAGCGCGTGCCCCCGGCCGTAGAATGTGCAGGGGTTGACCTAGCTCTTCTCGATATCGATAGATACAGGCACAGGCAAAGCCAGGCCTGCCGCTACTTGCATGGATTTGAAAATGCCCGCCGGCACTACGCATCCCGAGCAGCAACCCTTCAGTGTGCTCTGGACCGCCCGATGGATCTCGCCATCGAATCCTGCGCCGATCTCAGCGTATCCATCCACTATTGGGAGAACGGAAGCGAGACTCCTTATGGTTTCACAGTCAGTCTCGATGTTGAACTTAACATTCTGCAGGTCATCTGATTCAGCAGTCACGTGGGTGGTGAACCCGCAGACGCCAGCCTTGATATGGGCATTTACCATGTTCGATATACCTTCTTTTCTATCAAGCTTGTGTCACACTACACTGATGTGACACTCAATGTGCCAGTGGGACCAGCAGCACTGGAGAGCTAGAGTATCTCACAACGCTATGTGATACACTCCCCACGAAGAGGTCAGCGATGAATCCTCGTCCATGTGCACCCATGACTACCAGTGAAGGGCACAGATCCGCCACCTTGCCAAGTATCTCCTTGATCGGATTCCCGTAGGATAGATCAATGCGCACATCCTCTGCGCCGATGCTCAATAGCCGTTCTCGTAGCCGTTCCAGTCGCGCCTGATCAATGGCGTTGAACTCCTCAAGCCTCTCTCGAAGATGCGGAGATATCTTCGCCTCCTCTTGCACGTGCATCAAGGTCACCGTCCTGCACCCGCCCTCGACCAGCTTCTCGACGTATCGCAGTGCATACTCAGCGCCATCTGAGAAGTCGGTGGCATAGAGCACATGGCTCACCACGTCTCTTGAGACCACACTGCAGACAGGTTTGCCGGACTCCTCGGTTATCTGCAGCCTAACAAGCAGAACCGGGACGCTTGATCGGTGTACTACATCCGTGGCCACTCCGCCAAGAGCTACCTCACGAGCCATGCTGTGCCCGTGCGAGCCTATAACCACGAGCGAGCAGCCACTCTCCAGTGCAAGCCGTACTATGGTCGGACCAGGCACACCTACCGGTGTGTGGACTGAGACTGTAAAGCCTTCCGATTCCAGAATACGCTGCTGCTCTTCCAGCCGAGGAGTGGCTTCGGTCTGCATTGCTTCGGCAAGGCCAACTGTGTGCTTGACATACAGAACATAAGTGAGCACGACCTCTTTGCAACCGAGCGGCTTAAGCAGCTTAAGGTAGTCAAGAACCACATCAGATGCAGGCGATAGATCGGTAGCAAACAATGCTTTTGTGAACATTTGCAGTCCCCCTTCGAATGCCGCTGCACCCTTTTCACAAATTCCGAGAAAGAGCCGGATGTTGTCTCAGATCAGCAGCAACAGCAACACTTGGCCTTTCGAGCAGTGACCGTAATACTCTTAATCAGATCATCCTGTTCTGAGAAACCAAAGCCCGAGCTAGTTTCACTGACAACCATCACATCAGTAAGCCCAGCATCGGTCAGTCCTTGTAGATACGCACTGCGCTGGATCGCACCTGAAATGCAGCCACAGTAGGCAGCCGGGTCATCCTTGATGCTGTCAGGCAGATCACCGTCCAGAACGATGTCCGATATAGAGATTCGTCCACCAGGCTTCAGCACGCGTACTATTTCGGCAAACGCACGCTGCTTATCCGGAACGAGGTTGAGGACGCAATTGCTGATGACCAGATCGATTGAGCAATCTGCGACCGGCATATCCTCAATATCACCAAGGCGGAATTCGACGTTCTTATACCCACCAGTGGCAGCATTGCGCTTGGCAGCCTCAACCATCTCCGGTGTCATATCTACGCCGATAACTTTGCCACTATCGCCCACTTTGTTAGCGGCCAGAAAGACATCCAGACCTGCGCCTGAGCCCAGATCGAGTACGATCTCTCCATCGCAGATGCTCGCAATTCCCAGTGGATTGCCACAACCCAGACCCCGGTTTGCGCCGTCGGGTACCTGCGACAGATCTTTGGCTTCGTAACCGATTCCTTCCGCGACTGCGGATGTATCGCAGCAGGAAGAACCGGAGCAGCAGCAACTGGTGCCCGGATTCTGTGCGATAGCTCCGTAGGTGTCTTTAACCTGTTGTCTCAAATCGCCTTGCATATCTTTCTCCTTCTCCTAATCGATAGCAGCCTTTGGCTGTGTGAAGAACCGTCTGCGAAAATAGAGCGCCACGTTTACTAACCCAATCATAACAGGCACCTCTACCAGAGGTCCGATTACGGCCGCGAAGGCAGCACCTGACTTGATGCCAAACACTGCAACTGCCACTGCGATAGCCAGCTCGAAGTTGTTACTCGCCGCCGTGAAAGACAGAGTAGTAGCCTTGCCATAGTCCGCTCCTATCTTGCCGCTCATAAGGAATGAAACCAGGAACATCACCACGAAGTAGATAAGCAGCGGAATCGCAATCCTTACCACGTCGAGTGGAAGCTTGACTATATACTCACCTTTGAGTGAGAACATGACAATGATCGTAAAGAGCAGTGCTATCAGCGTTATCGGACTGATCCTGGGAATATAACTCTTCTCGTACCATTCACGCCCCTTGGTCTTCAATCCTATGATACGGCTCGCAACCCCGGCAATGAATGGAATGCCTAGATATATGAACACGCTCTTTGCTATCTCACCGATGGTAATGTGTACTGCGCTGCCCTTCAGCCCAAAAACCGGTGGCAGTAAGGTGATGAATACGTAAGCGTACACAGAGAAGAACAGCACTTGGAATATCGAGTTGAAAGCAACCAGGCCTGCCGCATACTCCCTGTCTCCATCCGCCAGGTCGTTCCAGACGATCACCATGGCTATGCATCGGGCCAGACCGATCATGATGAGACCGACCATGTATTCCGGGTAGCCTCGGAGGAAGGTGATTGCAAGCACAAACATGAGTATCGGGCCGATCACCCAGTTCTGAACGAGCGATAGTGCGAGAATCCGGAAGTTTCGGAAAACCTGCCCAAGTTCCTCATATCGCACCTTGGCGAGAGGGGGATACATCATTAGGATCAAGCCGATTGCGATTGGAATATTTGTTGTTCCGACCTGGAAACGGTTGATGAAGCCAACGGTCCCGGTTACGAAGTAGCCGAGTGCCACTCCGAACGCCATGGCGAGGAAGATCCACAGAGTGAGGAACCTATCCAGGAATGACAGCCCTTTGGCAACCGAATGCTGTGTACTCATAGTGTTGATGCGACTCCTTATCTATCCTTTCGCCTGCTCTAACGCTTCCGCAAAGTGTTCCGGCAGGTCGGTGACACGGATTGCCTCCGCTGCAGCCGAGACATCGTACTCAACTCGAACAAACTCACTGGTGATTCCCTCTGTTGCAACTGTTACCAGCGCGTAGGCAGCACGAGGGTCTCCGTCTTTCGGCTTACCTGCGCTCCCTGTGTTGATGAAATGGACCCCATCGACTATGCGGTCATATGGCAGATGAGTATGTCCGAACAGAAGCGCATCAGCCTTCTTCTCTCCCAGGGCATGCCTGAGCGAACTCTCTGGACGATCTTCGAAGAGATACTCGTTAATCCGGCGTGGACTGCCGTGCACGAACCAGAGAGCTTTGCCCTGGACTTCTACGATCATGGTATCGAGGAGTGAGGCAAGGTACTTCCTGTTAAGCTCATTTACCTGACGTTTTGTCCAATCAAAGGACTGCTGTCCGCGTGCTTCCTCTTCAGGTTTCTTATAGGCACAGCCGCACTCAGGCTTCTCAAAGCCGACGCCATCATCGTAGTTGCCACGAATCGTCGGGATGTTCCGTTGATGGATAGTCTCCACTACCTCGTTCGGGAAGGCACCGTAACCAACAAGATCGCCGAGGCAGATAATCAGGTCGACATCACGCCGGTCGATATCTGCCAGAACAGCGTTAAGTGCGTGGATATTGCTGTGTACGTCTGAGAACACAGCCAGTTTGGTCACGGGCGCATCGCTCACGATTCGCTGCCTTTATTCGAGAAGCGTTCCACCAGTTGTTCAACCCGAGCCTTGATCTCCTCCCGGATCTCCCTGACCTTCTCTATAGGCTTGCCCTTGGGATCTTCGAGCCCCCAGTCCTCACTTGGCACAAACACCGCGGGACATGTCGCGCCGTCAGGTATATCCTCCGGGTTGACCCCACATCCCATCGTAACGACAAGGTCGGCAGAGTCGACCATCTCGGGTGTCATGAGCTTCGGGCGATGGCTGCTCATGTCGTAGCCGATCTCTTCCATCGCTGCGACGGCCTGAGGGTTAAGCTCTCCGCCTGGCGCAGTGCCCGCAGATTCAGCTTCGATAACGCCTTTACCAAGCCTCTTGGCGAAAGCCTCCGCCATCTGGCTTCTACCAGAGTTATGTATGCACACGAAAATGACTTTCTTCAATCGCTTTCTCCCTTCACGAATATGAACAAGTTACATGGGCTTTGCCGCGTTACAGACTGCCGAGGAAGTACAGCACTCCTCAGGTTGTAGTTCGACCTCAAGAGTATTCAGCAAGTCGGAGATGAATGGGAGGATATTGTCGGAGAGTGTCTCTCTGCGGAGGGAATAGTACGACCATTGTCCTCATTTGGCCACGCTCACCAGCTCAGCATGCTTCAGTGATGCCAGGTGATGGGAAACTGCAGACTGAGTCATTTCAAGCTCGTCCGTTATCTTGCATACGCACATCTCTCCGTTTCTGGCCAGCATCTGCAGTATGCGTACTCGCGCCGGATCACCCATGGCCTTGAATACAGAATCGATAGCCACCATACCTGAACTCCTTATCGACATATCAACATATGTTGATTGTACCCTTGACGGACCGGGATGTCAACCAGTATTATAGCTGTATGAGCAGGCTGTCTTGACACAAGGCGCTGAGCTAAGTGTTATGCAAGGAATCTGTTAGTTTTATGAAACGAGCGCTGATACGACCGGAAATCTGCAGCAACTGCACTCCTTGTGCGGTTGAGGAACAATGCCCCATGCATGCAATCCTGAGAGAGAATCCAACCGATAGACCATGGGTGGATTTCTATCGTTGTTCGGGATGTCTGAAATGCAAAGGGTTCTGCACGAATAGAGCGATTGAGGAGATTACCCATCCATGTGACGGCGAAGGCCGCATGGGATGGTGACAGCAACTACTGAATGGTAGAAACAAGGAGGGTAACATGCCGACCGTGAACTTGACTGATCAGGACGTCATGAGGCTCAAGGTCATCGAGATGGACCGTGACAAGGAGGATGCCCTTGCATTCATTCGCGAGCGCATAATCCCGGAACTACAGAAGGGCGAAGGCATGAAGATGCAGAGCCACCTCGATGGCGGCAAAGGCTCGATGTTTTGATGTTGGACGCTTGGCCGGTCGCCCGTCTGATTCAGCACAATTGGGCGACCGGCCTTTGCGTTTCCGTTACGCCTATCCGGCAGCGGCAGTGGTCAGCCAGCCGACCATATCCTGTAACTTCGGCACTCTTCCGGCGACTACCAATCGGTCGTTAACTTTGATTGCCGGAGTCGACATCACCCCAGCTTTCGCTAGTTCGGCAAGGTCCTTCACTACCTCAACCTGCGCATCCACTCCAGCTTGCTTCACAGCCTCATCCACAACGGCGACTGCCTTGTCTCCACCACAGCATGTGACGAACACTTTGATTATCATGTCTTTCCCCCTATGTTTCTGACGTTCTGAGAACCAACTTCACCTGATCAGGGCGTTGAATATGTAACCCACTATCACTATTCCGAGAGCGACGAAACCAACGAAAATGGCGATAAGTTGCGGCTTGATTACCTTTCGCAGCATTACCAGTTCCGGGATCGAGATCCCGATCACAGACATCATGAAGGCGAGCGTGGTCCCGAGTGCAGCACCTTTAGCAAGAACAGCCTGTACTATCGGAATCACGCCGACAGCACTGGCGTAGAGCGGCAAGCCAAGGATGACTGCCACCGGCACGTTCCACCATGCTTCCTTCCCCATGTACTGGCTGACGAAATGCACCGGAATATATCCGTAGATTGCCGCGCCGAGTGCAATTCCACCTACCAAATAGTGCCATGTGCCCGCAAGTATCTCCTTCACCGCGATGCTGCCTGATGCTATCCTATCATTCCAAGCCATTGCCGTAGATATAAGTAAGTCCTGGCTACCTGTTCCCTGTCCCGCACTGGAATGCAGTTCTGCAACCCAAGGTTCCAGAAACCTTTCTGGTCTGAGGCGGGCTATGATCATGCCGGATACCACTGCCTTGGCCATGCCAAAACCGGCGTACAGTCCCGCTATCTTCCACCCATACATGTCGTAGAGCATCGCGAGAGCGACTTCATTTACAACCGGACAGGATATGAGGAAAGACATAGTGATCCCAAGAGGTATACCGGATTGGAGAAATCCCAGAAAGAGTGGAATTGCAGAACAGGAGCAGAACGGAGTTGGCACCCCAAGTATGGCGGCCAGAACATACCCGTAGGTCCCTTTGCGGCCGGCAAGCATGGTGCGTATCCGCTCTGGGGTAATGAAGGTACGCAGTACTCCTACGATGAATGTAATGAGCACAAGCAGCATCAACACCTTTGGGGCGTCCGCCACGAAGAACTCGATAGCGCCCGACAGGTGTGCGCCTTCCGTGAGTCCTAGAAGGCTGTAGGTGAACCATCTCGCGAATGGGTCGAGTTGAACATATACCAGCGCCCACAGAGCAAGCCCCAGGAGTGTTTGCACGAACAGGGGGCAGCACCGGATGCGCGGCCGCTGCTCAGCCGATGGTATAGCGTTCTCATTGTCGCTCTTAGCATTGTCCATACTACTTCCTCCACAGCGGTTTCTATCGCCTACATATGGTTGTCTTCGTCAACTATTTTGACCGGCTGTCGTTCATGAAATGTGGCAACAAAGCTTCTTAGTGACGCCAGAAGAATATCGCCCATTTCCTTGCTTAGTACATCCAAAGCGGCGGCAGTCTTTGCTGCGTATCCTTCGAGTATCCGTGCGACCAGGCTGAGTCCCTCATCTGTCAGCATAACGCAGCAGACTCGGTGATCGATCTCATTGCGCTCTCTGCGAGCATATCCTTTGCGCTCAAGACGGTCCACGACCCTTGTCGCGCCGCTCTTTGTGAACCCTAGATGTTCTCCAAGCCGCCGCACCGTAAATTCTTCACTCTTGGCCAGCACTCGCAAGGCACGGTATTCGACGTAAGAAACATCTTCGCAGCAGTACCCTTCGGGTCCTTGGCTGCCAAATTCCCATACGATCTCATCCAACAAATCCACCAAATCCCGTGCTCGCTGTGTATCCATACTGACCTTTACCTGCCCCTCAGATTGAATTGGTTGCTAGCGTCAACCACATACTATCACCATGACGGACTGGTGTCAAACATATTTCTGCAATGACCACTGCGCGATATGAGTTAGTAGCCACCAACATGGGGCCATCACCACTGGACATTAGGCGTGAGCCTCGGCGGTCATGAATGCTTTTCCGCAGAGGGTCAGGGCCTTTGCATTATGTTGATACCTGTCTATGGCCGACGAGGATTTGTTCGAGGAAAGAGGTATCCCATCCAGCTGCCTTGAGACATCTGCGCACACTCTTCTTTCCCTTTA
>Ga0272448_1005088_pt1 | contig 14647 bp, 8 predicted proteins | sample YNPCB0191_FD_202220 | JGI IMG/M metagenome (GOLD analysis project Ga0272448, IMG submission 202220) | Hot spring sediment microbial communities from Yellowstone National Park, WY, United States - YNP-CB-019-1 | ecosystem: Environmental > Aquatic > Thermal springs > Hot (42-90C) > Sediment...
GGCGATGTCCACATGCGTCTGGTGCGAGTCGTCAAACCGTATGCTGATCGCCGCCTTCTTCCCGCCGTGCCACCGACAGATCCTCACAGGCTCCTCGCTTTCCGCCCGCGTCCCGGCCCCCGCGCACGAAGCCGGCGCAATCCCGCACACCAGGATGACCGCCGCCGCCCACAGTCCGGCAGCTCGGCGCCGGCCGCCGGCCGACGCCGGCCGCCCCCCGGGCCGTCTGCGACCTTCGGCCTGGTTCATCTGGTCCTCCCCTCCGGCCGATGCCCGCCGCGCCGGCGCGATCACCGCGCGCAGCGGCGCGACTTCGCCCCCCATGGTTCCCCACCTGCCGCGCCTCTTCGATGGCGGCTGATTGACCGCACCGCCCACGACCGGTACAATATCACACCGTCCATGGCCGACACAGCTATCACCAATCGCCGCCCCATATCACCGCTCGCCCTACCCCCGCCGGCCGGCAGCACCCTTGCCAGCTTCGTCCTCTTCGCCTCCCTTATCATCCTCATCGCCATGCTCTACGCAGCCGGCGAATGGTGGTACGCAAGCGCCATCGGGTTTCCATCCGACGCAGCCTGGGCTCGGGCCGTGGTCGCCCGCAACCTCACCGCCCGCCACGGGCTCAGCTTCAACCCGGGCGCCCCGGCCGCGGGTCTGCAGGGGCCGGTTTGGATTGGGCTGCTCGCGCTCGCGGGAGTGGTCGACGGCAAGTTTGTGGTCGCGGCCAAGCTCCTGGGCGTCCTCTGCGCCATCCTCACCGCGTACCTGACCTGGTTTATCGTGCTTGACCTGCTGGGCGATTGGCGGTTCGCGTTCATCGCCGCCCTGCTGGTGGCCGTGAGCGCCCAGATTGCCACGGCCGCCCTGGGCGGCACCGAGGCGGCGCTTGCGGCCTTGTTGGTCGCCGCAGCGGTCCGGTGGCAGGCGCTCGGCTGGCACGGCCGGCTTCGGACCCGGGCCGCCGGGGCTGTCGCCATCGGCCTGGCCGCCCTCAGCCGGCCCGAGCTTCTGCTGCTGCTTCCCCTCGCGCTCGTCGATCGCGCCCTGGTCGCAGCGACCCACGCCACCCCCGGTCGGCGCCTCCGCCGCGCGCTCTCGCACAGCCTCCCCGAACTCGCGGTCGCGAGTCTCGTGCTTGTGCCTTACGTGGTCCTCAACTGGCAGGCCGGCGGGCCGCTCTGGCAGCAGCCCGCCAGGGCGCTTCACACCCAGCCTCCTCTCGCCTGGCCGCGGGCCGTCCTGGGTTTGCTGTGGTCGTCGAACCCCGTGGTGCTGTGCACGGCCGCCATCGGCCTGCCTGTGGCCCTGCTCGCGGCCGCCCGCCCGGGGACGCGGCAGCCCAGCTACCTGATCGTGCTCTCGCCCCTCACGCTTCTGCTCGCGCCCGGCTTCATCTGGAAGTACGCGGCAGCCTCCAACGCAGACTTCGCGGCCGCTTACCTCACCCCGCTCGCCGCCGCGCTGGCGGCCTCGGGGCTGTTCCTGGCCTACCGCTGGGCGAGACAGAGGTTGCTGGAACGACCGACGCCGCGCGCGCGATGGACGTTCGCGGGGGCCATCGCAGTGATCTGCGCCGGCGTCTTCGCTCCGGAGGCGGTGGGACATGGGCCGGCCTGGCAAGAGCACGGCTTCCGGGTCCAGAAGGTCAGCGACCTTCAGGGCCGGATCGGCCGGTGGGCGGCCGAGCACCTTCCTCCAGACGCGTCCATCGCCAGCCGCGAGGTCGGGGCGATCGCCTTCTTCTCCAGGCGGCGGGTCGTGGACCTGGGCGGCGCAATCTCGCGCGAGGGGATGGAAGCCCTGTCCCAGCCGGGCTCCCCGGACGCGAACCTGCTGCGGTACATCGAAAAGGCGCGCCCCTCACACCTGGCGATCCGACCGTCGGACTTCCCCGACCTGTCCCAGCGCGCCGACCTGCTCACCCCCGCAATCACCTGCGTCGTTGTGGACCCGCTGGCCCGGGGCGCGACGACCATGGTGCTCTATGACACCCCCTGGCCCCCGCCCTCGGTGCGGGAGGCGCGAGGCCGCGCAGCTCTTTGAGGGCGGCGCCCGCCGCCCGGGGGATATGTTGCAGATGCGGGTCAGGTCGGCCGCTTGCGCGCCAGGACGCGCCAGTGCCAGCGGCTCTTCTCGCCCTCCCGGCGCTCGACCTCGCCCAGCGACAGGATTTCGAAGCCCGCCAGCAACCCCCGGACCTCGTCCTCGGAGCAGTAGTGATGCGGCAGGTGGCCGTCGTGCTCGTCCGAGTCGATCCACGTCATTGGCTCGAGCTGTCGGCCGCGGCCACAGGCGAAGTGGCGCGGGCTCGGAGTCGCCCACGCGAAGTACCCGCAGTCGTCCAGCACGCGCGCGATCGACCGGATGATCCCCCGCAGTGTGCCCAGGTCCGTGTGATGGATAACGTTGGAGGCGATGACTCCATCGAACGAGCCGTCGGGCCACGGGAACTGCGTCATGTCCAGCTGGAGCACGGTCGCCGTCCCCCGGGCGCCTGGCTCGCTGTGCGACCGGCTGCTCGCCCCTTCGGCTTCAGCCACCTGCGCAAGCTTCGCCCGGCACCTCTCAACGGCCGAAGGGGCGATATCAGTCCCCACCACATCGAACCCCCGCCCGACCAGATAAATCACATGCCGGCCGAGCCCGCAGCCGATGTCCAGCACGCGCCGCCGACCCTCGCGCGCGAGCCGGTCGGCCATCTCGATGACCTCGGGAAGGGGCGGCATCGCCTCCCACCTCTCCCGCGTCTTCCGATCCTCCCATAACTCTTGCCAGCCCGTCATCGGCTACCCTCACGCACCTGCCCAGGCCACCTGGACTCAGCCGCTCGCAGTCGCGGCCGCCAGGCACTCTTGTCATTTCATGCCGCGCACACCGCTGCGGGCCACCCCGCGTGGCAGTGAACCAAGCCCGGAGTTGGCAGCGAGGGCCTGGTGGGGGAGGAGGTTCGACGAGCGAGGCCACATCTCCGTCCGGCAGGATTCGATTCGCCGAGAGCAAACAAGCCGACGCGGGGAGCCCGGGCTCCGGCTTGTTGGCAGAGGGACGCGTCATGTTGCTGACCGGCACACTCCACATCGAGAAGCGAGACGGCTATCACCTCGTGATCGACCCCGCCGCGCCGAACTGGCTGGCGACCAACGCGGAGGGCGCCTGGGTCATCCAGCGCTTGCGGGCCGGGGAGTCGCGCGAAGATGTCGCCTATCGGTACGCCAAGCGCGTGGGGTGCGGCCTGAGCGCAGCGCTGCGGCGCGTCGCCTCGTTCGCGGACGAGGTCGGCCCGTTCGCATCCCCTGCCTGCGGCCCGGTCTACCGAGGCCGCGCGAACCACCTGGCGCTGGGCCGGCTGCGGGAGCTGTGGCTGCATGTTACGGATCGATGCAACCTGTCTTGCCGCCACTGCCTCGTGTCGTCGGGTCCCGCGGCCGCCGCCGGCCCGCCTCCTGAGCTGCTCGCAGACCTCGTGCGGCAGGCCTGTGACCTCGGTGCGGACACCTTCTACTTCACCGGCGGCGAGCCGCTGCTGCGGCGCGACATCCCGCAACTGCTCCGCGGTGTGGCCGGGCGCGGGGCGACCGCGGTGGTGCTCACCAACGGGACGCTGCTGGACGAGGAGCTGTGTGCGATCCTGGCCTCGCTGCCGCGGGAGCGGCTGTTCCTTCAGATCAGCCTGGACGGGTCCTGCGCAGAGCGCAACGACGCCATCCGCTCCCCGGGCAGCTTCGACGGGGCGGTGCGCGGGATACGATACGCCGTCGCCGCCGGGCTCAACGTCACTGTGGCGACGGTGGTGCTCGGCGAGGCCCTGGACGACCTGGTTCCGCTCGCCGACGTGGTCCGCCGGCTGGGGGTCAGACGCCTGCACCTGATGTGGCAGCATGTGCGAGAGCGCGGCGCGGCGTTCCCCCGGCCGCGCATGGAGGCGCTCATCGAGGCGGTTCTGTCGCTGGCCGCCCACGCCCGGGACATCGGCCTGGTGATCGACAACATCGAGAACGTCCGCCGCGTGGTCAACGGCGACCCCGGCGTGAAGTACGATCTGTCGAACGCATGCTGGGACAGCCTCGCGGTCTATCGGGACTGCCGGGTATTTCCCTCCGCGTGCCTGGTGGGGGTCGAGTCCCAGAGCGCGGGCTCGCTGCAGGGCGCCTCGCTGCGCGACACGTGGCGCGAGTCCGAGGTGCTCGCCTGGTGGCGGCAGAAGAGCGTCATCGACGCGCCCGGTGCCGACGCCGATCCGTTGCTGTTCCTCCACGGCGGCGGCGATCCTGAGCAGGCGTTCTTCGCCTCCGGCGACGGCCGCGGGGGCGCCGATCCCTACCTGCCGCTGCACCGGGCGCTGGCGCGGGCGGCGATGGACGAGATCGCACACCACCGAAAGCGGCTGCTCGGCTCCCTGCCGCCCGGCCCCGTCGTCTACCACATGATGGGAGATGACGGCTACGGCTGTCCCATTGAGGCGGGCGCACGCGCGACCGACGGCATGAGGATCGACTTCGTGCACTCCAACTGCGTCCTGATCCAGGACGTGATCGCGAAATCGCGGGCGGAGATCCAACGCTACTATGGGGAGGCCGCGCGCGAGCCAAAGGGCGAAATCTGTTCCCCGGTCGCCTTCGATCCCCGGCTGATCGCGCACGTGCCCGAGGAGATCGCGGCGCGCTCCTACGGGTGCGGCACCCCGGTGCTGAAGGCCGGCGTGCGCGAGGGAGAGCGAGTGCTGGACCTGGGGTCGGGCGCGGGCCTGGAGTGCTTTCTCGCGTCGCGGCTGGTGGGCCGGAAAGGGCGCGTCATCGGCGTTGACATGACCGGCGACATGCTGTCGCTGGCCAACGGGGCGCGGGCCGAGGTCAGCCGGCGCCTGGGGTACGACAACGTCTCCTTCGTGCGCGGCCTGCTGGAGGACCTCGGCTTCGCCGACGCCTCCTTCGACGCGGTGGTCTCCAACTGTGTAGTCAACCTGTCGCCGGAGAAGCTGAAGGTGTTCGCGGAGATCAGGCGCGTGCTGAAGCCCGGCGGCCGGCTGGTGATCAGCGATATCGTGAGCCGGCGCGAGCTGCCGCAGAAGATCCGGTTCAACCCCAGGCTCCGGGGCGAGTGCATCGCGGGCGCGCTGACTCAGGCGAAGCTGCTGCGGATGCTTGAGAAGCTGGGGTTTGTGGGCGCGGAGGTGATGGAGCAGACCCCGTGGCGGACGGTCGAGGAGGTGGAGTTCGACTCGGTCACCGTGCGCGCGTGGAAGCCGGCGCAACGGCCGGTGGAGGGCTACACGTACCCGGGCCCGTTCCGGGCCGTGGTGCTGGAGTCGGGCGAGGAACTGCGGCGGGGCGTCGCGGCCCAGGTCGCGTGCGGGCTGCTGCCGCCGGCCGTGAACGGCCAGGCGCGGGCGCGCCGCGCCGCGCGGCTGCTTTCCGATTGCATGGTCTGTGGCGCGCCGCTGATCTACCTCGAGGCCGAGAAGATGCTGGAGTGCTCCTACTGCGGCCGCGTGAAGGCCGCGACCGCGCAGTGCGAGGCGGGCCACTTCGTCTGCGACGAGTGCCACGCGGAGGACCACACCGCCTTCATCAAGTCGTTCTGCGCCACCGCGGCTGCCACCGACCCCATCGCCCTGTTCCTGGAGATGCGAGCGGCACACCAGTTCCCCCTGCACGGGCCGGAGCACCACGCGCTCGTTCCAGCAGCGTTCCTCACCGCCTACCGCAACCGATTCGGAGAGCCCCCCGCGGCCCGCATCGAGGCCGCGATCCAGCGCGGCGCGGCGCTGTCAGGAGGAACCTGCGCGTACTGGGGCGCATGCGCCGCGGCGCTTGGGATTGGCATCGCCTACTCGGCAATCAGGCGGGCCACGCCGCTGTCCTCGGCTCCCCGGGCCGGCGTCCAGACTGTCGTCAGCAGGATCCTGGCCGAGATCGGACGACATCCCGCGCCGCGCTGTTGCCGCCGCGAGAGCCTGCTGGCGCTGACCCTGGGCTGTGAGCTGTCCGCGCAGTATCTGCCGAACGCCCTCGCCGCGGCTCGCCCGCCGGCCTGCGACCAGACGGCCCGTAACCGGGAGTGCGCCCACGATACCTGCCCGTTTCACTCCTCGCCGGTGAGCCCGCGCTAGCCCGGCGGCTCGCTGTGCTCCAACGGCGCCGCCGGCCCTGGGCGAAGGGCCCAACTTGGCGGGCGAGGATAGGGGCGCCGGGACAGCGAATCTGGCTTCGGCGGCGCGCGGCGACAACGGGCCGGCCCTTGCCAGGAGGGAAGGTTGGCCAAACCCGACGGGCCGGTCGTGCGCGAGGAGGTCTGGCGGCTAGCGCGGGGCGCCCTGTCCCGGGAGGAGGCCCACGTGATCGTGGAGGAGCCCCTCCAGATCGTCGTGGACGGCGTCCCCTACGCCGCTCTGATGCGCACGCCCGGCGCTGACCTCGAGCTTGCCGCGGGATTCTGCCTCGCCGAGGGGCTCATAGAGGGACCGCAGGAGCTGGGCTCGATCCAGCACTGCGAACTCGAGGCCGCCGACCAGGTTGCCGTGACGCGCTCTGGCCGGCGGGCCGCAGAGGCGATCGCGCGGCCGGCGCGACTGACGAGCGGGACGAGCTGTGGCCTGTGCGGGCGCGAACTGGTCGAGGACGTGTTCCGGCGCACCGAACCGATAACGCGCGCCTGTCGGATTCCGCTGGCCTCCCTCTTGAGCTGGGGGGAACGCCTGCGAGACGCCCAGCGCTACTTCGGACCCACGGGAGGGACGCACGCGGCGGCGCTCTTCGGCGAGGAGGGAGAGCTGCTGGCCGCGGCCGAGGACGTGGGCCGGCACAACGCCCTGGACAAGGCAATCGGCCGGCTGTTGCTTGCCGACCGGCTGGGCGAGGCCTGCGCAGCCATGCTGTCGGGGCGCGTGAGCTTCGAGATGGTGCAGAAGGCTGCGAGGGCCGGCATTCCGGTGGTGGCCGGGCTGTCCGCCCCCACGCACCTGGCGATCCAGCTCGCAAGGCGGATCGGCCTGACCCTGGCGGGGTTCGTGCGCCAGGACAGCCTGACGGTGTACACGGACGCCGGTCGGATCACGGACTTGCCGCACATCGCGCAGGCCGGATGAGGCCGGCGCTGAAATGGCGAGCTGCCGGCCGCGGGCAGCGTGTGACGCGGCCCCGCGGGAAAGGGTATTCTGAGAGCATGCAGCAGCAGACGCGTGTGTCAGGCGGCCGGGCTGCACAGCCATCGGCCGCCGAGGTTACAGACCTGCTGGACGCACTAAAGGTCTCTCCGGCTTCGAACCTCATTGGAGTGCTCCAGGAGACGCAGGAGCGCTTCGGTTACCTGCCGCCGAATGCGCTGGAAGCGATCTCGCGGCGCATGAAGATCCCCTTGAGTCGCATCTGGGGGGTCGTGACGTTCTACGCGCAGTTCTACACCGAGCCCCGGGGGCGGCACACCATCCGCTGCTGCCGGGGCACCGCGTGCCACGTGAAGGGCGCGGGGAAGGTGCTGGAGGCGGTGCAGCGTACCCTGGGCATCACAGAGGGCGGCACGACCGACGACATGATGTTCTACCTCGAGACAGTCGCGTGCCTGGGGACCTGCTTCCTCGCGCCCGTCATGATGATCGACAACGAATACTTCGGGAACCTGAACGCGCGCAAGGCGGAGGCAATCCTGCGGGCCTTCCGGGAGGCGCGGTCGTGACCCGGCTGGCCTCGCGCGAAGAGCTGGAAAGCCTCCGCGCCAACCTCCTCGCCCGGCCGGCGCCGGAGGCAACCATCCGGGTCTGCGCGACGGGCTGCCGGGCGCTTGGTGCCCTCGCGGTATGCGAGGCCCTGGAAAGCGAGATCAAGCGCCGGGGCGCGCATGATCGCGCGCGGGTCGTCCGCACCGGGTGCCACGGGCTCTGCGCGGGGGCGGTGGCCGTGGCGATAGATCCGCAGGGGATCCTCTACCAGGGGGTCGCCGCGGAGGACGCGGCCGAGATCGTCGACCAGACGATCCTCGCAGGTCGCGTCGTGGAGCGGCTGTGCTACTCGAAGGACGGGCAAGCGGTGCCGCTCCAGAAAGACGTGCCATTCTACCGCCACCAGACCCGGCTGGTGCTGCGCAACTGCGGCGTCATCGACCCGACGCGGCTCGAGGATGCGATCGCGCGGGGCGCCTATGCCGCGGCGGCGCGCGCCCTGTGCGAGCTGTCCCCGGAGGCGGTGATCGGGGAGGTGCTGACGTCGGGGCTGCGGGGCCGGGGCGGGGCCGGGTTCCCGACGGGCCGCAAGTGGCAGTTTGCGCGGGCGATGCCGGGGGATGAGAAGTACATCGTCTGCAACGCGGACGAGGGAGACCCGGGCGCCTTCATGGATCGCGCCCTGCTAGAGGGCGACCCCCACCTCGTGATCGAGGGGATGATCATCGGGGCCTACGCCATCGGCTCCGCAAAGGGGTACATCTACGTCCGGGCCGAGTACCCGATCGCCATCGAGCACACGGAGCTCGCCCTCCAACAGGCGCGCGAGGCCGGGCTGCTGGGGGAGAACATCCTCGGCTCGGGCTTCAGCTTCGACATCGAGGTGCGCAAGGGCGCGGGCGCCTTCGTCTGCGGCGAGGAGACCGCGCTGATCGCCTCCATTGAGGGCAGACGAGGCATGCCGCGGCCGCGGCCGCCGTTCCCGGCCGAGTCGGGCCTCTGGGGCAAGCCGACCAACATCAACAATGTCGAGACCTGGGCCAACGTGCCCAGGATCATTGAGGCGGGCGGCCAGGCATACGCGCGCATCGGCACCGACGGCTCCAAGGGAACCAAGATCTTCGCGCTGGCCGGCCGCGTCCGCAACACCGGCCTGGTCGAGGTGCCGATGGGCGCGACGCTGCGCCAGATCGTCTATGACATCGGCGGGGGCATCCCCCGCGGCCGCCGCTTCAAAGCCGCGCAGATGGGCGGGCCCTCCGGGGGATGCGTGCCGGCGCGCTATCTCGACCTTCCCATCGACTACGACTCGGTCAAAGAGATCGGCGCCATCATGGGCTCCGGCGGGCTGATCGTGATGGACGACGCCACCTGTATGGTGGACCTGGCGCGGTTCTTCACCCAGTTCGTCCAGGACGAGTCCTGCGGCAAGTGCGTGCCGTGCCGGATCGGCACCAGGCGGATGCTGGAGATGCTCACGCGCTTCACGCGGGGCGAGGGGACGCCCGAGGACATCGAGCGCCTGCGCCGCCTGGCGATCACGGTGAGTGCCACCTCCCTGTGCGGCCTCGGCCAGACCGCGCCCAACCCGGTGCTGTCGACGCTCCGCTACTTCGCGGATGAGTACCAGGCCCACCTTGCCGAGAAACGCTGCCCGGCACACGCATGTGAGGCGCTGATCACCACGACCTGCGCGGACGCCTGCCCGGCCCACGTCAACGTTCCCGAGTACGTCGGCCTCATCGCCGAGGGGAGGTTTGCCGACGCCCTGGATGTCATCCGGCGGCGGAACCCCTTCCCCTCTGTGTGCGGGCGCGCCTGCCACCACCCCTGTGAGCTGTTCTGCCGCCGCGGCGACGTCGACGATCCGGTCGCCATTCGCCACCTGAAGCGCTTCGTGGCGGACTACGTCGCCCAGGACCGACCGCCGCCGGCGTGGCAGGGCCCGCGGCGCGGCCGCGTTGCGATTGTGGGGGCCGGTCCGGCGGGCCTCACAGCCGCCTACTTCCTGGCCCTCATGGGGCGAAAGGTCGAGGTGTTCGAGGCGGGCAACGTCATCGGGGGCATGATGGCGACAGGCATCCCGGCCTACCGGCTCCCCAGGGAGGCGCTCGCCAGGGACCTTGCCTACATCCAGCGGGCAGGCGTCGCGATCCACACGGGCCGGCGGGTGCAATCCCTTGGCGAGTTGGAGAAGGCCGGCTTCGACGCCATCTTCCTGGCAACGGGGGCGCAGGAGAGCCTGCGGCTGGGCGTTCCGGGCGAGGACAAGAAGGGCGTCCACGACGCCCTCGCATTCCTCAGGGAGGCGGCACAGGGCTCGGCGGGGCCGGTCCACGGGCGGGTGGTTGTGATTGGGGGCGGGAACGCCGCGATCGACTCCGCGCGGACCGCCCTGCGCCTGGGCGCCCGCTCGGTCACGATCCTCTACCGGCGGACCCGTGAGGAGATGCCGGCCCTGGAGGAGGAGATCGAGGACGCGCTCGCCGAGGGCGTCGACATCCGCTACCTCGTCTCGCCCATCGCCCTGGAGGGCGACGGCTCGGTCAGAGCAGTGCGCTGCGTGGAAATGGAGCTTGGCGAGGCCGACGACAGCGGCCGCCGCCGCCCGATACCAATACCCGGCTCGGAGGTCGTCTTCGATGCCGAGCAGGTGATCGTTGCCGTCGGCCAGCGGCCCCAGCTTGATGTGTGCCTCGCCGACGGACGCCTGCTCGTCTCGCACGGACGGCTGGCGGCCGATCCCGTCAGCCTGCGGTGCGGGGACGCGAACGTCTTCGCCGGGGGCGACGCCGTCACTGGCCCGGCCACTCTCATCGAGGCCATCGCAGCCGGCCAGCGCGCAGCCCAGTCGATCGACATCTTCCTCGGGGGCCGCGGCGAGCTGCCGCCAGACACGGGCTTCGCCTCGCGCAGCAAGCCCGAGCAGCCGGAGGGAGAGGTCAGCCGCGTGCCGATCCGGTCCCGCTGCGGTCACTCGTTGACCTTCACCGAGATCGTCGCGGGATACACCCCCGAGCAGGCCTGCGCGGAGGCGCGGCGTTGTCTGCGCTGCGACCTGGAACGATGACCGGGGCCAGCCGGCGCAAGTCCAACACCGAAGGGGATTCAGCACCCAATGGCGACGAACGACGCGCAAGACGCGGAGCGGGCGGGGTCATGAGCGAGCTCATCACACTGACCATTGACGGGCGCACCGTGAGGGCGCCTCGCGGCGCCACCGTTCTCGAGGCGGCACTCCAGGCCGGGATCGAGATCCCTCACCTGTGCCACCGGCCGGAGCTGGGCCTGCCGCCGAGCGGGGCCTGCCGCCTGTGCCTGGTCGAGGTGGAGGGGGCGCGAGGGCCGGTGGCGTCGTGCGTGCATCCCGCGGCGCCGGGGATGGTAGTGCACACGGAAACGGAGACGTTGCGGGCCCACCGCCGGATGATCATCGACCTGCTGCTGTCCAGCCATCCACACGACTGCCTCACCTGCGAGCAAGCGGGTGACTGCGATCTGCAGCGGTACGCCTATTTGCTCAACGTCAAGGACTCGCAGTACCGCGGCGAGAGCGTCTGGCCCGAGCCGGTGCAGGAGGGGCCGGCGATCGTGTATGATCGGAGCAAGTGCCTCCTGTGCGGCCGCTGCGTCGAGGTGTGCCAGGAGGTACAGGTCAGTGGCGCGATCGACCTGCTGGGACGCGGCTTTCAGACGCGGGTCGGGCTGCCCCCCGGCCTCTCGCGGGAGGAGTCGACCTGCGCAGAGTGCGGAAACTGCATCGACGTGTGCCCGACAGGCGCCCTGAGCTACGCGGGAGCGCGGGGGGCGGGGCGGCGCTGGGAGCTCAAGGTGACGACGACCGTCTGCCCCTACTGCGGGTGCGGGTGCCTCCTCAACCTCGCGACCCGGGCCGGGCGCATCGTGGAGGTGCGGGGCGCGCCGGGGCCGGGGCCGACGCGGGGGCTGCTGTGCGTCAAGGGCCGGTTCGGGTTCGACTTCGTTGGCCACCCCCACCGGCTGACGACGCCGTTGATCCGCCAGGGCCGGGAGCTGACGCCGGCGTCCTGGGAGCAGGCGCTTGATCTCGTCGCGCGGCGGCTGTCGCAGATCAAGGCCCGGCACGGGCCAGACGCGATCGGGGCGCTGGCCTCGGCGAAGTGCACCAACGAAGAGAACTACCTGATGCAGAAGCTGGTGCGCGCAGCCATCGGCACCAACAACGTGGACCACTGCGCGCGGCTGTGCCACGCGTCCACGGTCGCGGGGCTCGCCAGGGCCTTCGGCAGCGGGGCGATGACGAACTCCATCGCGGACCTGCAGGCCTCGGACGCGATTCTCGTGATCGGCTCGAACACGACCGAGTGCCACCCGGCCATCGGAGCGGCCATCAAGCGGGCCGTGAAGTCAGGCCGCACGCGGCTGATCGTGGCCGACCCCCGCGCCATCGAGCTGACCGAGTACGCAGACCTGCACCTGCGCCACAAGCCCGGCACCGATGTAGCCCTGATCAACGCGCTCGCCCAGGTCATCCTCGAGGAGGGGCTTCACGACCGCAGCTTCATCGCAGACCGCACTGAGGGCTTCGAGGAATGGCGGGCCGCCGTCGCGCCCTACACGCCGGAGTTCGCGGAGAAGGTGACAGGCGTGCCCGCCGCCGCGATCGCACAGGCGGCCTGCCTCTATGCCCGCGCGCCGGCCGCGGCGATCGTCTATTCGATGGGGATCACCCAGCACACAACCGGCACCGACAACGTGCTGGCGCTCGCGAACCTTGCCCTGCTCACGGGGAACATCGGCAAGCCCGGGGCCGGCGTCAACCCGCTGCGCGGCCAGAACAACGTCCAGGGCGCGTGTGACATGGGCGCGCTGCCCGATGTCTACCCCGGATATCAGCCGGTCGCCGACCAGACCGCGCGCGCCAAGTTCGCCGCCGCGTGGGGCGTCTCGCTGCCGGAGTCGCCGGGGCTTACCGTCGTCGAGATGATGAACGCCGCGGCCGACGGCGCGCTCAAGGCCCTCTACATCATGGGCGAGAACCCCATGCTCAGCGACCCCAACGTCACGCACGTCGAGCAGGGCCTCAGGAGGCTGGAGTTCCTCGTGGTCCAGGATATCTTCCTCACGGAGACGGCCGAGCTGGCCGACGTCGTGCTCCCGGCCGCGGCCTTCGCCGAGAAGGACGGGTGCTTCACCAACACCGAGCGGCGGGTGCAGCGAGTGCGCAAGGCTCTGGAACCGCCCGGGCAGGCCCGGGAGGACTGGCGCGTGATCTGCGAGGTCGCGACGCGCCTGGGCTATCCGATGTCCTACCCCCATGTTGCCGCGGTTCAGGACGAGATCGCCGCCCTCACGCCTAGCTACGGCGGCATCACCTACGACCGGCTCGAGCGGGAATCCCTCCAGTGGCCCTGTCCCGACCGAGACAATCCTGGCACGCCGATCCTACACGTGGGTCGCTTCACGCGAGGCCTCGGCAAGTTCCACCCCGTGGAGTTCATCCCCGCGCGCGAGCTCCCCGACGCCGAGTATCCCCTCCTCCTCTCGACCGGGCGCATCCTCCAGCACTACCACACCGGGACCATGTCCCGCCACTCGGAGGTGCTCGACACCCTGGTGTCGGTCGGCGCGATCGAGATCAACCCGGCGGACGCCGCGCCCCTGGGCATCGCGGACGGCGACGCCGTCCGCGTCTCCTCCCGCCGCGGCCAGATCGAGATCGCGGCCCGGGTCACCGACCGCGTCTCGCCGGGAACGGTCTTCCTGGCGTTTCACTACCGGGAGGCCCCGGCGAACCGGCTCACCATCGCCGCGCTGGACCCGGTGGCGAAGATCCCCGAGTTCAAAGTCTGCGCGGTGAAGGTGGAGCTCGCCCGGTGAGCGTCCACCTGCCCGACCTCGCGGCCGCCATCCTGGCCGGCGGGCGTGCCTCCCGCTATGGCGGCGCCCCCAAAGGCATGCTCGTGCTGCCGGGCGGCCGCACGATCGTCGAGCGCACGATCGCCGAGACGCGGGCGGCCGGCCTCGAGCAGGTCGCGCTGATCGCCAACGACCCCGGTCCGTACGTCGACCTTGGCGTGCCCATCATCCCGGACCAGCGGCCCGGGTCCGGGCCCCTGGGCGGGATCGAGGCGGCGCTCGCGCACTTCGCCGCCCGCCGCGGCGTCCTGGTGCTGCCGTGCGATCTGCCCGGAATCGGGCGGGCGGAGATCGCGGCCCTGCTGAGCGGCTTCGGCGCAGCCGGGCGTTCCGGGGCGCCCGTGGTGGCGCAGGGGCCCGATGGCTTCTGGCACCCGCTCTGCGCCGTCGTGCCCAGCGCGCTGCTGCCGGCCGTCAGGCGCGCGATCGACGAGGGCCGTCTCGGCGTCTACCGGCTGTGGCGCGCGCTGGAGGCCGTGCCGGTGCGTTTCGAGCGCGACACGCCGTTCTTCAACGTGAACGAACCCGAGGACCTGGAGCGCTGGCTGCTGGCGGAGGCGCTACCTTCAGGCCGCCGCGCACACAGCCAGCCGGCCTGAGCGCGCCGTCACAGCCCATCGTCCTGAGCCGAGTGTTGCCGCCGGCGCAGGATGACGCGGCCGGACTGTGGAAAACGCCCTCGGTGCCAGCTTGGGCCTCGCGCTGAGTCTCGTGCTCCTCGCCCAGCGGCGGAGGGGCGTCTGTGGCCGAAGTCCTCCAGATCCCGCAGACCGTCCAGGACCTCGTCCAGCGGAGCGTTCCCAACGGAGGGATCCGCCTCGCGGCCGCCAGCGACCTGGGGGCGGACCGCCGCTACGGCGAGCAGTGGATCCTGCTCGCCGGGGATCGGGTCCTTGTGTGCGAGCTTGAGGGCGGTCAGGCCAACCTGCTGATCGACCTCCCGCTCCACGACATCTCCGAGCTCCAGATCGAGAACCTCGTGGGCGGCGCCGTGCTGCAGGCGGTCGTCGACGGGCACCGGACCGACCTCATTCCTTACACCAACGCGCTGGCCAAGCGGTTCGCAAACGTCCGCGTGCAGCTCGACGC
>Ga0272448_1005090_pt1 | contig 14645 bp, 8 predicted proteins | sample YNPCB0191_FD_202220 | JGI IMG/M metagenome (GOLD analysis project Ga0272448, IMG submission 202220) | Hot spring sediment microbial communities from Yellowstone National Park, WY, United States - YNP-CB-019-1 | ecosystem: Environmental > Aquatic > Thermal springs > Hot (42-90C) > Sediment...
AGGCAATCTCCTGTCGATTGTTTTTTGCCAAATATTCTATCGACGCGATTGCCTATCTCCTTTTATGTTTTCTCGTTCTCACCCTCAAAAAAGTCAGTCAACTTGAGTTTTTAAGTCCCCACTCTCCGAGCCACAAACTCTGAGTTTCTACCTTAGAGCGAACAGCGTTATTTGACCACTTTATCGTAGGTGCGTGTATGAGTGAGCTTTTTTTTCAAGGAGGGACCTGTTTTATCCGAAAAAATAGGCACAACGGAGGAGGAAAATAATGGCTGTAACTAGTTATGATATTTATGCAAAAAGTGAATATTTTGACCTCCTGCTTCCCGTGCTGAGTGAAGGTGTGGTGATGGTGAATGCTGAAGGCATCATCACCAAAGTAAATCCGGCGGTCACAACGATTCTTGGGTATGAAGAGCAGGAGCTTCTGGGAAAACCGTTTGCAATGCTTTCGTACCGCGGCGATGCACACATGAAATTTACTTCCCATAATCCGTTGCATCGTTTTGTAGCAGCAGAACCAGCATGCATGGAGATGATGCTGTTAGACAAAAACGACCAGCAGTGTCCGGTTCGGTTTCGATCTGTTCTCATAAGAGATGCTCAAGAAAAAATAACCGCTGGTATTGGCATTTTTGAAAAAATCGCAGAGAACCCTGAATCTGAAAGTCTTTCTGAAAAGATGTGGGAAGCGCAGAAGAATTTTGAGGAAATCCTGGACTACTCTGCTGACGCAATTGTTCTGTGCGATATCACCGGCAATGTCATGAATGCAAACAAGGCTTTTTTGCAAATGCTTGCCTACACGCAAGATGAGGTGCAGGGTCAGCATATTGTTGAGTTTACCGCATTCATGGAAGGTACCTATGCCTGTACTACCGGAGAGACTGTCTGTATTGATACCGCGTACGTTGACAGAATAGGACGCTACCCTATGCTTATGTTTGAGCAGGGATATGTGTACTTTGAAGCACACCTTGTCAGAAAAGATAATGTTCTTGTGCCGGCGGAGTTCACTATGTCGGTACTCAAGGACAAGCATGGGGAACGAAGGGGGTCGCTGACGATAGCGCGAGACATTACCACACGGAAACTTGCCGAGCGAGAACTTGCTAAAAAAACCTCTAATTTGCAACAAACAAAAGAGCAGCTTGAGCAGCTTATTGAAGCATCAATTGATCCAATTATTATTGCGGATGGCAAGGGTTATATCATAAAGGCAAACAATGCTTTTTTGCAATTGCTGGGCTATGAGGAGCAGGATGTGATCGGCGGCACGATGTATCAGTTTAGCCCACCAGAAGGAACCTACCAATCAACAACCGGGGAATCCGTTGTTATTGGCAGCGAATTTTATCGTGAAGCAGTAGAACGGGTCGAACAGCTTTTTTATGTAAATCGGATGAGTAACTGGAAAACCTATGCGCTCAGAAAGGATGGCAAGGTGGTACCGGTTACTGAAAATGCTGTTCTTGTACGCAATGAAGCGGGCGAAATTCTCGGGGCTCTGGGTATCATCAAGGATATCACTGAGCAGCGTATTACCGAACAGGAGATGCTTGCTGCCAAAGAAGCGGCAGAGGCAGCAAGCCGTGCAAAAAGCACGTTCCTTGCCAATATGAGCCACGAGATCCGCACCCCGATGAATGGGGTTATCGGTTTTACCGACATGCTCATTGACAGCGGACTCAATGATGAGCAGATGGATTACGCGCAGACGATTAAGCGCAGCGGCGAGGCACTTCTGTCAATCATCAATGATATTCTTGATTTTTCAAAAATCGAGGCAGGTCATATCCAAATAGAAAACATTGAATATGATATTGAAATGCTTGCCTATGACGCCTGTGAAATTGTCCGACCTCGTCTTGGGAAAAAGGATGTAGAGCTTTTGTGCAGGATCGGCGACGATGTACCGGCGCTTGTTGTGGGTGATCCGCATCGTTTTCGGCAGGTGCTTATAAATTTGTTGGGTAATGCGGTTAAATTCACCGAGCGGGGTGAGATAGAGCTTTCGCTTACTGTTGATGAAGAGGGGCAAGACTATGTCGTCATGCATACTACGGTACGTGATACGGGCATCGGTATTCCTGCTGAAAAGCTGGAAGCGATTTTTGAAATGTTTCAGCAGGCTGACAGCACGACATCACGGAAATACGGCGGCACCGGGCTTGGTCTTTCTATCTGCAGAAGAATTGCAGGACTCATGTCAGGTAACTGTTGGGCTGAAAGCCAGCCGGGCACGGGAAGTGTCTTTCATTTTACCGCACGGTTCGGAAAATCGAGTAAAAAACAGGTGAGGCGTATTCCCCCCATCGCGCTTTCCGGAAAACGGGTTTTGATAACCGATGACAATAAAACAAACCTTGCAATTTTAACCCATATTCTTGAAGCTGCAGGCATGCAGGTTGTGGGGTGCAGCAGTGGTGAAGAATCGCTTGACGCAGTAAACCGGAGCCGGGAGGCTGGCGCGTTGTTTGACATCTGTATCCTTGATGTGCGGATGCCGGATATGAGTGGCTATGAAGTTGCACGGAAAATACGGGCGGTCTGCGGCGACCAGATACCGCTGCTCGCATTCACCTCGTCAACCGAAGGCGGAGTGCGGAAATGCTTTGAAAGTGGTTTTAATGGGTTTCTACCCAAACCGATCAAGCGGGTAAAACTGTATAAAATGATTGAACGCTTGCTCGGTGAGCATGCAGCACCCAAAGACGACACCGAAACAGCGCGACCGTTGTTTGTGACGCAACACTCTCTGCGTGAAGACGCAAAGCTTTCAGCATCAATACTGCTTGCCGAGGACAATCCGGTAAATCAAAAACTCGCTGTTACCCTGCTCACCAAGGCAGGCTATACGGTCGAGGTTGCAGCAAACGGCAGGGAAGCTGTCGAAAAATTTACTGCAGCCCCGCAGCAATACGATATTATATTTATGGATATTCAGATGCCTGAACTGAATGGACTTGAAGCAACACAGGAACTGCGGGCACGGGGCTTTACCGCGATACCGATTGTTGCCATGACCGCAAACGCCATGAAAGAAGACCGAGACCGGTGTCTTCAGGCAGGCATGAATGACTACATTCCCAAGCCCATCAAGCGCGAAGTTGTCTTTGAAATGCTCAAAAATTGGGTGTTTGAACGGGTGAGCGCTCCTGCCGAAAGTTAACCGTCAGCTTTTGTCCCTTCTAAACCTACTAGCAGCCACCAGCGCGTCTTCTCAGGTATTTGTCACTGTCTGTTCGTAGTAGTGGCGCAGATAGCGCGCCGTGACAGAACGTGGATGCTGCCTGAAGGCAATATCCTTTGGTGATCCCTGTGCGACGATTCTTCCGCCACGGTCTCCGCCAGCCGGACCAAGATCAATGAGGTAGTCAGCCTGGCTGATGACATCAAGGTTGTGTTCGATGATCACCACCGTGTTGCCACGGTCAACAAGCTCCTGCAGCACTTCCATAAGTTTTGGGATGTCGCTTATATGGAGCCCAGTTGTCGGTTCGTCAAGTATGTACAGCGTTGAGCCGTGGTCATTGCCACACAGCTCTGCTGCTATTTTAACACGCTGCGCCTCACCCCCAGAGAGCGTTGGGCTTGGTTGACCAAGTGCGAGGTACCCCAGCCCCATGCGGTTCATAATGCTCAAAGGTTTATAGATCGCGGGAACCGCCTCGAAAAACGGACACGCTTCTTCAATCGTCATTGCAAGCACCTCGGCAATATTTTTCCCGTGCAAAAGAACCTGGAGTGTTTCGTCGTTAAATCGTTTGCCGTGGCATTGGTCGCAGACAACATACAGGTCGGGGAGGAAATTCATCGCAACCTTGACCGTTCCCTGGCCAAGGCATTTTTCACAGCGCCCGCCGCTCACATTAAAAGAAAAACGTGCCTGAGAAAAACCGCGCATGCGCGCTTCGGGAACGCCGGCAAAAAGCCGCCGGATACTGTCATAGATACCGACATAGGTTGCAGGAATGGAACGGGGCGTTGAACCGATCGGCGACTGATCAATTTCAACAGCCCGTTTAATTGCTTCGGCACCGAGCAAGGCGTCGTGCTCGCCCGGAGGACTCCACACGCGTCCAAGACGCTGCTGCACAGCTGCAAGCAGGGTTTCGCGGACAAGGGTTGTTTTGCCAGAGCCTGAAACACCGGTAACAACCGTGAGACGAGCAAGCGGGAAGCGAGCCTCAATGTTGCGCAGGTTGTGCTGGCGGGCACCACGGACGGTGAGGTGCTGGCAACCGGCAAGGGGGCGCGATGTTCGCGCCGGGAGCAGGGAACGTGACCGGAGCGCAGAACCGGTCAACGACGTGGGATTGCGCAGAATATCCTCCAGTGCACCCTGTGCAACAACCCTGCCGCCGTTTGTGCCACCACCGGGTCCAAGATCAATGATATGCTCAGCCTGCCGTATGGTTTCCTCATCGTGTTCAACAATGATAACGCTGTTGCCTTTGTCACGAAGGTCGTGCAGTAACTTCAGGAGATTTTTATTGTCGTGCGGATGCAGACCGATCGTGGGCTCATCCAGTATATAGGCAACGCCCCGTAGCGGTGAGGCAACCTGCGCGGCAAGCCGTATGCGTTGTGCTTCACCACCAGAAAGTGTATCAACGCTGCGGTCAAGGGTCAAATACGAGAGCCCAGCTTTTTCCAAAAACTCAAGTTTGGGCATGAGCTCTTGCAGGATAGGACGAATCACCTCTTTGCGACGGCTATTTTGGTTAAGTGACTGTACAAAGCGAAGAAGCTCATACGGTGTCAAGCAAACAAGATCAGCAATTGATTTGCCACAGATCAAAACAGAACGGGCTGCGGGATTGAGCCGTGTGCCGTTGCAGGCAGGGCAGGGCGTGTCTGCAGTAGGGTGGTGCTCAGGGGGCTGTGATTCGGGGTGCCATGAGGAACCTGGATTGAGGTCATTCGGACCAGCGTCACACGTTCCCATGCCATGACAGCGTGGGCAGGCACCTAATTTACTATTGAAAGAAAAAAGCCGGGGATCAGGCTCGGGCATGCTCAGGGAGCACGCAGGACAGTAGGCACGGAGACTGTAGAATTTTTCGGTTGTGCCACAGAGCGCGATCAGTTCACCTCCTCCGAGCGCAAGGCAGCGATTGACCGCTTCATGTATTTTGGCGTACTGTGCTGCTCCTGCAGGAAACTCTGCGACGACAAGTTCAAGTCGGTGTTCCTGATACCGCTTGACTGCAAAGATTGAGCTGAGCGAAACAAGTGTCCCGTCAATTCTGATCTTTTCATAACCGTTTGCACGGGCGCGCTGGATTACGTCTTTATGCAACCCTTTTCTGCCACGAACCTGCGGAGCAAGGAGCATACAGTGATTGCCGCGGGCAAATTTCACAATATCCCGGACAATCTCGGACGGTGACTGTGAAATAAGGGGCTGTCCGCAGGACGGGCAATGCTGCTGCCCTACTTTGGCATACAGCAACCGCAGATAATGGTAAATTTCGGTTACGGTTGCAACGGTTGACTTTCTCCCGCCGCGGGAGAGCAGTTGTTCAATGGCAACGGCAGGTGGCAGACCGCGCAGGATGTCAATATCAGGACGCTGTAATTGACCGATATACTGACGCGCATACGGCGACAGAGTTTCAAGAAAACGGCGTTGACCTTCAGCATAGAGGATGTCAAAGGCAAGTGTTGATTTTCCTGAACCGGAAACGCCGGTGATGACTACCATCTTATCACGGGGGATATCCAAAGAGATATTCTTCAGGTTATGCTCACGGGCGCCACGGATAACAATTGTACCGGTATCAGTAACTTCGTGCTGGGGAGGGGCAGAAACGACCTGCGCTGGACGTGGCGACTGCAGCACGGTGCGTAAAAAAGCACCGGTATGTGAAACAGGATTCTGGGCAACTGCTTCGGGAGTCCCCTGTACCACGATGCGACCCCCGTCTTCGCCGCCTTCAGGGCCAAGGTCAATGATATAATCGGCACATTTGATGATGTCAAGGTTATGTTCAACGACGATAATGGAGTGTCCTTTGCTGAGCAGATAATAAAAGGTTGTCAGCAGGCGGGAGATGTCGTCAGGGTGCAAACCGGTGGTCGGTTCATCAAACAGAAACAGGGTGTGTGAACGAGACCCTCGATGGATAAACGAGGCGATTTTCAAACGTTGCGCTTCGCCGCCTGAGAGTGTGGTTGCCGGCTGTCCGAGCCGCAGGTAGCCAAGACCTACCATCTCAAGCAACCGCAACGGCTTTTCTATGTCAGGATATCCTTTGAAAAACTGCACAGCGCTGGAAACGGTCATATCCAGTATGTCACGAATGTTTTTGCCGTGCCAGAACACTTCTAAAACTTCAGGAGAATAGCGTGAACCCTTGCAGGCAGAACACTGAATGTACACATCAGCCAGAAACTGCATTTCGATCTTTTCAAAGCCCTCACCCCGGCACTGCTCACAGCGACCGCCACTGCTGTTAAATGAGAATGTGCCCGCGGTATACCCACGCTGCCGTGCAAGGTCGGTGCGCGCAAACAATTTACGAATTGCATCAAATGCTTTCAGGTAGGTAATTGGATTTGAACGAGGTGTTTTGCCAATCGGGCTCTGGTCCATAAGCACAACGCTCTGCGGCGCTCCGGTTCCTTCAAAAAAACAGCAGGTACTGGTTGTGGCATGCCGTGCAAGGTGGTGAAACAAAACCTCTTCAAGCAGGGTACTCTTGCCTGAACCTGAGACACCGGTAATACAGACCAGAACGCCAAGCGGTATGCGCGTCGTCAGGTCACGCAGGTTATGGACGCGGGCTCCCTGGACAGTAATCCATGCAGCGTCATGTGGTGTGCGGCGTGATGCAGGCACGGGGATAGCTGAGTGTCCTGCTAAATACTGACCGGTTAGTGACGAGCTGCACTCCTGCATCTGTGAGGGTGTTCCGCTGAAAACCACCTGACCGCCGTTTTCTCCAGAACGGGGACCCAAGTCAATAACATGGTCGCTACTGCTTATGATGTCTGCATCATGTTCAACAATCAGAACGGTATTCCCCATATCGCGCAGGCTCCGGATGCTCTCGATGAGGCGTTGGGTGTCGCGGGAATGGAGTCCGATACTTGGCTCATCAAGTACATAGAGGGTATTTACCAGTGATGAACCAAGCGCCGTGGTGAGATTTGCGCGCTGGACTTCACCGCCTGAAAGAGTACGCGATTGACGGTCAAGTGTGAGGTAGCGTAAACCAACCCTCAACAGATAGGACAGCCTCCGATGGATTTCCTGCAGGAGCACACTGACGGTTTTATCCTGGTGCTGAGTTTCCAGAAGACTGCCGATGAACGCGGTCGCCTCATGGATTGTCAGAGCATATAATTCAGCAATGGTTTTACCGGCAAGGCGGTAGAGCAGCGCCTCATCAGTGAAGCGGGTGCCCTTACAGGCAGGGCAGGGGACATAGGCACGGTACTTTGAAAGCAGAACTCGAATATGCATCTTGTAGGTCTTTGTTTCAAGCCAATCGAAAAAGCCTCTTATGCCATAAAATGAGTCGTCTCCCTGTAGAATGAGGTTTTGATGGTGAGCAGGAAGCTCGTCAAACGGTCGGTTAGTATCAATGTTTCTTTTTTTGCAGAAGCGCAGCAGATCTTCATAGCACTCCCGGTATGCAGGCGTTGACCATGGTTTGATAGCATGCTCTTTCAGCGAGAGGCTTTTATCAGGGATAACAGCGTCAAAATCAACCTCTATGGTTCTGCCAAAGCCACGGCAGCGGCTGCAGGCACCGATCGGGCTGTTGAATGAAAAAAGTGCCGGGGTTGGCATATGGTAGTGGATGTCGCACGAAGGGCAGTGGAGGGCAGCACTAAAAGAATCCGGTGTATCGTTATCGGTGAAGAAAATATGCACCATGCCCTTGCCAAACGAGAGCGCAATTTCAAGCGATTCATAAAGTCGTCTGCGGTTTGCTTGATTGAGGACAATCTGGTCAACCAGAACTTCAAGCGTGCCACCGTTACTGCTTATGAGGAGGTCGGGTGAAACCTCGTACACCTTGTGATCATAAAAGATCCTAAAAAAACCCTGACGTCGCAACCCATCGGCGATGGTCTCTGGGGAAACTGCTGAAGATGGCGTAAAAGGGAAGGGGAAACAAATCATGCAGGAGGCTCCTTCGTGCTCCTGGAGCAGGTGATGGGAAATTGATGCAGGACTGTCTTGGGTAACCGGGCGACCGCAATTTCGGCAGTGCAGCACGGCGCAGCGAGGAAAAAGCAGCTTCACATAGTCGGTGATTTCTGTCAGGGTACCAAGGGTGGAACGTGATGTTTTGACCGGATTTATCTGACTGATTGCAATGGCAGGCAGGATGCCGCTAATTGAGGCGACTGCTGGTTTGTCCATGCGATCCATAAACTGTCGCGCATACGCTGAAAAACTCTCGATGTAGCGGCGTTGTCCTTCAGCATAAATAGTGTCAAAAGCAAGACTTGACTTGCCCGAACCACTGACACCGGTTATGACCGTGACTGCGTTCAGCGGGATATCAACATCAATGTTTTTAAGATTGTTTTGACACGCACCGCGGATAGTTATGCAATTGGTGTGCAGTGCAGGTTCAGTGCGCAGAGTGCGACGATTCATGGCGGCAATTGTATATGCTCTCTACATTATATAATTGTTGAGAATAAAATAAGTTTTAAATTAAACTAATAACTATACGTCTGTTTATTAAGAGAAGCAAGATAATAAGAGGAGTGTGCCCTAAATCTTAAGCCGTAATCGTAAGAAGAGGCCGAGAAAAAAGGAGGTTGTAGAGTTTACTCAAAAGTGGTGTTGTTATGCTAATATGTGGGTCTTGAGAAAATGCTCAAGCTGCTCTTGCTGAGCATCAGTGAGGAAGTTAAATTTTATGCCACACCGTTTTGTAATTAAAGAAGAAGAAAAAGGTGTTCCAAATGATATGGGGACGTCATAGACTTTTGTGCACGGAATATCTGCAAGATAAAACTCATTACCGGGAAGGAAAATATCCACAATATCTGCGTTGCCTTCATGCAGATCAAGGTTTGCAATATGTTCAAATGCGAGACCGCCCTTGCTGATGTCGTTAATTTTTCCTACCATCGTTATTCCACGTCCAAGAGCAGCAAAAGCGTTTTTGGAGGGGATGAATCTTGGATATGCCCTGAGGTCTGTTTGCATATCTGCCTAACCAAAACGTTAATATTTATGTTTTAGTTAATATAGTTACATATGGTATAAAATATTTCAAGTTTTTTTTGCAGTTAACATAAAAATTTTTTTATTTCACATACGATCTTTCGAATTTTATCAATTTACAAAAAAACATAATAATTAATCCATGCTTTTTTTAGTATTTTTGCCTAATGAGGTATTCTTTTTTTTATTGTTTTTTTATTTTTATTAATATATTTAAGCGCAGCATTTATAACATCGTCAATTGTATCAGAAAAAATAAATTTTAATCCACTTTTTACTGTTTCTGGTGTCTCATCAAGGTCTTTTTTATTCAGGCGCGGCAAAATAACAGTTTTAATACCTGCTCGTTTTGCAGCAAGCACTTTTTCCTTCACACCACCTATTGGTAGCACTTTACCACGAAGGGTAATCTCACCAGTCATTGCAACGTCAGAACGTACCAGATGTCCGGTGAGAAGTGAAATAAGTGCACATGCCATGGTCACGCCAGCCGAGGGACCATCTTTGGGAATCGCACCAGCAGGTACATGGAGATGAATGTCATATTTTTTATAAAATGCCGGATCAATGCCCAATGCTTTTGCATTTGAACGAACATAGCTTAATGCTGCCTGTGCTGATTCTTTCATGACATCACCAAGCTGTCCTGTGAGGATAAGACCTTTACTGCCGGGCATTTTGGTAGCTTCCACGAACAGAATATCACCGCCAACAGGAGTCCATGCAAGTCCGGTTGCAATGCCGGGTTCAGTGATACGCTCTGCGATTTCTGAGAAAAATCGTGGCTGTCCCAGATACGTGGTGAGGTCATGCTCGTCAACGGTTTCTGCGGTACTGGAGCCGTCAGCGATTTTGCGCGCAACCCCTCTGCACACTGAAGCTATTTCCCGTTCAAGGTTTCGTACCCCTGCCTCGCGTGTGTACTCGCGGATTATCTTTTGGAGAGCATGGTCGGTGATGGTTATCTGGTCAGGACGGAGACCGTGTTCCTCACACTGCCGCTGTATCAAATATGTCTTAGCGATATGCAGTTTTTCTACCTCGGTGTATCCGGGAAGCTCAAGCACTTCCAGACGGTCACGCAGCGCCGGTGGAATAGCGTCTATGACGTTTGCTGTGGTGATGAAAAAAACATTTGAAAGATCGAAAGCAACCTCAAGATAGTGGTCTGAAAAAGAGTTGTTCTGCTCAGGATCGAGCACCTCAAGCAGCGCTGATGACGGATCACCGCGAAAATCCATGCCGAGCTTGTCAATTTCATCGAGCATGAATACCGGATTGTTGCTGCCAGCCTTGCGAAGCCCTTGAATGATACGACCCGGGAGCGCGCCCACATACGTGCGGCGATGTCCCCTGATTTCAGCCTCATCGCGTACCCCTCCCAGTGAGATGCGCACAAACTTTCTGCCCAGCGCAGCGGCAATCGAACGACCGAGCGAAGTTTTCCCGACTCCCGGAGGTCCATAGAAACACAGGATGGGGCCCTTCATGTTTTGTTTTAGTTTGCGAACGGCAACATACTCGATGATCCGTTTTTTTACCTTTTCAAGGTCGTAATGGTCTCTGTTTAAGGTAGCCTCAACGTCAGCAAGAGCAAGCTGGTCTTCGGTTGCCACTGACCACGGCAGGTCGGTAAGCCATTCAATGTAGGTGCGTGATACTGAATACTCAGCTGCTGCAGGCGACATCATTGCAAGACGATCAACTTCACGCAGGGCAGCTTTTTCAGCTTCCTCAGACATGCGGGCATCAGCGATTTTTTTACGCAGGTTTTCCAGCTCCACCTGCTGGTCATCTTTATCACCGAGTTCTGCCTGTATTTTTTTGAGCTGCTCTCGCAAAATATGCTCGCGCTGGCGTTCGGTAAATTCCTGAGCAATTTCCGACTGAATTTTGTTGCTCAGTTCAGCTTTGTGAATTTCCGTCTGCACAATGGCAAGGGCTTTTTTGAAACGGTCGCGAATGCGGCGCTCTTCAAGAATTTCCTGCTGCTTCAGAACATCGGGAGTGCAATTGGCAACAACAAAATCAACAACCCGCACATAGTCATTAAGGCTCATGACCACGATTTTGAGCTGGTCAGGAAGCTGCGGTGAAACATCTACTAGTCGTATAAACTGGTTGCGCAGTGTGTTGAGCATGGCATCCAGCTCATCGGATCGCTCGGCTGCTTCATCAATCTGTGTAATTTCAGCTATAAAATAAGGCTCGGTCTGAACAAAATGGGTAAGCTGGATGCGCGAGAGCCCCTGGCAGATAAAACTTACCTCGCCCTCGCTGATGTTCATGAGTTTAATAATACGAGCTGCAGTCCCTACTTTGCACAAATCCTCTGCGGTGGGGGAATCGGTTTTGTCGGTACGTATCAGCGACAAGCCAAGAAACCGGTCTTTCACGGCTGCTTCATTGATCATGCGTGCATAAACTTCATTTTTGACCGCGATCGGACCAACCGCGTTCGGAAAGACCACAAAGTTGCTCAGGGGTAAAATGGGAAGTTTATCAGGCAGATGAATTTTTTCGTTGACAGGTGTCGGGGTCTCTGTAGTTTCTTTTTTTTCTGGTTCAGCTTCATGTTCTGCCATATATCGTCTCCGTGGATCAGTCAATTTCAATTTTTTTGCTCTGCTGCCGCGGAAGGCGTATATATAAAAAGCCGTTCTCATAGCTTGCATCAATGCGTTTCTCATCAATATACTCAGGAATGCGGAAGCGTTTTTCAAATGGACCAAAATCTATTTCAAGCCGGTGCACGGCTTGAGTGCCCGGAAGCTTTGGTTCTTTGCGAAATCCCGCGACGGTGATGATTTTCTTATCCAGCACGATGCTGATTTCATCACGGCTGATGCCTGCAATATCCATGATGATGACCAGTCCGTCAGTCACCTCATAAACGTCGGTATCGGGTGACCATTTTCCGCGGGCGTAATACCGAAGTGAAGGTTGCTGCTGCTCTGATTCACCTGAAGTGTGTGGTGAAAAAGTGCCAAGGGGCATCCAGTGACGGCGCGTAGGGCTCATAGGGCCTCCTTCTGTGGTGCACGTACAACCTGCAATCATCAAACGAGCCTGCAGCATCAAAGCTGAACTCTGAATAGTTTGCTCATTTGACGTATAATTGATAGAATAAAATGGAATAAAAGCACTGTCAAGCAATGATACCACAGGGGGCTGCAAAAACGAGAAAAGGGGAAGCCATGAGCTCAACACAAGAAGATATAGAAAAGGCTCTTCCGAGCAGCGGTGAGGAACTTGCCGAGATTCCGGTTGCTTCCTTAATGACGCGGAACCCGGCAACAATTCAAGAACAGGCAAGCATCAGGGCAGCGGTGCAGGTGGTGATTGAAAAGAAGATCGCAGGAGTGCCGGTGGTGGATAATCAGGGGCATCTTTTAGGCGTTGTCTCTGAAAATGATTTATTATTGCTCGCCGCATCAGGGCGAATGTCGCGAGCGTTGCAGTACACGCGTGATGTGGACGTCGTTACCCCTGAAACAACCCTGAAGCAGGCGCTCATGAAAATGATCGGGCTCAAACGAAAATGGCTCCCGGTGATTGATGAGCATAGGAAGCTGGTCGGTGTGCTTGCACGATCGGATCTTTTGAAGGCTCTTCTGGAAAAAGAGAACGGGTAGCAGGATACAGTCGAAAAGATTTTTTTAGGAGTGAATCATTATGCAGTGTGTGATTATGGCTGGTGGTAAAGGTACGCGGTTCTGGCCCCGGAGCAGGGCTGCCCTGCCCAAGCAACTGCTTGATATTGTCAGCGAGAAGACCATGTTGCAGGAAACAATCGAGCGCTTGTTGCCGTGCTGTCCTCCTGAAAACATCCTGATTATTACCAATGTGCAGCAGGAAGCATTGGTTCGTAAGCAGGCGGTTGGGATTCCTTCTGATAACATCATAGCTGAGCCTACCGGGAAAAACACGGCACCCTGTATCGCGCTGGCAGCAGCACTGCTGTTATTGCGGGGCTCGGATGATGTCATGGTGATCATGCCGGCAGACCACTACATACGCGATGCGCATGAGTTTCAGCGCTGTGTGACGCGTGCGGTTGCAGCAGCATCTGCGCATGATGTATTGGTAACCATTGGGATTCAGCCGTATGCTCCTGAAACCGGGTATGGCTATATTCAGCGTGGTACCGCGACGCTGCCGGGTTTTCAGGATATCCATCAGGTTGAGCGTTTCCATGAAAAACCAGACCGGGCGACTGCAGCAGCCTTCCTGCAGCAGGGTAATTTTTTCTGGAACAGCGGCATGTTTATCTGGAAACCATCAGTGATCATGCGTGAACTGCAGCACCTGCTGCCTGAGGTCTATGAACCGATTGCTCGGCTTCAAACAAGCGCTGATACCACAGCGTTTCTTCGCGGAGTTGCCGATGCGTATGAAAAGGTTCCTTCGATTTCAATAGACTATGGAGTTATGGAAAAAGCCTGCTGCGTATATGTTATCAGAGGCGATTTTGGGTGGAGCGATATCGGAAGCTGGTCTGCGATTTACGATATTGCCGAGCGAAATCAGGATGGCAATGTGCTCCGTGGAGAGGTAATAACGCATGACACGCACGGCAGTCTGATTACTGCAGAAAGCCGGCTGGTAGCAGTGGTTGGACTTCGTGATGTCATTGTGGTGGAAACCGGTGATGCCATACTGGTATGTCCCCGGGACAGGGCTCAGGATATTCGCTACCTTGTTGATACACTTGAACGAACAGGAAAGAAGCAATATTTATAGGTGTTAAGCTATGCGGTGTCGTCAACAATGATGCCGTCAAGCCGCTCGATGTTTTTGACGATGTGCGTAAACTCTTCGTGGGTTATGTTTTTGCGTATGGTCGAACCGATGTTCCCGTTGTTGTCAAGAATGACAATATCAATGAAGACCTCGCCGTACTCTTGATATACCCTGAAGCGAAACGGAGATTTTTTTTTCTCAAGCTCAGTATTGGCGTTTGCCGCTGAAGCGGCAAGCTCCTGCAGGTAGTCCTTGACTGATTTGGCGTCTTTCCCTTTTTTCTTTTGTTCGTGCCCCTGTTGCTGTTGACTACCCTTATCCTTAAAAGACGAACTTTCATTGACCTTGCGGATATTAATCTCAAAGTTATCGTTCATACTGTTTTGTGCTCATCTTGTGTTTATGGTTATGCCATGATGAACGGATATTCACACGACCCGAACAGCAGCCCCAGGGCAAAAGTGTACTGATAGCATGATTCTTGTGCTGCATAGATGTATTATTACAAAATATAACTGTTCGTAAAATGTTTTTTTACCGTGATGTGGTGTTCGTGGCTTGTGCAAAAAAGTGAGAAGTGAACTGACAAGTGCCACAACATCGAGGACACCATGAAGTGCTAAGAGATCGAGGACACAGCATGGTGTCACGATATTATGAGGCAACATTTTATCTCAGTTTATAATCAAATTCCTCTGCT
>Ga0272448_1005092_pt1 | contig 14640 bp, 13 predicted proteins | sample YNPCB0191_FD_202220 | JGI IMG/M metagenome (GOLD analysis project Ga0272448, IMG submission 202220) | Hot spring sediment microbial communities from Yellowstone National Park, WY, United States - YNP-CB-019-1 | ecosystem: Environmental > Aquatic > Thermal springs > Hot (42-90C) > Sediment...
CTCCCGCCGCCAGCGCCGCTCAGACCCCTGGCTCGACACCGAACGCGAGCCCGACGCCAGCCGCCAGCGCCACGCCTGCTCCTACTCCAGCTACTTCCAGTGGACAGCCGCAGCCCCCGGCCAAGGTCTACAATACGATTGTGCAAGGCAAAGACCTCAAGAGCGCCGACGTCGGCTTCGACGAGTATGGACGGCCCGAGATCGACTTCCAGTTCAACGATGCCGGGGCGAAAGCCTTCGGCGACTTCACCAGCAGCCACGTCGGGCAGTACATGGCCATCGTGCTGGACAAAAAGGTCATCTCTTGCCCGCAAATACAAAGCCCCATCACTCAGGGCAAGGGGCGTATCACGGGCACTTTCAGCCTGACCGAAGCCCAGGACATAGTCCTCCAGCTCAAGTACGGCGCCCTGCCGGTGCCGCTCAAGGTCGTCCAAAGCCAGACCGTTGGCCCCACCCTGGGCGAGGATTCCATCAACAAGAGCCTCATCGCCGGCATCGTTGGCTTCGTCGCCGTTGGCCTGTTCATGCTGATTCAGTATCGGCTGCCAGGTCTGCTGGCCAACATCGCCCTCGCCATCTACGCGGCAGTGGTCTTCGCCCTCTTCAAGACCATTCCCGTCACCTTGACGCTGGCTGGCATCGCCGGCTTCATTCTGTCCATAGGCATGGCTGTGGACGCGAATATCCTGATCTTCGAGCGCATGAAAGAAGAGCTGCGCGCAGGCAAGACGCTAGGGGCGGCCGTCGAGGCCGGCTTCTCACGCGCCTGGACATCCATCCGTGACTCCAACATGTCCACACTGATTACCTGTGCCATACTCTTCTGGTTCGGCTCCACTTTCGGGGCTAGTATCATCAAAGGCTTTGCCCTCACCCTGGCCATCGGCGTGATCGTCAGCCTGTTCACCGCCGTTATCGTGAGCCACACTTTCCTGCGGCTGCTGGTGAATGTGCCCGCGGTTCGCGAACAGGGCTGGCTGGGGCTGGCGGTTCGCCCGGCAGAAAGCTGAAAGGATGAAGGGTTGAGGAGGAGCGCGTGCTGAACATCGTCGGCAAGAGATACTGGTACTTCTTGATTTCGGCCCTGATCATTCTGCCCGGGCTGGTCTCGCTCTTCATCCCCCCCGGCCTGAAGCTGGCCGTCGACTTCACGGGCGGCACGCTCTGGGAGATGAAGTTCGCCCGTCCGGCCACGACCCAAGAAGTGCGCCTCGTGCTCGAGAAGCACGGCCTGAACGATGCCATCGTGCAGACCACAGGCGACGGCTCGATCCTGGTTCGCTCGCGAGAGATCAAAGATGGCTCAGACGAAAAGCGGGCCATCGTGAGCGACTTGACTCAACAGTTCGGCGCCTATACCGAGGAGAGCTTCCAATCGGTGGGGCCAGCGGTGGGGACAGAGGTAGCGCAACGCGCCATCGTCGCCGTCGCTATGGCTTCGCTCGGCATCATGGCTTATCTGTGGTTCGCGTTCCGAAAAGTGCCCTCCGCCTGGCGCTATGGCGTCTGCGCGGTGGTGGCCCTTCTGCACGACGCCCTGGTGGTCGTCGGCGTGTTCTCCATCCTGGGCAAGCTCTTCCTGATGGAAGTGGACGCGCTCTTCGTAACGGCAGTTCTCACCATCATCGGCTTCTCGGTGCACGACACGATCGTGGTCTTCGACCGCATCCGCGAGAACATCGGGCGCTACCCAGGCGAGCGCTTCGAGCTGGTGGTCAACCATTCCCTACTCCAGACGCTCGGCCGATCGCTAGCCACTTCCCTCACCGTGCTCTTGACCCTGCTGGCCCTGGTGCTGCTGGGTGGCACGACGACCCGCACCTTCAGCCTGGTGCTGCTGATTGGCATCGCCAGCGGGACCTACTCCTCGATCTTCAACGCCAGCATGCTGCTCGTGGTCTGGGAGAACGGCGAGCTAGGACGGCTCTTCCGGCGCTTGGTGCCAGCGAAAGCCACGGCCTAGAGGGTGCGGGCCGGGGCTGAAGTACCGCTTGTTCGTGGGTAAGGTGAGAAACTCGACCCGAGGGGCGCCACCGATCCCTACCACCAGTGCCTTAGCTCGGCGGGCGTCATACCGGAACCGACTTGTACCGTGTCCTAGGCCCTCTATCGTGAACCAACAGCCCGACTTCGGCCCACTCAGGGCAGAGGCATCTGGCAGTTCCCACTCTATCTCTGGTGACGGCAGCCGCTCGCGGTGGCTGCTAAGCCACCGCCGCCGCTATAGCATCTCCCACCTGGGCAGTGCTGGAAGTCCCTCCGAGGTCCGGCGTCCGCACTTTGCCTTCGCCCAGCAGGCCCTCCACTGCGCGTTCGATCTTCGCCGCCGCCTGAGCAGCCTCCTCATCGCCGTGGCGCTCCGCCAGCCACTCCAGCATCATGCGGCCGGATAGGATCGTGGCGATGGGATTCGCGATGCCTTTGCCGGCGATGGTAGGCGCCGTGCCGTGCGAGGGCTGGAAGAGGCCCCAGCGATCGCCCACATCGGCCGACGGGGCCATGCCCATTCCCCCGACAGTGGCCGCTGCCAGGTCGGAGATGATATCGCCGAACATGTTCTCGGCCACCACTACATCGTACTGCTCTGGCCAGAGCACCTGCCAGGCCGTCATAGCGTCCACGTACGCGTAGTCGCGCCCGATCTCCGGATACTCCGCCGCTACCTCATCGTAGACGCGGCGGAAGAAAGCGTAAGAACGTAACACGTTGCTCTTGTCCACGCAGGTTACAATCTTCTTGCCATCCGAGGGCCGACCGTTGCGTTTTCGGGCCAGCTCGAAGGCATAGGACGTGACCTTGCGGGTCCCCTCGCGGGTGATGATCAGCGTATCCGTGGCCACCTCGCCGCGAAGAAGGCATCCTCCCCCCCGGGAGGCATAGAGCCCCTCGCAGTTCTCGCGCACGATGACGTAGTCGATGGGCTTGCCCGCCGCCAGTGCCCCCTTGACCCCGGGGTAGAGCTTGATGGGGCGCACGCCGGCGTACAGGTCTAGCTGGAAGCGCAGCTTGAACATCGCCTCACCGTGAGCCTCGGTGCCATCAGGAAGGCGAACATCAGGCAGGCCGAATGCGCCCAGGAGGATGGCATCCGCCTGTTTGCAGGCCTCGAAGACGTCATCCGGCAAGGCCACGCCGGTCCGCAACCAGAGCCTAGCCCCCGCCTCATACTCCCGGAAACCCAGCTTCAGGCCAGGCGTGCTCTCTTGCACCGCCCGAAGCACTTTCACCGTCTCGCCTATCACTTCTGGCCCAATACCGTCACCGGGCAGCACGGCAATGCTGTAGCTCCCCATCAGTCTCGCACTTCCTCTCTTCTTCCGTTCGCTGCTCCAACCTCGCCGAAAGGGCGCCCTCCCCGGCGCTGCCGAACGGGGCGAACCGCCCCGCCGCGAGGCGGAAGCGACGCCAGGATAGCACAAAGAGCGATTCCGCGGCAACCGCCTCCTCTCGCCAGCTAGCTAGGCAGCAGCGTGGCGATCGGGCCGCCTTCGCCAGGCCAGGCTTCCCTCAGCCAGTTATCCCTGCTGGTTGGGCGCCTATCCGTCGACCGGACCAAGCCCAACGAACAAAGGAGCCCGACTCGTCGCCCCTTGACATCCCCACTGCTCAATGCTATACTTGCCACAGCACGAATGTGACAAGACGTGAGATGTACCTCCGAATCGATCCCAGCAGCGATCGCCCTATATACGCGCAGATCGAAGAGCAGGTCCGGCTAGGCATCGCCAGCGGGAGACTCGCCCGCGGGGCACGGTTGCCCACGGTCCGGCAACTGGCGGCAGAGCTCGGAGTGCACGTGAACACCGTGGCCCACGCCTACGCCAACCTGGAACGGGCGGGAGTGGTCACGACCCGGCAGGGAGCCGGAACCTTCGTCGCTCTGCCGGCCGAGGATGAGCGCCTGAAGGAGGAGCGGGAAGGCCGTCTGAACGCGCTCCTAGGCCGGGCCATGTTGGAAGCCTTGAGCCTAGGCTACTCCATCGACCAGATCGAAGCCTCCTTTGCCCTTCGCCTGGCACGCTGGCGCAGCGCGTCGGAGACGGCGGCCGCTGCCCCGTCCCTTCCCCAAAGCACCATCGTTGCCATCGGCAGCCACGACCTTGTGCTCGACGTGATCGCCGGCCAGCTAAGGCAGCGGACCCCGCCTGTGAACATGGTGTCGACCCACGTTGGAAGCTTGGGAGGGTTGATGGCGCTGGCCCGCGGCGAAGCCCATTTGGCGGGGTGCCACCTCCTGGATGAGGAAACCGGGCTCTATAACCTGCCCTATGTCAAGCACGTCCTGCCCGGTCAGCACGTGGTCTTGGTGAACCTAGTGCAACGCATCCAGGGGCTGATGGTCCAACGCGGAAATCCCAAGGGCATCACCGGCATCGGAGACCTAGCCCGTGAGGACATCGTCTTCGTCAACCGCCAATGGGGATCCGGCACCCGGGCCCTCTTGGAGCAGCGGATGCTGGAAGCCGGCCTTCGACCTGAACAAGTTCGAGGCTATGAACAGGAAGAGACCACGCACCTTGCAGTGGCAGCCGCCGTGGCCGGGGGCGTGGCCGATGTGGGCCTGGGCATCCTCGCCGCCGCCCGAGCGCTGGAGCTTGACTTCCTGCCTCTCGCCAAAGAACGATACGACCTAGCCATCCCCCAGCCCCATTATGATTCGGCGCTGCTGCGCCCCTTGCTGGAGGTCTTGGCCGACCCGGCGTTCAGGCGCACCGTGGCGGAAATGGGAGGCTACGACGTTTCACTCACGGGCACGGTGGTTGGGCGAACATAGCAGAGAGGCGAGGCAAGGTCAAATCGATCAAGCTAGGCCAGCTGATGGCGGAACGGCCGCCGAAAAACCTCTGGAGGGAAGAAGTAGAAGCGATGCTTACCAGACACCTAGCTTGCACTATGCGCCGCACCCTCTTACCGGCCGCGCTGGGGCTCTTCCTGGTCGCGCTGCTTTCGGGCTGTGCTGCCTCTCCCGCGGCCACGGCCACCTCAGCACCGGCAGCCACTCCCACTGCGGCCGCGGCTGCTCAGCCCGCGAACCCCGAGGTCATCCTAGCCACTACTACTAGTACGCAGGATTCGGGCTTGCTGAGCGTGCTCATCCCCCTGTTCGAGCAGAAGACTGGCTACAAGGTCAAAACTATCGCCGTGGGCTCCGGCCAGGCGATGACTATGGGCGAGCGTGGCGAGGCCGACGTGCTTCTCGTGCACGCTCCCGATTCAGAAAAGAAGTTCATGGCCGCCGGCCACGGCACCGAGCGCCTGCTGGTCATGCACAACGACTTCGTCATCGTGGGCCCCAAGGACGACCCAGCCAAGATCAAAGGCCTGAAGACGGCCAAAGAAGCCCTCACGGCCATCGCCAACACAAAGTCCATTTTTATCACTCGCGATGACAACTCCGGCACCAACCAGCTCGAGTTGAAGCTCTGGAAAGCGACCGGCATCGATCCCAAGGGCCAGGCCTGGTACCAGTCCACCGGTCAAGGAATGGGAGCGACCCTGAACGTCGCGGCCGAGAAAAACGCCTACACCATCAGCGACCGTGCCACCTACCTGGCCAACCAGAAAAACGTCTCCAACCTGGAGATTCTGCTGGAAGGCGACAAGTCTCTGCTGAACATTTACCACGTGATCCCCGTCAACCCCGCCAAGTCTGACAAGATCAACGCCGCCGGTGGTAAGGCGTTCGCGCAGTTCATGGTGGACCCGGAGACCCAGAAGGTCATCGCCGACTTCGGCAAAGACAAGTTCGGGCAACCTCTATTCTTCGCTGACGCTGGCAAGACGGACGAGGAAGTGGGGGGCTGATCCTTGGACCTCATCTGGGAAGGCTTGCAGCAGGCTTTCTGGCTGCTAGTCGGACGCGACCCGGAAGTGATAGCTGTTGCCCAGCTGTCCCTGATGGTATCTACCTCAGCGGTGCTGCTTAGCCTTCTCCTGGGCATCCCGACGGGCGTGTTCCTGGCCCTGGCCCGCTTCCCCGGCCGACGCATCATCATCAGCCTCGTGAACACGGGGATGGGCCTGCCCCCGGTGGTAGTCGGGCTGTTCGTCACCGTTATGCTCTGGCGCAATGGCCCCTTGGGTGTGCTGCACATAATGTACACCCCAGCCGCGATGGTGATCGCCCAGTGCATCATCGCCTCGCCCATCGTGGCCGGCCTCACTATCGCTGCCATTCAACAGCTCAACCCTAAGCTGCGCCTACAGATCCTCGCCTTGGGGGCATCGCGCTGGCAAATGGTCCTCCTCCTCCTACGAGAGGCACGCCTGCCTTTGCTAGCCGCCGTCATGGCCGGCTTCGGGGGAGTGATCTCGGAGATCGGCGCCTCGATGATGGTGGGTGGCAACATCGAACACCAGACTAGAGTGCTCACTACCGCCACCGTGATGGAAACCTCGCGCGGGAACTTCGGCTTGGCCATCGCCCTCAGCGTGCTGCTGATGATCCTCGTCTATGCCGTGAACCTAGCGCTCACGCTCATACAGCAGCGAAGCAGGCCATACTGAGAACGGACCCAAGCCCCCGCCCTCCTCGCTCCATAACATAACAAGGTGGGGTACAAGCCTATGTGTCCCACCTTGTTAGCATAGTCTAGCCGCACCGCTCAGTAGCGCAACCTAGGCCGGGTTCACGTCTGCCTCGCGTAGCAAATCGCCCACCCAGCCGATGCCCAGCTCGTGCAGTTTCGCCTCGGTGGGCACGCCGGTGGCCGAATTCCAGCCGAGCATTCCGTAGTACATGCTCAGCGCCTTGTCGAAGGCTTCGCGCTCCACCGCCACGCCAGCCAGTGGCCCGGAGGTGAAGGGCTCGAACATGCGCTCGGGCAGCACATCATCTTCTCTGGTGAAGCCTTCGCGCAGGTTGTAGGCGCGCGTCATGGCGATGGTCCGCTCGCCCACTTTCATCAGCTCCCAGAGCGAAGTGTTCCAGCCCGTGAGCGCTTCCATCAAGTCGGTGATCTGCTGATACGTGTAAGGAATGAAGATGCAGAGGCCCGGGCAGTTGAGGAAGCTGCGCCAGGTCTGGAAGTAGACCAGTTGGCGCACTTTGGCGGGGCTAAGGTCGGCCAGGGGCAGAGTCTCGTTGATGCCCCAAGCGCGGGCCAATTGCAGCGCCCGCCCCTCTTTCTCGAACATGGTGTCGTGGATGTTGAGGCAGTGCTCGGCGCCAGTGGGCGAAACGGCGTAGCCAAGCCCCATCGCCTGCTTGAAGCGAGGCTCGTGCATTGGGAATTCCTGGCCCTTGACGTGCATCACGTAGCGCTCAGCGCCGCGCCCGAGCTTCTTGGCCGCCCGGTAGGACCCGTCGGCCAGGAGCTCGCCGATGCCCTCGCGCTTGGCTATCTTCTCGATCGCCGCCAGCATAGCGGACGCGTTTCCGAAGCGCAGGTCGAGGCCATCCGTTTCCTTCTGCGTCAGCAGCCCGCGCTCGTAGCACTCCATCGCGAAGGCGATAGTGGCGCCTACGCCGATGGTATCCAGGCCGTAGGCGTTGCACATCTCGTTGCCCTTGGCGACGGCCGGCAGGTCGCTGACGCCACAGCAGGAGCCCAGGCTAGCCAGAGTCTCGTACTCCGGGCCACCGTAGGCGCCATCCACCTGGTAGGGTTGCTCCATGGCGGTGACGCGTTTGCAGCGGATCGGGCAGGCGTAGCAGTTCTCGCGCCCAGTGAGGATGGTGGCCTTCATCGTCTCCCCGGAGATCTTCTCCGCCTCCGCGAACTGGCCCAGCTGGAAGTTGTTGGTCGGCAGGCCACCGCTATTGGTGAGCGCCATCAGGCCGTTGCTGGTCCCCAGGTCGTACATAGCGTAGGAAAGCTTCTGGTAGTTATCGGCCACCCACTTGGCTAGCTCGCGTACCTTGTCCGGGTTAGCCGCCTCCGGCCCGCCCTTGCCGCGCACCGCTACAGCCTTGAGGTTCTTCGAGCCCATCACCGCTCCCATGCCGGTGCGGCCGTAGGAGTGCTTGAGATCGTTCATGATGCAGGCGTTGAGGTTCTTCTTCTCGCCAGCGGGACCGATCAAGGCGGTGCGAATGAGCCTATCCCCAAGCTCGGCTCGGATCGCCTCCTGGCTCTCTTTGGTGGTCCGTCCCCAGATTGCGCTGGCGTCGCGGATCTCCGCCTCCCCGTCGTGCACCCACAGGTAGACCGGCTTCTCGGCCTTGCCCTCTATGATAATGGCGTCGAAGCCAGCGTGCTTGAGCTCGGGGCCGAAGAACCCTCCCGCCTCGGCCTCGCCATAGCTGCCGGTGAGGGGGCTCTTGGCCCCCACGCTGTTGCGCCCGCTGCCTGGCACAGGAGCACCAGTAATGGCCCCCAGGGCGAAGATAAGCTTGTTCTCCGGCCCTAGGGGATCGATGCCTTTCTTCGTCTCGGTAAGCAGGGTGTGGGCGATATAGCCCCGCCCGCCGACATACTTGCGATTGAACGCGTCGTCGCGCTCCTCAATCTTCACTTCGCGCTCAGTGAGATTGACGCGCAAGACTCTGCCGTTGTATCCGTAGCTCATCCATCTTCCTCCTAGACCAATTGCCCGCCCAGCCCTGACGCCGGCACTATAGCACGCTCGGATTTCGAGCGTCAAACAACGCGACCTGGCCGGCTCGGCGATCTCCGTTGACCACTAGAAGCGCTCGTAGTGCACTTTCCGCTCGTCGTACTGCGTGCGCGGTTCCTTCTCCTCCGCTGGGTGGCCGATCGCGACCAGGCACAGCACCCCCATCGTCTCCGGAATGCCGAGAATACGGCGTACCTTCTCCTCGCTGCCGCCACGGATGCCGATCCAAACCCCGCCCAACCCTTGGGCCACCGCCTCCAGCAGCAGATTCTCCGTGGCGGCGCTTGTGTCTTCGATCCAGTGCTTGTGCGCGCTCTCCCCACAGACCACGAACACGACTGGTGCCTGCTCGCACATAGAAGCCCAGTTGTGCACTTGGGCCAGGCGCCGCCTCAATTCGGCGTCGCGGACCACTATGAAGTGCCAGGGCTGGCTATTGTTGGCGGTGGGAGCAGCCATCGCTGCTTCCAGCATGGCTCTGATCTGCTCGTCGCTCACTGGCTGATCGGTGTAGCGGCGAATGCTCCGCCGTCGCCTGATAACGTCTAGTAGCATAGGCATATCTCCTGTCTACTCCGATTTCTTCTGCTGTTGGGCCGCCCGCCAGGCCTCATACTCCGGGCGTGCCGCTTCTGTCAGCGGATAATACTTCCTAAGATCGCCTCCCTCCAAGAGCCGCTGGCGCGAAAAGTCTTCCCACTCCGCGTGCTCGGCGCCTCGGCGTGCCAGTTCCTCGGCGAGACTGATCGGAACCACGACAGCACCATCATCATCGGCGATGATGATGTCGCCTGGAGCGACATAAGTGTCGGCGCAGGCGATGGGAACGTTGACGGCGTACGGGAAGATGTCGGTCTGGGTGTGGTAGTTCGGCGTCACCCCTCGCAGCCAGAGCCCCAGGCCCAGCCTTTTCACCTTCGGGTAGTCGCGGATGCAACCGTCGATGACGACCCCGATGCCGCCTCGCCCCTTGAAGTAGGTGAGCATCATATCGCCGAAGACGCCACTGCCCATATGCCCGCGGGCGTCTACCACCACGATGTCTCCCGGCTGAGTGTGGTAGAGCACGTGTCGGTGCAGCTGCAGCTCGGGGTCCACGTACTCGCCGCCCTTATACACGTCCTCCCGCTGAGGCATGAATTGAAGGGTGAGGGCCGGGCCCACTACCTTCTTGCCGGGCATCCAACTGACCAGACCGCGCAGGTGAGGATCGCGAATGCCCAGACGACGCAACTCCCCCGCCGCGGTGGCGGCGCTGATGTTGGCCAGACTCTCGATTAGCTCCTTGGAGGGTCTCTTGATATCCGGTGTCTCGATCAATTCCTGCTCCTCGCTTTCAGTCCAAATCTCCGGCGTTCCCGCCTCGCCTTGCCATTGTAGGGATAGCCGCTCGCAAGGTCAACCGCTTCGGGGCGCCACTTCCCCGGCCCGGCTGGCACGGGTTCTGCACGCGGTGCCTCTGTGTACGGTCACAGCAGGCCGGATGCGGCGCCCAAACGCGCCAAGACTCAATCTCGTCAGTGAAGGGGGGTATGCAGAATGGCACAGCCGCAACCGTCTTATCGCCCGGAAGAGAGGCCAGCACCTACGCCTCTGCGGGCCGTGTCGGTTGAAGAGCAGCGAGAGGCCATCGCGGAAGCCAACATCAGCTCCGTGGCCAACCCCGTTCCGCTGGGGCTCACTACCTATGGGATAGTGACCTTCCTGGCCGGAGCGGTGGCCGCCGGCTTCTATGCTCCCGCTTCCATCGGGTACCTGATTCCCATCGGCTTCCTCTTTGGAGGCGTCGTCCAGCTCCTGGCTGGGATGTGGGCCTTCCGCAAGAACGATAGCCTCTCCGCCACCGTGTTCTCGTCTTATGGGGCCTTCTGGATGGCCGCCAGCGTCGGTCTGGCGATGTCGGGCCTGGGCCTGGTCCCGGCGGCTATCGGTGGCCCTCTGCTAGGGCTGTACTTGGCTGCCTTCGGCGCCGAGGTCTTCTACCTCTGGATCGCCTCGATGCGCCATAGTGTCTCGATGGCCGTGGTGCTAGGGTTGCTAGACCTGTCGCTTCTGCTGCTCTGCATTGGCCTGTTCGCACCCTCGACCGCTCTCGTGGCGGCGGGTGGATGGGCGGCCATTGTCAGCGGCATCTGCGCCGGCTATACCGCCGCTGCTCACGTCATCAATGACACCTTCGGTAGCCAGGCACTGCCCATCTGGCCCAGCCGGCCGCCACGGCGGTAGCCCGCTGTTCTGCCAGTTACGCGAGCAGAGGCTCTCGAGTTCCGTTGCCTCCTCACGGTGCTGGGCCACCAGAACCGGTTCTGGTGGCCTAGCGTCTCTCAGCTTCTCCGCCCTTTTCCTATCCGGCCTGGAAACGGATCGAGAAGGAAAAGCCCATTATCGTGAAGCCTTCGTGAGGCGAGTGCGCAAGCAGCTAGATGGCCACGGCCCCCCGGGCTTCCTGGCTCTGCTCTCGCGCGTAGAAATCGCACCAGTCGCGCAGCCCGCAAACCTCGTGGCGCGGCCGCTGGGCCTTACAGACCCGGCGGCCGTGGGCGATCAGGTTCAAATGGAAATCGTAGATGTGCTCCGGCGGCACGATGCTTTCCAGAATGCTCTCCGCTTCTTCAGGGCCCACCCGGGGACCGATCAACCCCAGCCGGCTGGCCACTCGAAGCACGTGCGTGTCCACGGGCATCGCTGGCTTGCCCAGCGAGAAGAGCAGCACACAGGCCGCCGTCTTAGGGCCCACGCCAGGCAAGGAGCGTAGCCAATCCTTGGCCTCCGCCAGCGGCATCTGGCGCAGAAAACCGAGGTCGAAGCTGCCTCGCTCCTCCTCAATGCGCCGCAAAATGGCCTGGATGCGCGGAGCTTTCACCTCGGCCAGCCCGCCACTGCGGATGGCCGCTGCCACCGCCGCCGTGGGCGCATCGCGGACTGCCTCCCAAGTGGGGAAGGCGCGCCGCAGCTCCTCGAAGGCACGCCCGGAGTTCACATCGGAAGTGTGCTGCGACAAGATCGTGAGGATCAGCTCTGCCAAAGGCTCGCGGTGAGGGCGCCACGGGCGCGGCCCGTACTCTTGCTCCAGCCAGCGCTGGATAACAGCGGCTTTGGCGCCGAGCGCCCCCCTGTCTCGGGCCTCCAGCGCCGAAGCCTTCGGTCCAGTCTGCTGCTCGGCCTCAGACACGCCCCTTGCCCTTGCACTTGGGGCATTTGCCATCGACGATGTGCCAGCCGCCGGGGGCAGACGGGTCGGGCCACTTTTCGTTCACCTGCCCCGTGCCGTCACAGCGGGTGCAGCGAACGCGGCCCACAGTGCCCATGCTTCGGGAGACGAACAAGAGCACTACCACAGTGACCACCGCCATAAAGATGAAGTAACTGGCGTCCACGCCTGCCTCCTTTTCCTAGGGCCGCCCCTCGTATCGTCGAGCCGATCGGCCAGCGCAGCTACTTACTTCATCACTACCCATCAGGCTTTCGCGCCCGTATTATATCACCTGATGCCGACCTCACCAAGGCAGCCGCTACTTCTCGTAGATACCCTCGGCTTCGAGCAGATCGCGCATGTACTCGAAGCCCATCGCCGTGTGCTTGTCCACGTACGAACGGTCGGCCAGCTCCCACTTCTCGTCCAGCGCCTCATAGCAGAACTCGTAGCAAATGTAGCCCTTGTAGCCGATCTTCTTCAGCTCGTTAATGTACGGCGGATAGTTCAAGATGCAGCCGAACGAATCGCTGTAGAACGGGATGCCACGCTGGACAACCTTGCCGTTGGCGTCTCGCGTGTACTCGCCGTTGTAGTGGCAGTGGACCTGGCGGTCTCCGACGGCGCGCACCCCGGCGCGCAGGTGCTCGCTATCCTGGTTGGCGCAGTTGGCCACGTCGTAGCAAGCCTTGAAAGCCGGCGAATCCACCTGCTCGATCATAGCCACCAGGTCCCGATAGTCCCGAATGAACGGAGGGTGGTTCTGCAGGGCTAGAGTGATGCCTTCGTTCTCGGCGATCTTGGCCACCTCTCGGTAGCATGCCCGTGCCCGATCCCACATCTCGTAGCGAGTGGTGTGGTTGGCGCGCTCAGCCCAGCTGGCCATACTGTGCTCGTAGCGAGCCAGCCCGTCTACTCTGGTCACGCCCGGCCAGCCCAGGAAGAGCCGCATTATCTTGCCGCCGAAATCCCGGCAAAGCTTGATCTGCTCGGCGACCATCATCAGCTGCGCCTCGATGTGCTCGTCCACCGGGCTCATGAAGTCGTTGTTGGCGGCCAAACCGATCATGTCGAGCCCTTCGCCCTCGGTGATGGCCTTGATCTCCGCCCTCGCCTTGGGGCTGAAGTCCAGCGGGTGGCCATGCGGGCGCTTGCCGTCGATCTCGACCCCGGTGAAGCCCATCTTCTTGGCCTGCCTGATGAAGTCCATCAGCGAAAGCGCCCCGCCTTTGTACCAGATGCCGAGATAGGTGATGCTGTAGAGGCCGATCTTCACGTCATACCCTCCTCAAGCTTTTGGAATACCAGGACCGAGACGGACCCTTCTATCTGCACCGCGGAGACCGGTGGCCAGCCTAACACGACCGCGCTGGCCTGTCAACCAGACCGGCCAATCACCGCCTTGCCCTCGCCAAAGATAGCCGACGGGGACTTGGCATCCGCGCGCCAAAGCCCTATACTGAATGCCGCGCAAGCAGTGCCGCTTTCTATATATAGCCCGCGGCGACCGGCGCCTCGCCGCCAACGCCCAGGCAAATCCTTCGGGAGACACGTAACTCATGGACCTTGATCGGGAAGCTATCGAGTACATCGTAGAGAATACAGTGGTCTTGCGCCCTCCGCGACAGACTCTCTCCACTTTCGGCATCACGAACGTGCACTATTACGTGATCACGGAGCCCAGTTACAGTGGGCTGGTCGAAGAAGGCAAAGAGGAAACCGTGGTGCGCGAGGGCAAAGTGATAGCAGAGCAGCCGCGCATCGTGACACCACGCTACCTGCTGGGCCTCTTCCAAGGGTTCGAGCACGGCGCCGCTTATGCCCAGTACCTGCTGAGCACCTACGGCCCCCACGCCCCCGGCCTACTCTACAGCTACCGCAACGAGTTCTCGGAGCTGAACATCGTTTCCGACCCCCTGCCAGCCGTAGCTGGCCGCCTGAAGCAAACGCTCGATGAAGGGGGCGAACACCTGGCAGCCATCATCAAGGGCGTCGACCAGTTCTGGGACATCTCCCTCATGAAGTTCATCTACGAGTTGACTAGCCAGTCAGCCTCCCATAACGCATCCGAGATGGCCCAGCGAGGGCTCTTCGCACAGGACGAGAACGGCATCCCCCTCGAGGCTCGCCAGCGCATCGATGAGCTCTTCGGCGCCGTGAAGCGCGGCCACGTCCCCCCTGCGCGACTGAAGGCTGAGCTGGACCGCTGGGGGGTCTTCGCGGTTTATGAAGACCGCTTCCTGGACCTCTTCAGGCGCAGAACCTGAGCAGGCCGTGAACGGTAATATCCAGCCAGCACTATACTCTAGGAGGAAACAGGCAATGGCGTCCGAACCAATCTCAGTGCAGGAGATGGCTGACCGCTACCGCAAAATCTGGTCAGCGACAGTGTACGATACCCTGGACAGGGAATTCGGCCTGGGCAATCAAATACTGGACCTCAACATCAAGCCCATCAAAGACGACCAGATCATCGCCGGTCCAGCCTTCACTGCCGTTGGGATGCGCGACCCGCGCACCAGAGACGAGTGGGCCGACTCCGAAAAGGTCTCCAAGCTCTGGGACCTGTGCTATCCCAGCGCCATCGTGGTCATCAACCCGGAGAAAGCCGCCGAGGGTATGGGCGTTATGGGTGAGATGACGAGCTGGCACTTCAAACAGCACGGCGCCAGAGGCATCGTCATCGACGGCGGCATCCGAGACCGCCTCGGCCTGTTCCGCATCCCCGATTACGGCGTCTTCTGCCGCTACACCAGCCCCATCGAGTCGTACCCGCGCTTCCGCATGGTGGACGTGGAAGTGCCTATCGTTATGACCGGCCAGCTCTCGCGACAGCTCATCGTCCATCCCGGCGACTTCATCGTGGGCGATGCCGACGGCGTGGT
>Ga0272448_1005093_pt1 | contig 14637 bp, 11 predicted proteins | sample YNPCB0191_FD_202220 | JGI IMG/M metagenome (GOLD analysis project Ga0272448, IMG submission 202220) | Hot spring sediment microbial communities from Yellowstone National Park, WY, United States - YNP-CB-019-1 | ecosystem: Environmental > Aquatic > Thermal springs > Hot (42-90C) > Sediment...
TGGACCCGGTGAACGTGGAGGTCTTCATGGAGGTCCTCCGCGAAGCCCTCGGCCAGGGAACGACGGTCATCCTCTCCACCCACCAGATGGACCAGGTGGAGAAGCTCTGCCACTCCATCGCCCTCATCGACCGGGGGCGGGTGGTCCTGCAGGGCCAGGTGGGCGAGGTTCGCCGGCGGTATGGAAGCCGGGCGGTGAAGGTGGAGTTCAGTGGAGGGGAGGGCCTTTCGGCCGGTGCCTTCGAGGACCTCTCCGAGTCCACCGCCTTTCTCCCCAACGAGGCCCGGTTCTTCCTCCGGGAGGGGGCCGATTCGGCGGCCCTCCTGAAGCGGTTCCTGGACGGGGGGGCGCGGATCTCCCGCTTCGAGGAGGCCCAGGCCTCCATGCACGACATCTTCGTGAAGGTCGTCAAGGGGGAGGGGGGCCATGCGAACTAACTGGCTGAACGTCCTCGCCGTCGTCCGCCGGGAGTTCCTGGAGCGGGTCCGGAAAAAGTCCTTCCTGATCTCCACGATCCTGACGCCCCTGGTCTTCGGGGCCATCATGATCCTCCCCGCCGCCCTGGCGGTCTTGCGCCACGAGGAGGTGACCGTGGCGGTGGTGGACCGGACGGGCTGGGCGGGAGCGCTGGTCACGGAGGCCCGTTCGGCCCGGGAGCGGACGCCGGACCCCGGAGGTCGGCTGGAGGAGGAGGCCGAAAGGCGAGCGGAGGCGGCGCTGGAGTTCCGCTCCGAGCCCCCGGGCGCGGACCTCGAGACGCTGAAGCGGGACCTCGAGAGCCGGAACCTCGACGGCATTCTCGTCCTCGATCCCGATCCCAAGGAGGAGCTCAAGGCCACCTTCTACGCCAAGAGCCTCACCAACACCCAACTCTTCAGCCTCCTCGCCGCCAAGCTGAACCAGGCGCGCCTCCAGCAGAAGCTCCAGAAGCTGGGGCTGGACCCCTCCGTGGCGGCGGAGCTCAAAGGCGGCGTGGATCTGGACCTGGTGAAGGTGGAGAAGGGGGGAAGGACCCGGAAGGGCAGCATCCTCACGGACCTCTTCCGCCCCATCCTGCTGGCCCTGGTGATCTACCTCATGATCATCATGTACGGAGTGGCCCTTTCCAACGGCGTGCTCGAGGAAAAGAACGGGAAGGTGGTGGAGGTCCTCCTTTCCGCCGTGAGGCCCTTCGAACTCATGGCCGGCAAGATCGCGGGGATCGCCGCGGTGGGACTGCTCCAGTACGCGATTTGGTTCCTCCTCGGGGCGGGGCTGTACCTGGCCAACCCCCTGAACGCCGCCTCGGCGGGGGGCGGGTGGATGAAGCCCCGGGAGATGGTCCTGCTGGTCCTGTACTTCCTTCTGGGCTTCGTCTTCTACGCCAGCCTGTACGCCGCCGTGGGAGCCGCTTGCACCACCCAGCAGGAGGTCCAGCAGTGGCAGACGCCCATCACCTTCAGCCTGGTCATCGCCTTCGTCCTCATGACGCCCACCCTCCAGAACCCCCACGCGGGGTGGGTCGTGGCCCTGAGTCTGCTCCCTTTGACCTCACCGGTTACCATGCTCCTCCGGCTGGGGGCCACGGAGGTCCCCCCTTGGGAGATCGCCGCAAGCCTTCTGTGCCTGCTCCTCGGGGTCCTTGTGGTCACCTGGCTGGCGGCCAAGGTCTACCGGGTGGGAATCCTCATGACCGGAAAGCGCCCCTCCATTCCCGAGGTTTTGCGGTGGATGCGGGCCGGGTGAGCCCTGGCGGCACGGCGCCGGAGGGAGAAGGGAACGGGAGGGTGGGCCCGTGATGGGAAGAAGGACACGACCCATCCTGCCCATCCTGAGCCGCCGGCGGAAGCTCCTGGCGCTCTTCCTGGCCGGCCTGGCGGACCTCGTGGAGATCGCCCTCTTTCCGCTCTTTCTGGAGGGGGCCGCCTCGCCCTTCGATCTGGTCCTTGACCTCCTGACCGCCGGCGCCCTCTGGGCGGTGGCGGGCTTCCGGTGGCGCTACCTCCTCGCCTTTGCTGCCGAGGCCATCCCCCTCGTCTCGCTGTTTCCCACCTGGACGGCGCTGGTTCTCACCCTTCCTTCGGAGGGGGGGTGGGGTCCCCGGAAGGTGGGACCGGAGCCGGAGGAGCGGGGAGGGGAGGAGGGGAAGCCGTCCCTTCCCGTGGATAGGGCCTGAAGACCACCGTTCTCCGGGGATGGCGGCCCAGGAGGCGGAGCAGGCGCCGGAGCCACCCCCTCCGAAGGGCCGACCGGATGGCCGGGAGGGCCGCCTCCGCCGCTTCCTCCCCCAGGGGAATCGCCTGGGGCACCGAATGGAAGTCCGCCCAGTGGACCTTCCGGATGTCCGGCCGGATCACCACGTCGGCGAAGCGGATCTGGCTCTGCGTCAGGGCCTCGGAGAGGATGGCGCTGGCCCGGGTGGTGAGGGTCGTTCCCCGGCGGTCGAGGTTCCCGTCGAAGGCGACGTCCAGGGAGACGTCCACGGCGATGACCACGTCGGCTCCCAGGCGAAGGGCCGCCTCAACAGGAACCTTGTCCACGAAGCCCCCGTCCACCAGGTCCCGCCCCTGCCACCGCACCGGCGGAAAGACGCCGGCAATGGCGGAGGAGGCCTGGACCGCCAGGCGAAGGGGGCCCTCCCGGAGGACCACCTCGTCTCCCGTCTGGAGGTCCGCCGCCACGATGCAGAGGGGAATGGGAGATTCCTCGATCTTCCGGTCGGGAAGGATGCCCGCCACGTTGGCCTCGAACTCTTCGGGCTTGACGTAGGACTCCCTCAGGAGGGTGGAGGCAAAGAAGGCCGCCGTCTTGTAGGCCCGTTTGAGACGCCGGAAGAACCCCTCCTTCTGGGGCTTCTCCAGGGGGGTGATGGTCTGGATGTCCCGGTACCGGCCGTCCTGGAACTCGGGGGAGGAGGTGTAGGCGAGGAGGGCCTTCTCCGCCGCTTCGACGGAGCCGGAGAAGGCGTACAGGGATCCCACCAGGGCCCCGGCGCTGCACCCCACCAGCAGGTCCACCGGGATTCCCTCCCGCTCCAGGACCTTGAGGACTCCCAGGTGGGCAAAGCCCCGGGCCCCTCCGCCCCCCAGCACCACGGCCACCTTGGGCCGGAGGGCCTTCAGGATTCTCGGGCCGTCTGTTCCTCCCATGCTTCCTCCGTAAGGGTGAGAAAGACCTGCTCCAGGGTGGTTCCGGGGCTCCGGGCCCGCTCCTGAAGCTCGGAGAAGGTTCCCTCGGCGATGAGGCGTCCCCGGTTCAGGATGCCGATCCGGTGGGCCACCTCCGCCGCCAGGTCCAGGGAGTGGGTGGAGAGGAGCAGGCCCGTTCCGCCTTCGGCCAGCTCCCCGAAGAGGGCCTTGACGTCCCGGCTGGAGCGGGGGTCCAGCCCCACCATGGGCTCGTCCACCATGAGCAGGATGGGCCGATGCAGGAGGGCGCCCGCCAGCGCCACCTTCTGGCGCATGCCGTGGGAGAAGCCCTCCAGCAACTGGTGGGCCCAGGCCGAGAGCCGGAAGCGTTCCAGGAACCCCCGGGCTCGCTCCTCCCAGTCCTCTAGGCCGTGGACCCGGGCGAGGAACTCGAAGTACTCCCAGGCGGTGAGCTTCTCGTAGAGGTAGGGCCGGTCGGGAACGTAGGCCATGACCCTGCGGAAGGGGAGAGCTTCGGGGGAGACGGGGTGCCCCGCCACGAAAATCGCTCCGGCCTCGGCCTTCAGCAGGCCCGCCGCGGTCCTTAAGGTCGTGGTCTTTCCGGCGCCGTTGGGCCCCAGAAAGGCGTAGATCTCGCCCCGCCGAACGGTGAGGGAGAGGTCGGCCACCGCCTCCACCGAGCCGTACCGCTTGGTGAGGGAACGGATCTCGAGGGCCGGCGCCTCACCCATGGGAGCGCACCGGGACCGGGGGATGGCCCTTGAGGGGCATGGGGGGGCGCCCCTGCAGGTGAAGGCTCTTGGGTTCGGTGGGACAGGCGGCCACGCAGAAGCCGCAGGCGGTGCATCCGTCGGGGTCCACGGCGATGCCGGCCCCCGGGACGGCGCGGATGGCCGCGGGACCCACGGGGCAGGCCTCCAGGCACTTGACGCAGGCGATGACCCTGGACGAGAGGCAGGTCTCGGCGTGCCAGACGGCCCGGCCCATCCGGCGATCCTCCTCCGGCAGAAGGGCCCCGTCGGGGCAGGCTTCCACGCACTTCATGCAGTGGGTGCAGGGGCCGAGGGAGGGATCCACGATGGGGGTGCCGATCCCCATGAGGGGGTCCTCCGCCGGGACGATGATCTTCTCGGGACACGCCTGGCGGCAGAGGTCGCAGCGGGTGCACCGGGAGAGGAAGGTGGGCTCCAGCGGCGCCCCGGGGGGGCGAAGAAAGGTGAAAGGAATGCGGCCACGGCCGCCGGCGGAGGGACGATCCCCGTTCCCGGTCCGCAAGGCCCGGGCCGTGTCGGCTGCCGGCTCCACGAAGAAGAGGCGGCGGAGAAACCCCGCCCGGTCGATCTTCTCGCCCACGGGAGGCATGATAGTGCGCCGCCAAACCCTCCGCAAGCGGGAAGTAGGGACCCCAATCCCGCGATGGGAACCGAACAGGCGGTGCAAATCCTGGATAACCTTGCAGGTTTTAAGAATAACCTCATCACCTGCCAAGGGATTGGGGGTATTCGAGCCGAAGGCGAAGAAGGCGTGAGGGGTGGGGTGAGGCTCCACGGGCTTGGCCCGTGGAGCGGGGAGGGACCCCGAAGGGCAGGCCGAGCGTTCCGACTGGATTTGCCAGCGGAACGCGGCGGAGAAGCCCCCTCCCCGTTGGGGAGAAGAGGCCTTTCCCCCGGAAAGCACCGACAGCGCCGAAGGCACGACCAATCCATCGCGGAATTTGGGAAGTGATGCCGTGATGAGGTCAGGAGGAGATGAAGTGGTGAGGAAGAAAGCAAAGTCCGGAACAGGGAGATCAGGGAGAGCGGGGAGGGCTTTTTCTTTTTACTTTTTACTTTGCGCTTTTTTCTCCGCCGTGCGTCCTTTCTCGCGCGAAGCACCTTGCGGCGGTGGTTCTCCCTTCGCTAGACTGCCTCCAGAGAGGAGGCGAGAGGATGGGCCGCTCCCTCAGGGAACTGGAAGAAGGGCAACGTTTCGAGGCGGTCCTGTGGCTCGTCTCGGCCTCCGTGCGGCAGACCAAGGCCGGGGAGCCCTACTGGGAGGGGACCTTCCAGGACGCCGAGGGCCCCTTGCCCGCCAAGCTCTGGGACAGCGGAGACGGCAAGAAGGGACGCGTGAAGGAGCTGGCCCCTGTGCTGAAGCCCGGAGGCCCCTACCGGCTCAAGGGCCGGGTGGACCGCTTCCAGGGGACCCTCCAACTCACCCTTTCCAGCGCCGAGCCCGTCCCTCCGGAAGAGGCGGATCCGTCCCTCTTCTCCCCCCGGAGCCGCCGGGGCGACGGCGAGATGGTGGAGGAGGCGGAGGCCCTGATCGCGTCCGTGGAGGACCCGGACTACCGGCGGCTTCTGGAGGCCTTCCGGAGGTCCCCCCACTTCGGGGCCTTCCGCCAGGCACCGGCGGCGAAGTCGGTGCACCACGCCTGGGTCGGGGGCCTTCTGGAACACTCCCTGAGCCTGGCCCGGGGGGTGAAGGCCCTGGCTCCCCTCTACCCGCAACTCGACCTCGGCCTCCTGCTCTGCGCCTGCTTCTTTCACGACGCCGGCAAGGCGGTGGAGATCAGCAGCCGGCCCGGCTTCGAGTACACCACCGAAGGCAAGCTCCTCGGCCACATCTACCTGGGAGCCCGTTTGGCGGAGGAACTGGCCGCCTCCCTGCCGGGATTTCCCGAAAGCAAGCTCCGCCACCTCGTCCACATCGTCCTGAGCCACCAGGGGGACCGTGCCGAGGGCTTCGGAAGCGCCGTGGATCCCCAGACGCCGGAGGCGGTCTTCTTCCACCACCTGGACAACCTCGACGCCAAGCTCCAGAACTGCCTGACCAGCCTCGAGAGGAGCGCGGAGGCCGAGGGGGACTTCACCTCGGCGCGGGACAACGTCCTGAGGAAGAGCTACTACCGGGTGCGGCCCGGCGGGGGTCCCGATCCGGTGCCGAAGGAGCCCGAGAGGGAGGAGAAGCCCCGTGGACGGCGAGACGACGACCCCCAGCCCCGGCTCTGGTGACCGCCTCCTGGATGCCCGGGGCCTCCTCTGCCCCCTGCCGGTGGTGAAGACCGCCGAGGCCCTGGAAGCCCTTCCGGAGGGCGGCCTCCTGGAGATCCTGGCCGACGATCAGGGGGTGAAGGCCGACCTTCCCGCCTTCTGCCGCTCCACCGGCCACCGCTTCCTCGGCTATCACCAGGAAGGGCGGACCGTTCGGGCCTTCATCCAAAAGGTGAAGAAGTGACAGATAATATACTGGAAATAAATGATATTCAAATCAAAGAACTTGGCGAGGGCGACCTTCCCGCCGTCCACGCCCTCTGGGCCGAGGCGGGCCTGCCCTTCCACCCGGAGGGGAGGGACGCCCCGCCCCGGATGGCCGAGGAGCTTCGAAGGGGCTCGGCGGTCCTGTTGGGGGCCTTCTCGCAGGGAATCCTGGCGGGGGTCGTCCTTCTGACCGACGACGGCCGGAAGGGCTGGATCAACCGCCTGGCGGTAAAGCCCTCCTTCCGCCGGCGAGGGGTGGGAAAGGTGCTCATCGCCGCCGGAGAGGCCCTCCTCCTCCGCCGGGGAAGGGGGATCGTCGCCTGCCTCATCGAGGACTGGAACGAAGCCAGCCTGGCCCTCTTCCAAAGCCAGGGCTACGAACTGCGCAAGGACATCTTCTATCTTCGCAAGGTCCCGGGAGGGGCCGGCTGGTGAGACGGAAAGACCGGCCATGAAGCGCCGCGCGGCGGAGGAGGTGCCGGGAGGCTTTCTCTGGAACCCCGGCGCCTTCGCCGGCTTTGAGAAGGCCGTCAAGGCCACCTTTGATCTGCCCCCGGCGGAGGCCCGGCTGGAACCGCTCCCGGTGGACCTGGAGGAGGGCCTCCGGAGGGCCCTCGAGACCGCGGGTCCTGGGCGGCTCTTCTCCCATCAGGGTCAGGCCCTTCGCCACCTGCTGCAGGGGGGTGACGTGATCGTCTCCACCCCCACCGCCAGCGGGAAGAGCCTCGTCTACCAGATCTACGCCCTCCACGCCTGGCGGCGGGACCCGGAGGCGCGGTTTCTCTTCCTCTTTCCCTACAAGGCCCTGGCCCAGGACCAGTGCGCCAAGGTAAACGCCTTTGCCGAACGCCTGGGTTTTCCCGGTTTCCGGGCGGAGGTCTACGACGGCGACACCCCCGCTTCCCGCCGGAAGGCCCTGCAGAAAAAGCCCCCGCCGGTCCTCATCACCAACCCCGACATGCTCCACCTGGCCTTCCTGGCCTACCGGGAGAACTGGCGGGAGTACTTCCCGAAGCTCCGCCTGGTCGTCCTGGACGAGGCCCACGTCTACCGGGGGGTCTTCGGGGCCAACGTGCACCACCTCCTCTGGCGCTTCCAGCGGGTGCTGGCGGCCGCCGGAGCGGAGCCCCGGTGGGTGGCCACCTCCGCCACCCTCGCCTCCCCGGGGGAGTTTTTCCGGACCCTCGCGGGCCGGGAGGCCCTGGCGGTCACCGAGGGAGGGGGACCCCGTCCGCCCCGCCGCCTCCACCTCCTCTCCTCGGAAGGGAGCCCCTACACGCTGGCGGTGGAGGTGATGGACCGCCTTTTGAAAGAGGGACGGCGGACGCTGGCCTTCACCAAGGCCCGCCGGGTTACCGAACTCATCTACTCGTGGCTCTGCGAGAAGGACCGGCGCTACCGGAAGACCGTCTCCTCCTACCGGGCAGGCTTCCTGCCGTCGGAGCGGCGGCGTATCGAGGCGGCCTTTTTCGAGGGAAGCCTCCTCGGCGTGGTGAGCACCTCCGCCATGGAGGTGGGGATCGACGTGGGGGGCCTGGACGCCTGCCTCCTGGTGGGCTATCCCGGGTCCCTCGTGTCCCTCCTCCAGAGGATGGGGCGGGCGGGACGGGGGGAGAGCCCCGCCGCCGTCTTCTTCATCGCCCTCCCGGACGCGCTGGACCAGTACTTCGTCCAGCACCCCGGCCAGCTCCTGGACCGGCCGCTGGAGGAGGCGATCCTCGATCCGGAGAACTCCTACCTCCTTCCCGGCCACCTCCTCTGCGCCGCGCGGGAGATGCCCCTCGAAGACGGGGAGATCCCCCCCGAAGGGCCCCGGCGGGAAGCGCTGGAGGCCCTCGGCCGGGAAGGGGGGCTTCTCCTTGACGGGAGCGGCACGAGGTGGCACACCCTCCACCGCAATCCCCACCGGGAACTGAGCCTCAGGGGCATCGGGGAGAGCTACCGCATCGTGGACGGGGCCGGACGGACCATCGGCACCGTGGACGGGGTGCGGGTCCACCGGGAGTGCCACGAGGGGGCCGTCTACCTCCAGCAGGGGGTCACCTACGAGGTGGAGGAGGTCTCCCACCGCGACCTGGTGGTGAAGACGCGGGCCCGGTCGGTGGACCACTACACCGAAGTCCGGGGGGAGAAGGAGACGGAGATCCTCGCCGTGCTGGAACGCCGCCTCACCGCCGCCGGAGCCCGGCTGTCCCTGGGGCGCCTCAAGGTCACCGAGCGGATCCACGGGTACGTGAAGAAAAGCCTCCGCGGAGGCCAGGTCCTCTCGGAGCACCCGCTGGAGGCCCCGCCGCTGGTCTTCGAGACGGAGGGCTTCTGGGTCGCCCTTCCTCCCGGCCTGGAGGGGGCCTGCGCCCGAAAGGGGCTGCACTTCATGGGGGGCATCCACGCCTTTGAGCACGCCCTCATCGGCATCTTCCCCCTGCGGGCCCTCTCCGATCGCTGGGACCTGGGGGGCATCTCCTACCCCCACCACCCGCAGGTGGAGGGACCGGCGGTCTTCGTCTACGACGGCTATCCCGGCGGCGTGGGCCTCTCCCGGAAGGGGTACGCCCTCTTCGAGGAGCTTCTCCAGGCGACGGCCCTTCTCCTCCGGGACTGCCCCTGCGAGGGGGGATGCCCCGCCTGCGTCCAGTCCCCCAAGTGCGGATCGGGGAACAAGCCCCTGGACAAGGCCGGGGCGCGGCTGACGGCGGAGGTCCTGGCCGGTTTGGCGGAAGCGGAGCCGGCGCCGGGCCCCCCGGAGGCCCGGCTTCCCGAGGCGAGGGCGCGCGCCGAGAAGGGAAGGCGCAAAGCCCCGCCGGGCCGGCTGGTCTTCGACCTGGAGACCCAGCGGCTGGCGGCGGAGGTGGGCGGATGGGGGAAGATCCGCTCCATGGGCCTCGCCCTGGCGGTCACCTGGGACCTGGACCGGGACCGCTTCCGGACCTACTTCGAGGAGGAGGCGGAGGACCTGGTGCGCGACCTCCTCCAAGCCCCCCTGGTGGTGGGCTTCAACCTCCGCCGCTTCGACCTGGAGGTGCTCTCCCCTTACACCCACGAAGACCTCAGCCGGGTGAAGACCTTGGACCTGCTGGAATTCCTGAAGAAGCGTTTGGGGGTTCGCCTCTCCCTCGCCTCCCTGGCGGAGGCCAACTTCGGGGAAGGGAAGGAGGCGGACGGCGTGCAGTCGGTGGCCTGGTTCCGGGAGGGCCGTTTCGACCTCATCGAGTCCTACTGCCGGAAGGACGTCCTCCTGACGGGCCGTCTCTTCCTCAAGGGACTGGAGGAGGGCTTCATCCTCGTTCGCGACCGCTCGGGAACCCTTCTTCGGGTGCCGGTGAACCGCTGGGGCCTGCCGGAGGCGCCGTAGGGAGCCCCCGGGAGCTCCGAAGCCCGTCGTAGGGCAGACTCAGCAGGAGGGTGGTTCCCCCGGCCCCCGTGGAGGCCACCTCCAGGGTCCCCCCGTGGATGGAGGCGTAGTGGCGGGCCAGGGCGAGGCCCAGGCCGGTCCGCCCTTCCCGGGTGGTCACGAAGGGTTCGAAGAGGCTCTCCCGGACCCCGGAAGCGATGCCAGGACCGCGGTCGGCGAGGGCCAGGAGGAGATGGCCCCCCTCCCGTTTTCCCGAGAGAAGGATCTCGGCCCCCGCGGGAGAGGCCTGGAAGGCGTTGGCGAGAAGGTGGCCCAGCGCCAGGGCGATCTTGCGGGGGGCCACCGGGATGGGAGGCAGGCCGGGGGCCAGTTCCACCCGGACGGGGTGGCTTCGGAAGCCCTGAGGGTCGAGGGTCTCGGCGGCGGTGAGGGCCGACTGGGCCAGGTCCCGGACCGGCGTGGGCGCCACCTCTTCGGGGGTGAGGCTCTGGCCGAGTTCCAGAAGGGAGCGCATCAGGCCGTCCAGGCGCCGGACGTGCTCCTGGATGAAGCCCAGGGCCTGGGCGGTCTCCGGCGAGGCCGGTCCGGCGAAGCGGGAAAGGGCCGTGGCGTTGAGTTCGATGGCGAAGAGGGGGTTGCGGACCTCGTGGGCCAGGCCCTGGACGAGACGCGCCAGCGTCTCCATCCAGCGGGAACGGGCCTCCAGGGCCGCCAGCTCCTTCTGGTAGGTCACGTCCACCGCGGTGCCGAGTACGGTGGGCTTTCCCCGCTCCTCCTCCAGAAGGACGGCGTTCTCCAGAAGCCAGAAGGTCGAGCCGTCCTTCCGGCGGCCGCGGCTCTCCACGTTGGCCGCCGCCCCCACCGCCAGCAACGATCGCCGGAAGGCCTCGAAGTCCTCGGGGACCGCCGTGAAGGAGTGGGAGGCCGAGACGGCCTCCTCCGGCGTGGAGAAGCCGAACATCCGGGCAAAGGCTTCGTTGCACTCCAGGAGCCTTCCGTCGAGGTCCATCCGGTAGACCCCCACGAGGCTCCTTTCGAAGAGGAGGCGGTACCGGCGCTCCGACCGCTTCAGGGCCTTCTCCGCCCGGTGGAGCTCCGTGATGTCCCGGCCGACGGCCCGGACCAGCGGGGGCTTTCCCGGCTCTTGTTTGAGGGTGTTGTGGAACTCCACGATGCGGGTCTCTCCCCGGAGGTTCACGAGCTTCATGAGCCCCTGGGCCCGCCCCTCCCGGCGCATCTCCTCGAGGTAGGCCGGAAAGAGGCCGCGGTTTTCGGGGGGGAGGTGGTCTGGAAGGAACCGGCCCTCCAGCTCCCTGCCGGCGGAGAGCCCCATGAGCTCCGCCGCCGCGCGGTTGGCCGAGAGGACGCGCCCCTCAAGGTCATGAAGGACCAAGCTGTCGGCGATGTTCTCCACCAGGTCGCGGTACCGCTCCTCGCTCTCCCGGAGTGCCTCCAGGGCCCTTCGTCTCTCGGTGACGTCCACCGAAAGGCCGGCCACCCAGAGGGGGTTCTCCGGCGTACCGCCCACCGGAAACTTGGCACAGGAAAACCACCGCTCCTCGCCGCCGAACTGCTGGGGCTCCTCTTCCCAGAGGCGGGTCCGCCCCTCTAGGGTCTCGAGGTCCTCGGCCTCGAGAGGCGCCGCGATCTCCGGAGGGAAGAGCTCCGACGGCCCTTTTCCGATGACCTCCTTCCGGGGGAGGCCGATGAGCTCCTCCCAGGCGCGGTTGACAAAGACGTAGCGCCCGTCGCGATCCCTGACGAAGGCCGGTCCGGGGAGGTGGTCGAGGAAGGCCTCCAGGGCAAGCCGGTTCTGCCGCCTTTCGGTGACGTCAATGGAGATGCCCGCGACGAGCGGTTTGTCTCCCTCCTCCCCCGGCAGGGGGAACTTGGAGCAGGCGAAGAAGCGCGTGACTCCGCCCACCTCCTCGGGCTCCTCTTCCCAGAGTAGGACTTGGCCCTCCAGCGTCTTCCGGTCCTCCTCCCGGAGGGCCGCCGCCTCCTCGGGAGAGAAGAGTTCCTCCACCGTCCGGCCCACCACCTCCTCGGCCTTCATTCCGGTGAGCTTCTCCCATGCCGCGTTGACGTAGAGGTAGCGCCCCTCGGCGTCCCGGATGAAGACAATGCCGGGGACCTGACTCATGAAGGCCTTGAGGCGGGCCTCCGTCCGCCGGAGTTCCGCTTCCGCCCTTCTGGCGGCGGTGACGTCCACCAGGGTTCCCGTGAGGACTTCCCGCGCCAAAATGTCCCGGGAGAGGATAGCGTTGAGGAGGACGTCCATCCTCTTCCCGTCGGGGCGCTCGAGGGACATCTCCAGGGCCGAGACCGAACCCTCCCGCCGTACCCGCTCCCAGAGGGCCTCCCGTTGGGCCGGATCGCGGAAGATCTCCCAGTTGGCGTGGAAGAGGGCCTGCTGGGCCGAAGCAAAGCCGAAGATCTGCGCCAGGGCGTCGTTGATCTCCACGATGCTGCCGTCGGCGCGGATGGAGAAGACCCCCGCCAGGTTCCTGTCGAAGAGATTCCGGTAGCGGGCCTCGGAATCCTTTAGATCCCGCTCCGCCTTCTTCCGGTTGGTGATTTCGACGGAGATGCCCCCCACCAGCGCCGGCTTCCCGTCCGGTCCGGGAACGGGGAAGTAGGTTTCCAGCCACTCGCGGTAGCCGGAGGGGCCGGAGATCCCCATCTCTTCTTGGATGGCCCGTCCCTCGGCCACCACCCGGGCGTCCATCGCCAGGAAGTCCTCGGCGGCGGGGGAGGGAAAGATGTCCCGGGGCGTACGTCCCAGAACCTTCTCCCGGGGGACTCCGATTTCCCGGACCCAAGCGTCGCTGACCCAGACGTACCTTCCCTGCAGGTCCCTCAGGAAGGCGATGCCGGGCAGGTTTTCGGCGAAGGCCGTGAAGCGGGACTCGCTCTCCCGGCGCGCGGGCAACTCCTCCTCCAGGCGGGAGATGAGTTGCTGCGTTTCCGCCCTGGCGCGCTGAACGTGGAGCTCGAGGCGGGCCTGACGGTCCACCAGCAGGTAGACGGTGAGCCCCCCCAGGAAGGAGAAGGCCAGTACGAAGAGGTGGAGGAGGAGGGTCGCCTCCTCTTGGGGAAGGCCCAGCGACTCAAAGAAGGGCCGGGCGGCTCCCGCTTCCAGGCCACTCTTGAGGAGAAAGAAGTAGAAGGCCAGCCAGAGCCCTTCCAGAATGAGCCCCGCCAGCGTCCCCGCCGCCGTGGCCCGGAGCCTCGGCGGGCGGAAGTAACTCCGAAGACCGGCCAGCGGCCCTGAAGGTTCCCTCATGGGCTCCTCGACGCCCCATTCTACCCGATGGCCCCCCTCCGGCCAAGGGGAGCAAAATGGAAAAAGTGAAAAGTGAAAAGTGAAAAGTGAAAAGTGAAAAAACTCCCCGATCTCCCTGCTCAGGACTTTGGTTTTTTCCTCATCCCCTCATCCCGTTTTCTCTTCACCGCGGTGAAGGTCCCGTCAGCCACGGCCCGGCGCCCGTTCCGCCTCAGACCTCCAGGAGCTGGAGGGACACAAAGCCCGGCCGGCCGTCCAGGGCTCCGTAGGCCATGGTGCACCGGGGGAGGGGACCGCCGTCGCGAAGACGCGCGGCCAGGAGGGTTCCCAGCGGAACCACCTTCCGTCCCTCCTCCCCGAGAGCGCGCAAGAAGGTCTCGAAGGCCGGGAGGAAGGCGCCGCCCTCCAGCTCGGCGCTGGCCCCGTAGACGGGCCATGCCGCGCCGCGGGCCTCCGACGCGATGCGCGCAAAGGCCCCCTCGGCGTCGAGGCCTTCGGCCAGAAGGACCTCGCGGGCCACGGGGAGGGTTACGGGAACCTGGGGGATTCTCAGGACCCGTCCGTCGAGCACCGGAAGGAAGGGGTCGCTCCCCCGGCAATCGGCGCCGAAGAGGGGGGAGAAACGGGCCTCTTGCCGCAGGCTCTCCTCCGAGCAGAGCCAGCCCGGCGCGGCGAAGATCCGCACCTCCTCTCCGGCGGCCTCGGAGAGGGCCTCGGCTCCGCGGAGAAGTTCGGCGGCCAGGCGGTCGGCGTCCAGGCGGGGGACCGCCCTCTGCCAGCGCCAGTGGTCCCAGGGGAGGGCCGCCAATTCGTGGCCGGCCTCGCGGACGGCCCGTACCCCTTCCCGGGCCCGGGCGGCCAGGGGCCTCCCCGGCCCCAGGAGGCCCGTGAGGATGGAGCCCCAGCCGTAGGCCCGGTGCAGGCCCTGGCGGAAGGCCCGGAGAGCCAGGCGGGGCTCCGAGAGGAAGGCGCGGGCCCCCAGGAAGGGACGTTCCGGTCCCAGGCCGAAGACGAAGGTGGCACGGGCGCCGTGTGTTTTCAGGGCCTCCAAGAGGGCCGGCAGATTCCGGAGCCCCCGGGAGGTGCGCACGTCCACCCGGAGCCCCAGAAGGGGGCCTTCGGGGGCGGGTCCCAGCTTCTTCCGCAGGTCCTCTGTGTTTAGGGGGGCGGACTCTTCGAGGCGCTTTCGGACCTTCTCCAGCCGCGCCTCGTCGGGGATCTCGTACCGCCCCCGGCGCTTTCCCAGGTGGCTCTTGGAGCCGAGAACGCTGTCGTACCAGGCCACGGTCCGCCCTCCATCCCTTATTGTACCCAAAACGGGGCGGAAGGACCCTCGGTCCTGAACAGGGAGATCGGGGAGATCGGGGAGGTTTTTCACCTTTTACTTTTCACTCTTTTTGCCAACTGTGCTCCTGGGGGAGCGGGCTGAAAGGCGAAAAGGGGCCGGGCAGGATTTTGGAAGGCGGCGGTCGGATCACCGCTGTCAAGAATCCTATTCGGCGAGTTTTTCCGCCTTTCACCCGGAGCGAAGCGGAGGGTGAAAGGCAGGCCGCAGGATTGGGCAGGGGGCCTGGCCCTCCGGGGGCTCTCGGCGCGTTGCCTGCCGGGCCGGAGCGGATTCGCGAAGGCGCG
>Ga0272448_1005094_pt1 | contig 14637 bp, 15 predicted proteins | sample YNPCB0191_FD_202220 | JGI IMG/M metagenome (GOLD analysis project Ga0272448, IMG submission 202220) | Hot spring sediment microbial communities from Yellowstone National Park, WY, United States - YNP-CB-019-1 | ecosystem: Environmental > Aquatic > Thermal springs > Hot (42-90C) > Sediment...
CTGCTTGGCACCATGGCCGTTATTGCTGTCCTCCCCTTCGTTTTCCAACACCGGCGTAGAAGAGGTGGGGTCGGCGGCATCGCCGACGACTACCTCCCCTCTAGGGGAGGTACCTAGAGAATCAGGAATCAGAGAATCAGGAATCAGAGAATCAGAAGGTGAAACCACGCTGACGTCAAGCTGATGACCGCCTGACGTCAGATGGACATCAGTCCGTCGGGCTTCAGCCATGAGTTTATTGCGTTTTCTGGCGTTGCAAGAAGCGCATAAAATTTGAAGATTCCCTTCATCGTTAGTTCCGCGCCGTGATCTGGGAACAATGTGGTCGATTTGCAATTTTGTTCTGGCCCCACATTCCGCGCACTTTCTCCCAAGTTTTTCTAAGAGTTTTTTGCGCTGCGCTTTGGTAAGAGCCGGAGCAATATAAAGGGAATCAACGTGTCCGTCGGGTGGAGGAATCTGACTGGGTGATTCCAGATAGTGGGGATTTTGATGCTTAAGGAAGTTAATAATTTGTATGTAATTTCCACCAGCGGAATACCTTTTGATGAACCCTGCTTCCTGGAGGTTACATAAGAGGGTCTCAACATTGGGTTTAGGGTCAAAGTAGGGAAAAATTTCGGCCTTGATTCGTTTAGGCCGATCCTCTAATCGACCCTCCCTATCGGCTAAACACCAAAGCCCCTCAAAGAGCAGCATGGCGTAAGGCCCGAGTTCCGCCAAATGTTCGTTTTTGAAAAACCCAGGCTTCAGGTTCCGTGCCCTCACGACTCCCCCCTCCACTGATTTTCGCTAGGCGATTCGGTGTTCCACCTGATAGCAATTTTTTTTGATTGGATCAAAGGCACCGCACCAGCGGCTGGGGGGCAATACCCCCCGCCACAGGCACCGCTCTGGTTTGCTGCCGCGCCGTTTTCGACGGTATTTGCAGTTTTCACACGTCAGCAGCGCGACTTTCATTTTCTCCCCCTAAAGTCGCGTGCCAGCGCTGCAGTTCTATTCGGGTATGGCAAAGGACAGAATCACATTTACCACACAGAACCATAATCTGCTGCAGTAGCAGATTGGCCCGCTCCGCATCCAGAAGAGGCAGTTCAGTCATATTTATAAGCCCCCCTATCTCCGGCCCTTTTTGGGCTCAGCCTGCTCCACAAATTTTTCTATAGTGGGGAGCATCTCCGGGAAGGCCAGGAAATCACCCCACTGGTTCATCTTGAACTGCTCCAGAACCTGCCCCACCAGGTTTTTCCGCATTGCCAGTTTATATATCTCCTGCAGCTTAGCCCGGTTTTCGAGGTTCTCATTGCTGGATGGACCCGGGGGCGCTTGCTCGCTCTCAGGCTCTGCTCCGGCCTCCTGGGGAGAGGGCTCCGGAGTCGCGGCAACCGCCGCCTCGGGTGGCACCCCGCCCGCTTCCATCTCCTCGGGCCCAGCCTCCGGTTCCGGCGACGGGCTCCCTTTGGTCAGCATGTCCGCCAGGGCGTCCGCCTTGGTCTGGGGTTTGCTCTCCTGCTCCCCCTCCGCCACGGTCACCTCCAGCACGTTGGCGTCCATGTCCAGAACCGCCTCCACCCCGGCCCCGCCCTCCAGCCGGCTGTCGGACTCCAGCAGGTCCCGCAACTTGGGAGCCACCGGGATGGTGCGGAGGCCGTTTTTCAGGGCGGTCTTTTTGATCATCTCGTTTTCCCATTGAGCCCAAGGGGTGGCCTCCCGGTTGAGGCTGTCCCGCCAGGCGGCGCTGGCATCCCGGCGCTTGTAGATTTCCTTAAGGTCCATGGGTTCAATTTCGATGGCACCATCCGGCATAACGATGCGGGAGTAGGCCCCCACCACCGGCCCCCGGTCCTGGCCGAAGGGCGCCGGCCGGTGTACAAACCGAGGGGTCATGCCCTCCTCCCACTCCACCGTGTCGTTGGCATGGATGAGGATCGCTTTCGCCGACTTGACACTGCCGGTTTCCACAGCCTGCTTCACTAGGGCCCTATACTGTGGGATGGGCGTGACCTTTCCCTTGTAGGGCACCAAGGCGCAGCCGTCCTGCACGCCCGGTTCCAGGCCCCGCTGGGCGCAGTAAAGGGCGGCCAGAAACAGGCTCTTCAGGTCGCAGGTGAGGAGAGCTGGGTTGCGGAGACAGGCCAAGATGAGAACCTGGCCAAAGCGTTTGGCGGCCTCCGGGCTGCCCAGAAGGGTGGCGAAAGTGTTTTCCTTGGCGCCGATCCACTTCTTGATGGTGTCCAAGGCTTGCTGCTTGGGGTCGCTCTTGGCGACGGGAGCCTGCACTGGCCCCTGCCGGGGCGGCGACGGGGGTGGCGTAGCGGACCTGCGCTGTTGCTCCGTTCTCATGCTGCCTCCTTTTTCTGTTTGGGTTGGGGTTCTTTGGGCCAGGACGGCAGGAAGCGCCGGGGCCCAGGGATGGTTATGGTATGGGCGTTGACGGCTTCTCTGATGGTCTCTGCCAGATCAGGAAGGCGTTGGCAGAGTTCGTTCACCACCGCCTTCCAATCAATCTTTTGTGTGTCTTTTGTTTTTTTCCAGGTCAGCTTCCAGTCGCCAAACCCCCCACCCTGGATACCAGCGCGGTCTCCCAGCATGAGCTTGAGTTCATTTGCCAGAGATTCATACTGGTTTTGCCAGATATCCAGGTTTTTCTTTGCCTCATACAGCTCGAAAAACTTGGCCGCCTCTTCCGGCGTGGCCTCGGTGAGAGGCTGGGTCTCCACTGGGTAGAAACGCCGGAAAAACTCTTTCCAGGCGGGGTCGGCACTAGGCTTGGGAGGGGTGCGGGTGAGAATATGGTTATGCCAGAATTCCGAGGCCCGGGCGGCCATGGCCTCGGCCAGTTTGGGGTTGAACCGCACCTGGTAGGTGCGGAACTGTTGGCCGCCCAGCAGGACGGACACATCCCAGGTGGTGATCTCTGGGTTGTAGCTCCGGGTCAGGCACAGATACCAGGAACTCTGGACCAGATAAATCTCCGGGATTTCGTCAGATTCCTCCTCGCCCCACAAGACTGCCATGCGGGGTCCGGCGGTCTTGGCCTCCCAGCCTTTTTCCACTTGAGCCCAAAAGGCGGGGTCGGTCAGAACCTCCTCCATGGCCGCCCGGGCCTTCTCGCCGTCGGCATAGTAGAGACTGGGATCGATGAGATACTTGGGGTTGCCAATGACCAGCCGGTCCGGCGTCCCACACCACCAGGGGATTTCGGCATGGCGTATGGGGTGGCGGTGGTCAAGGCCGAAGTCCGTGTTGGGCCACAAGGTGGCCCCGGTGCGCTCCTGATATTCCCGGGCGATGAGGGGTTCCAGTCTGGTGCCCCAGCGCATGGCCTCCCGCTCCTCCTCTTCCTCTAGGCCGAAAATGGCATTGTAGGCGTTGAGCGGGGACTTCCAGGGGTTGATGCCGAGCACCGCGCTAGCTAGGGTGCCGCTAATGCCTTTAACGGGTTTCAGGTCCGTGGGCAGCTCCATCTATCCCTCCAAGTCTTTTAAAGGTTTCCTCTAAGCAGGGCCGGCAGATGCCATGGGACACCTGGCCCGCGGGAATTTCCGGCAGGCCCCTGTCCGGCATAGGGCAGCCGCACCACGCGCAAATCCGTTGCGGGGGCAATTCCCGCATTTCCCTCTGACCATCCCCATTCCAAACCTTCATCATCTTGGGTTCCCTTTTCCTTGGCCACCACCATTTAAAGCCGCAGTTTCGGAGGTGCCAAGCCCGGCCACAAGCCAAGCAGTAGAACCGGGAACCGAATCTAGCGCCGGTTATGGTGGTTCCGCACCAACAGCGGAAAAATGTTTCAATGTCCTTGCCCATGTTTCCAATTACTTCATTTGAGCTTTCCCATGAGCCATATCATGGCCATTGAAAGTGCTATGGTCATCAAAGCCCAGCAGCCATAAAATTTGAGAAATGCCATATTACTCCTCCAGGCGGGCGTAGAGCCGATCCAGCCCCCAGATTCCGAACCAGAATACCTTTGCTGTCCCTTCCAACAGCAGAGTGGGCACCAACCATATGACCCCCACCGCAATCAACAGTCCGCGTAACATCCGTCGCATGACACCTCCTTTTTCCGGGGCGGTTAGAAAAAAATACCCCTCCCCCAGCCGCCCCCATGGCTGGAAGAGGGGTCACCCACATCGCCCCCGGTCAGACCGCAGGCCGGTCGTGGGCAACCAGCCCGTTCTTCACTCCGCCGTAAAATGAACGGAACCATCCGGCCCCGCTGGGCCTCTAGCGGAGTTACTCTATCGGGGAGGGGAACCCCCGGGAGGATATGAGGCCCCCAGAGTAACAGCGGGTCTGAAAGCAGCTGTCCCCAAAGCGCCCTGGGGACACTTTGGGGACAAGTCCATTTGGATACGATAAAACTTTTTTTCTTTTGATTTTGAGAAGTTAATTGGAGGCGGCAACCGGATTCGAACCGGTTGTAATGAGGAAAATTTAATAGAGATATTAAGACGTTTTTGGAATTATTTTTTCTTTGGAGACAAATTGGGGACATCACCCCACACCTCCATTAACGCTTCGACCCGCATTTTTGCATATCTCCGGGTGCTTGTCAATACTTTATGTCCCAAAAAATCACCAATTTTCCTCTCAGATATGCCCCGGTTAATAGCTTGAGAAGCTAAGGAATGCCTGGTTCCCTCATAGCAATTAACATTTATGCCCGCTCTTTTGGCCGCCCGCCTCCAATAATGAGAAACCATGCACTGGGTCAGAGGTTTCCCTTGAGACGTGAACACCCAGCCAGATAATTGCCGCGGCAATGCCAAAATGGCCTTTTTTACCTCTGGGTGTAGGGGCAGATAGCGGACGTCCCTCTCTTTGGTGTAGGGCTTATATTCATTTCGGTTGAAGCCCGCAGAAATCCTTACGATATTGTTTTTCAGGTCAATGTTTTCCCACCGCATAGCCCGGGCCTCAGCCGGGCGACAACCCTGCTTCATTAAAAAAAGGTAAAAAGCTCGCCTTACCGGATCTTTCATCTGCGCCAGGATCAGAAGCTGTTCTTCTTCGGTAATCCACCTGGTTACTGGTTCACCTTTTTCCACCTTGGGAAATTCCGGCAACACCAGTATGTCTTTGCGGCGATAAGCGTCCCTGAGCAGCTTATGCAAAATTCCCATGATGTTATAAACGGTTTTGGCCGATAAATGCGGAGGAAGCCAGTTTCTGAAATCCTCGATATGACCTTCCCGCAAATCCCGCATATTCATCTTGCCGAAAAAGGGAATGTAATACCGCCTAACATAACCTTTGATTTCAGTAAGATAACTCTTCGTGATATATCCTCGGTCACGCTCCTGTTGCCGTCGGCTCAGCCATTCTTGAACATAGTAGTCAAATCTAAAACTTTGAATCTCTTTTTTAATATACTCCTCGGGGTCGAATTTCCCTTGGTCGATTTCATAGCGGATGGCGGTGAGCAGGCGGTTGGCTCTCTCCCACGAGTCCAGAGGGTAACCCTGCTGGTCGGTGTAAAGTTTGATCCTCCCCTGCCCCGGCCACGAGAAGTCCACAAAATACCGCCTCGGTGTGGTCAGGCAGGAGGGGCACCGCAACGGCTCACCGGCAAACTTACCGCCGCACCTTGGGCATTTCTCTTTGGTCCTTACCGCGCCTACCATGCATAGATTCATAGCATGGTAAGCCTTTTTTGTCAAATAATTTCGCACATTTGAAAAATTTTCTCTGATTCAGTCCAGGTTCCACGCCGGAAACACACTACCGCCAGCAGATAAACATGGAACGATAATTGCCAATTGGGTATATTCAAAAGCATTTTCAATCGGATATTGTCAAGAGAGAATTAATGCCTAATGGGGCTATCATGGCCAAGACGATGTTTTCCCTGGAAATTTTTCTGTGCCAGGTAAAAAAGCTCATGGCAGAGAAGGGCATCAAAGACCAACAGACCTTCAACCGGATGGTCGGAGTGCACCGCGCCCTCAGCCGCTGGAAATGCGGAGAAACCCGGCCCTCGGTGGATACCCTGATGGTCATCAAAGAGGTCTTCGGAACCTCCATCGACTGGCTCCTCACTGGCCAGGAACCCAAAGACTTTCAGAGCATCCAGCCCATCATCACCTTGGCCGCGACCCAACCCGAAATCCCCGAAGGCCTGCACCCGGAATACTACCTGGCCGTCCCCCTAGTGGAGGGCCGCATCGCCGCTGGCTACACCGGGGCCATCCCGGGCGATCATGTGGAAGACCTGGTGTGGGTCTATAAACCGGAGATCGGGGCCCGGGAGCACCACAACCTCAGGGCCGTGCGCCTGGCCCCGGACGCCGACTCCATGGAGCCCACCATCCGCCGGGGCTCCATCGTCATCATCGACCCCACCGAGGTCCAGCCTTTACCCAAGGCCATTTTCGCGGTAAGATTGGACGAAGAAGGCGGCTGCGCCATCAAAAGGGTTTTCCAGACCGAGGCCCTGGGTCATCCTAGTCAGCCAAGAGGTTTGAGCGTTCGAGAGCGGGCCAGAATTCAAAGTTTCCCAGACATATTCGGGTTTTTCGGCGGAACAGTTCAGGGCAGGGTTCAGACCGGCAATGCAGTCCCGCCGATTTTGGCCAAATCTTTGGCGATGTCGTTGAGGGAGGAGCTTGAAAGGCAAGGTCTCTGTTAACATAGTCGAGAGGGAGTTCTTCACTTCTGAAATTCTGCGATGGGGGAAGGCCAACTTCAGGAGTTTTCCGTGGCGGGAGCCTGGAACAACGGGTTATCAAATTCTGGTCTCCGAGGTTCTTCTGCGAAAAACTCGGGCCGAAAGCATTGTCCCTAAGATTATGAAAGATTCAAACCTTTGTATAATATTAATTAACGGGCATGATTTAAAACTCATTAAGGATAACCAAGCTGCTATTGTTGACATTTTTAACCGGGAAGCGCAGAACGCCATGAAACTTAAGGCATTGGAGATTTAGACATGGAAGACAAGTTAGAACGTATAGAGCCGGTGCGCCTCTATCATCAAACTTCTCTTGGCAAAATGATCTTGGGAGACGCCCTTGATGTAGTGGCGGGAATAGAAGATAGTTCAGTTGACCTTATTATGACTAGTCCGCCGTTTGGCCTTGTAAGAAAAAAGGAATACGGGAACGTTCCCGCCGATGAATATGTTGATTGGTTTAGACCTTTCGCAGAGCAATTTAAGCGGATTCTCAAGGACACCGGGAGCTTGGTAATTGACATTGGCGGCGCATGGAACGCCGGGCTACCTACCCGGCACCTGTACCATTTTAAGCTTTTGGTTGCCTTGTGTGAAGATTACGGCTTTCACCTGGCCCAAGATTTTTATTGGTGGAACCCCTCAAAGCTTCCTACTCCAGCTGAATGGGTGACAGTCCGCCGGATTAGGGTAAAAGATGCTATTAATTGTGTTTGGTGGCTTTCCAAGACACCTTGGCCTAAAGCAAGTAATAGAAGAGTTCTTCAACCTTATAGTGAGAGTATGAGGGTTCTTTTAAAAAACGGGTATGTAGCCAAGAAACGCCCTTCAGGACATGATATCAGTAAGAAGTTCAGTATTGACAATGGGGCGGCAATTCCCCCAAATATCCTTGCCATTCCTAACACTGAAAGTAATAGCTTCTATTTACGCTATTGCAAAGAACACGATTTAAGACCACATCCGGCCCGCTATCCCGCAGAATTGCCGGAGTATTTTATAAGAATGCTTACCGATGAAAGAGATTTGGTCATTGATCCTTTTGCAGGAAGCTGTGTTACGGGTGAAGTCTGTGAAAGGCTAAATCGAAAATGGATTTGTGTTGAGCTTATAGAAGAATATCTTGAAGGGGCTTTGGGGCGTTTCCAGAAACCTTCGCAAACTGGAAAGACCTCTGCTAATGACGCGAATTATTACAGAGTCTTCCGGCCTGGCCTTTTATGGAACGAAATAATTAATGCATCTCTTCCCAAGGATGGAGGCAAAACCCGATTAATCAAATCAAGAGATTAAGATGAAGCTACTCTATGTGTTCCATACGCGGATTGGTTCTTTTTATATCGGAAAACAGACCGGTTTAGTCAGTTTGCTTAAGGGCTTAACGTAACGCCCTCTTTTCCGCCCTGGTGGGCTGGTTTTCTGAGGAAGCCATGAGACAGATTATCTGCCCAGTCTGCGGGCGACCCGGAGAAACCGTCATCGGCGATTATCGTTATCTGGAATCCGGCCTTGAAAATGTCTGGTTGTGTGGCATGGGATTGCATCCATATACGCACCGACTCTTCCGGCCAGTTCACCTGTGCGGCTGCCTGCTGAAGCTCTTGTGCTCCGTGGGCGGAGCCTTAGGTCCTGGCCAATTGAGTAATGAAAACAGGAATTGGCATTGAACCGGCAAAAGGCCATCAGAAAAGCCATTAAAAAGCTCCGATCTTCGCTTAAATGGCGGGTGCTTGAGAAATGCAGCTCTGACTCGACCTTTCATATTTTGTCCGACCACTTCAGGAAAGAGCATGTAATCTACATCCCATCCGGCAGCCAGGCTGATCCCCTGCGACCCACCGAATATCTCCATGAGCTCTGCCATGCCAAACTGGCTGAGACCGTCCACCCCCAGTTCTCAACCCAAAACTTCAAGCGGGGAACGCCGGATGAGCAGATACGGCAAATGGCGATTGCCTGCCGGGTCGCCAATGACTGGTTCGCCGATGAGTTGTTCTATTCTCTCGTGCCTGAGGACTTCAAGGCTGAGGTGGCGGAGCATTTTGACCTGATAACCATGGCTCTGTCCCAATCGCCCCCAGGGGAACCATTCCTGGTGTTCTCCGCCGGCCTGATTATCGCCCAGGCCATCCGGTATCTGGGGCAAAAGGTGGAGGCCCGAGGCGATCTGGGCTGCATCGTGGATGCCCTCCTGGCAACTGATCCGGCCAAGCCCAGCATCCAGACCCTGGAGGACCTGCTCAACAGGCTCCTGGAAACCTACTGCGGCTACCAGGTCAGGCTGGTGGATGACGGCGGGGTGGAAGTGTGGGAAGTGGACAGGTCATTATGAGGGACGTGGGGAAGCCCATACTGGTTCAAATCCAGCCGCCTTCGGCACCATATTAAAGCTAGAAATATCAGCTAATTAGCTTAAGGAAACCATCAAAAAACCGTCAGTAAACCGTTAGCGGGTCAAACGCAGAGAGGGGGAAGAAGAAGAAAAATGCAAGGATTAGAAAAAAAAGCAGTAGAAGAGAAGAAAAAACAGGAGTTTCCCTTATATTCCAAAATTTTCCTTTTCATCATGGCCGTAGTTGGGATGGATCATTTCTTTGGAGACCTTCTAACAAAAAATTCGAATGAACTTTACCCTTGGTGGGCAAGGTATCTAATGTTTTCAATAATTCTTATATTCTTATGGGCAGAATGGCAATATAAAAAAATGAAATGGAAGGCATTGCAGCGGCTTTCGGGAGAAGACGAGGAAAAGAATTAAATATCTTATTCTTTATCGCCGTTCTGCCCATTCCGCCACACTCTCGCCGCGGAATTCAGCCCGTAGATACCGGCCAGGGTGGCAGCCAAGGCTACGAAGCTGGTCCACGCCTGGCCCAGGTTGAAGCCCAGGGCCTGGAGGATGAGACTAGCCGGGAATAGCACCGCCGTCACCAGAAACATCCCCACCCGGGAGCAGGAAAGCTGGCCCGAGGCTGGGTCGATGAAGATTTCGGTGAACCGGTGCCTTTCTTCCTTTTTGAGCGCCTCCCGCACCTCTTCCCGGATGATGCGCTCAAACATGGGTCTCAAGACATCCATCTCATTGGTGCTCATATCTGCAATTTCTCCAGCCACTTCTCCGCCCGTGCCGCAATCTCCTCTGCTCGGTCCAGAGCATTGATGCAGCGCCGGGCATTGATGAAGTCAGTTGCTGATTCGTTGATATAGTCCGTGAGCTTGTGCCCCGTGAATACCCCATACTTGAAGCCATGGACCAGGATAAACCTTGCCACCTCCGGCTCCAAGGCCAGGTCCGGGTTGCCCACCAGATCCAGGCTAGTGATCCGGGCATATTTCTCATAATTGGCCCGCCCAGTAATCTGGACATAGCCCCGGCCCCGGAAACGGTAGCCATCGCCCGGCTCGGTGTTGCCCAAATCCCGCCTGCCTTCATAGCGCTCAAAATATTGCCTGGAGCCCCGCTCCGTGATGGGCTGAAAAGTCCCGCCCGTTTCCCATTCCACCGTAGCCAAGACATAGGCAACCTGGGCCGGCAGGAACAAACCCTGTTTTTCGCATTCGAGCCGAATAGCCTCAACCGCCTCGTCCAGGTCTGGTTCTTCCGGTGGGGCCTCGGTCTCCGCCACTTCCTCCAGATATCCCGCGGAGACCCACCCCACCGTGCCGTCCTCCAGCTCTACCGGCACCCAGCCCGTGGTGTCCAGGGGTTCTAGTGTTTCGCCCTGGGACAAATTTCCCACCACGGCAAAACGAGTCCCCGGACCTTGGCGGATATTAAGCCGATTAGCCGTAACCCTCAGCATGTCAAACTTCTCCGGTCAAAGCTGGCCTGACTGGAATCCTGATCCAACGCCCAACCTCTATATGCCGAGGGAAAGCCAGCTCGTCCAGCAGGATGCCCCGGTCCACCCGCACTGGCCCCGTGGTGCCGTCCGGAAGTTCCACGGCCACCAGCACTGAGCCGTCTGCCAGGTGTTTCAGGCAGATTACCGGTCGATCCATAGCCGCAAAACCCGCTCGCCCGCGGCAAACCCCAAGCCCAGGCCGAGGCCGGTAAGGAATATTTTCAGGCAATCCAGGAGCTTATTAATCATCCGCCCTATTCCTTGATCATCACACTGCCATTGGGAGCGTGTTTATGGCGGTTGATCCTTTCCCACAGATCCCGCCTGCCCTCTTTCCATTCCTTGAATTCCCCCCGGGTGACAAACAGCTGGCCTTGGCGTTCCCGGCATTCCAGGTGTTCCCGCCACCACTGGTCGATTTTGTCCTCCATCCGGGTCAGCATCCGCCAAAACAAGACGCCGGCAACAGTGGCCATCAACGCCAGAACGGTCAGCAATACATTGGTGAGATCCTGCGCCATGGTCAGAGCTCCATCCGGCCCGCGGTGAGGATGGGTCCCACCCGCCGAGCCAGATAGCGGGATACCGTCTGTTCCTGACGCAGGGGGAGACAGCTAGCCGCTAGGATATAGGTGCGGTTTAATTCCGGATAGCCGTCCGCCACAATGAAAGACTCAGTAAGCGGCTGGAAAACCAGAGAAGCGAACCTTTGCCGGCTCAGGATCTTGCGGGCCAGCCAAAGGCGAAGGCGGGTCAAAAAACTGTAGCCGGAAGTTGGTTCACCAAATGGGATATGCAGGGTGTAGCCCACGCCCCCCTTGCCATTGAGGGGGTATTGGTGCACCGTGGGCCGCATGCCGTTGGTGTTCATGCCCAACCGCAGGACAGACCCTTCCAGCACCTTAGCCATTTCATCCGGGGGAAGGGTGCCTGCCAGAGTCCAGCCCGCTACATGCAGGTTCTGTCCCAGTACTTCGGTCATCCATAGGGCCCTCCCTCTTATTGGGATAATATCGCTTCCAGCGGACGCAGCCGGCCTCCCGTCAGGAAGGGGGTAGGCAACTTAAGCCCGCCAAATTGCTCATAACCCGCCTCTCGCTCCGCTTTGGTGGGGCGATCCCAGATGCTGCCAAAGCGCAGCTTGGAGAGATCGACCGGGCGGTTCCGTTCTTCCCGGATAGCCCGGGCGATGCGCTGCTGTCTTTCTGCCGGCTCCAGGTCCTCCCAGCGGGGGAGCGATGGCAACAACCGGCGGTAGGCCCGCTCGGTGGCCCCGGCCACCACCTCATAGTACTGCTGGGGTTCCAAGGGCTTGCCCCCTTTGCCAGGTACCGTCGTCCGCCGAGGCATCCCAACCTTTTCCGCCGCGTCCAGATCCATAAACAGGTTGGCCCGCCGGGCGATAGCCAGAACCTGGCTGTCCAGTTTGTCCAGCTTTTCCTTCTTTTCCTGCGGCGTCAGGGTCTTGGAAGCATAGATCTGGTCTCTCTGCTGCCGGAGTTTGGTCATCTCCGCTAGGGCTTGGCGGGATACCCGGGCGAACATGGCCTCCGGGTGCTCCCGCAGGTATTTGTCCACTTCCGCCATTTTCCCCTGCTTCCAGAGTTCTTTCCAGCCTTGGTCAGCCAGTTGCGCCTCCTGATGCCGTTCAAAGAAATCGTTAACGCTCTTGGCCCGCCAGCCCGTAGGGGTCTGGCTGAAGAACGCCCTGACCCCCCACAATTGCTGAATCTTTTCCCGTTCCGGCGGGGCGATATCCTCTATTGCCCCGGTCTTTTTCAACAGTAAGTCAATGCCGGGCAGGAAGTAGTTGGCCCCCAGCCCGCCGGTCCACTGGCGGATGAAGTGCTCCAACTGGATGGGGGAAATATCCGTGAGCCTACCGATAGCCTTGGCCGTCTCCGTGGTCCAGGGCTTGGCCCTCAACCCGGCGGGCAGTCGTTGCTGGCCCACGTCCTCGATGGGCCGGCCCCGGAAGAAGTCATAATTGGCCTTGGCCTCGACAAAGGGGCGGGCAATGGTGGGAATAAACTCCGGCATGGCCGCTTCCCAGGCCGCCGCCAGGGCGGATTGCACCCCTTTGCCGCTTCTGGTGAGGGCCGCTTCCACCAGGCGCTCCGGCACGGAGCCGAACAAGATTCCCGCCTCAAAGGGCTTGGGCAAGCGAATAAGGGGCAGATCCGGCCCCAAGGGCAGGTGCCAGAAGTAGTTGCGCTCCCAGTCGTCCAGTTCCTTGTAGCGGTCGTCCTGGCGGGCATGGAGCATCAGCAGGACGGATACCGTCGCCAGCATAGCCAAGCGCTGGGCTACCGCCGCCCGATTAGGTCCGGTCAGTTCCGTGGCCAGCTTGTCCACCCCCTGGATGGCGGCGTTCCAGAAGGGGATAATGACGTTCAGGTAACGGACGGTGGGGTGGCCGCCCGCCCGGGAAAAATCCAGGGTGGTGCGCCGGGCCTCGTGAATGGCCTCAGCATGGGTCAGCCCCGCCTCCCGGGCCTGCTTGTAAATGGAAAACCGGGTCATATTTTCCAGCAGGCTTGAGGCGTAGCGCAGGGCGTGCAGGGGATTGGCGAAATATTTGACCTTGCTTTCCTTCCCTTTCAGATAATCGGCGCTGATCTTTTCCGGTGCCACGAAGCTCTCCGCCAGGGTCGCCAACGCCCCGCCGCCAGCCTCCCACTGACGCCGCAGCTCCAGGGTTTCAGGGTTTTTGCTGACCAGCAGGGCGGCATCCCGGAACCATTTGAAGGGGTTGAAGCCGAAGCGGGAAAATACCCAGGCCTGGATTATGTCACGCACCGGGTTGCGCCCCAGGGAAAACTCCGGCACCAGGATGGCGCCGCTGCGCAGCAAATCCGCGGGGACGCGGGCAATCTGCATCAGCATCCCCATTTCCGGCGGCGTGAAGTTCTGTGCCGCATTGTACAGGTCCGGCGACAGTTTCAGCCAGCGCCGCACCCCGTCCCGGTAGTAGGGTACACAGCCCGGCTCCGGCGGCAACGGCGATCTGGCCCAGAATTTGGCCTCAAACGGCATCAGGCCCGCCTGGGCCGAAGGCCGAAAGGTCAACAGCGGTTCCAGGCTGATGTGCTGGTTCAGCAATTGCTCAAAAACCCTGGTGGCCTCCGGGGCCAACGCCCGACAGCTTTCCCGGTCGGTGATGTAGCGGTTGACAAACTCCGCCACCTGTTCCGCCTTCTTCCGGACATAGCGCTGGAAGGACTTGCTGACTGGCCCGTCGCCCAACTGCTGGTCGGCTATCCGCCGGAGTTCCCGCTTCATCTCCGGGGTACCCTGGTCAATCAGCAAACCCACCAAATCATACTGGTTGTCCAGAGCGTGGCCCAATTCGTGGGACAGAGTCTTCTCGGTGGTGGCGAAGCGCAGCCGGATCTGGCCCGCCACTTCCTCCGGGAGCAGGCCTTCCGAAACCTCCTCTTTCAACATCTTGGAAAACTCGCCCAGCCGCTTGCCCCGCAAGGCTTGCACCACCTTGACGTCCACTTTCAGTTCCCGGGCCAGTTTCAGCAAGTCTTTCCGCAGGGCCTGGTCGATTTCCTGCTTCAGTTGCGGCTTTACTGGTATCCACTTGGGTGGCAGTTCCTTGATGCCCGCCTCCTCATAAGCCTGCCCGATCATATAGGCCGCCCGGTACACCTTGTTCCGGGCATAGGCCCATTGGGCCTTGTACGCCAACTCAATCCAGGTCTGCAGGGGGGAGAGGATCTGTTTTTCGGAACCCTTGATCTCATGCAGAACCTTGCCTTTTACCCCCGCCGCCCCCAGGTGGGCCGCCAGGTAGTCGTTGGTTTCGTCCAACAGGCGCTTGAAGGGGACGTAAAGCTGGTTTTTGGCTTTGATGGTCTGATAGGCCTCCTCATTGATAATCCCCACCTGGAGGAGCGGTTGCAGGATGGCCTCATCTGACCATTCCCGCAGGGAGTCGCTTACCTCCTGTAGCGCTTTAAAATCATCGCCGTATTTTCGCAGCAGGGCAGCCGCTACCTCTCTGGACTCCTCTGGGTGAACCCCTTTGATTTCATCGGGCAGCCGGTTGCCAAATTCGCCCGCTAGTTCCAGGTCCCGTTGGGCCACCATCAAGACCTCAAAGTCGTC
>Ga0272448_1005095_pt1 | contig 14637 bp, 13 predicted proteins | sample YNPCB0191_FD_202220 | JGI IMG/M metagenome (GOLD analysis project Ga0272448, IMG submission 202220) | Hot spring sediment microbial communities from Yellowstone National Park, WY, United States - YNP-CB-019-1 | ecosystem: Environmental > Aquatic > Thermal springs > Hot (42-90C) > Sediment...
ATCATCGTATTTCCGAGGATTAGCCTCTATCTGCCCAGTTTGATGTGAGCAAAAGATCCAGATTCCCAAAAGAGGTTCGGCAGTCTTGGAGCCCGGCGATTTTACTGAAAGGACCCACCCAGGTGGAAGAATGACCCACCCCATCGGGTTCGAGAATGGGAATCCAATCGATGGAAGGATTCACCGGGCACGACTCCATTCCGGGTCATTCCGCGAAGGGGATTGAAAATGCGACCAAACGAAGCGAAGGAGCAGGCCGGGAAGATCACCGGGGCCCGTTTCATGGCGGAGACACTGAAAGGTTACGGCATCACCCACGTCTTTTTTGTGGAAGCGATTTTGCGCTATACGCTCAAAGAATTGGAAGCCCTGGGCATTCGCCGGGTCCTGACCCACTCCGAAAAGGCCGCGGCCTATATGGCCGATGGGTACGCCCGGGCGAGTCGCAAGTTCGGTGTCTGCATGTCCCAATCCGTAGGCGCCGCCAACATCGCCTCGGGCCTCCAGGATGCTTTTCTCGGCGCCTCGCCGGTCATCGCCCTGACGGGGCGGGCCTTACCGATTGCCCAGCACCGCCATGCCTACCAGGAGATCGATCATGCCCCGCTATTCGATGCCGTAACCAAATTCAAGGCCCTCGTGGAGACACCGGATCAACTCCCTTATCTATTGCGCCAGGCCATCCGCGAAGCGATGTCGGGAACCCCCGGGCCGGTTCACCTGGATGTCATGGACCTCCGCGGGGAAACCCTCGAGCGGGCCGAGGGGGACTGGCCGGTTGTCATCGAAGAACCCTTCACCCACCTTCCCCCCTTCCGTCCGGAACCGGAGGCGCGCCGGGTCGATCGGGCCGTGGAACTTTTGACCTCCGCCGAACGCCCGGTGATCGTGGCCGGTGGCGGCGCAACGGTTTCCCAGGCCGGGCCTGAAATCCTCAAGCTCGCCCAAATGCTCTCCATCCCTGTCGCCACCTCCCTCAACGGCAAGGGTTCCATTCCCGAGGATCATCCCTTGAGCCTGGGCGTCGTCGGAGTCTATTCCCGCTGGTGCGCCAATCGGATCGTGGCCGAAGCCGATCTCGTATTCTTCGTCGGGAGCCGCACCGGTGATCTGGTCACCAATGCCTGGAGGGTCCCCAAGCCGGGGACTCCGGTCATTCAAATCGACATTCATCCAGCGGAGCTGGGCCGAAGCTATCCGAACGCCGTGGCCCTATTCGGCGATGCGAAAATCACTCTTCAAAGAATGATCTCCCGCATAAAACCCAAGGCTTCTCCCACCCCTTGGGCGAAGCACGCCCAGGAACTGGTTCAGCGATGGTGGGAGGAAGTCGAACCTTTCTCTACCTCCTCCCAAAGCCCCATTCGCCCGGAGCGGCTTTGCCGGGAGATCGCCCAGGCCCTTCCGCCCGATGGCATCCTGGTGGCCGATACGGGTCTATCCGCCATTTGGACCGGGACGCTGGTTCCCATCACCCAGCCGAGTCAGCGATACATCCGCTGCGCCGGATCCCTCGGATGGGGATTCCCCGGGGCGCTGGGCGTCAAATGCGCCCTGCCGGACCGGGCGGTGATTTGTTTCACCGGAGACGGAGGCTTTTTCTACCATCTGAGTGAGCTCGAGACGGCCCGACGCTGCGGGATCCATACGGTCACGGTGATCAATAACAATCACTGCCTCCGCCAGTGCATGGAGAACGTCCACCGGGTCTATGGCGAAGATCCCGGAAAGCGAGAAGAACTGTATGACTTCCGCGAAGTGAACTTCGCCAAGATCGCCGAGGAAATGGGCTGTGTGGGATTTCGGGTCGAGGAGGCCGATCAGCTCGCTCCTGTGCTTCAAAGGGCGCTGAAGGTCGATGCTCCGGCGGTGGTCGATGTCGTGACCGCTGTCGATTACACCATCGCCCGGCCTTGGGCGCCCATGTAAGAAAGGGTTCGAGGGGCGAAGGGTCCACGGGGTCGAACGGAACCGTGAGGAACCGAAATGCCAAAAGCGGCAGGTCCTGGAAGTGACGTCATCCCCTCGGCCCTCGGTCCCCCCCGATCCATCCTGAAACCTGAAAGAGGAGCCTCCATGGAAAAAATTACGGATAACGTTTTTGCCGCAACGAACCTCCGGGGCTGTAACCCGGGCTACGTCGTCACATGCGACGGCGTGGTGGTGATCGATACCCCTCAGCTTCCGACCCACGCCATCGCCATGCGGGAAGAAGCGCTGAAAAAAGGCCCGATCCGCTTCCTGATCAACACCGAGCATCACATCGATCATATCTTCGGAAATTACTTTTTCGCGGGCCTCTGTCCGGTAGTCTCCCACGAATACGCGGCCGAAGATTTCGGGATCGTATCCCATGGAACCCCTTATTCCTATAGCTTGGAAGTGGTAAAAAAGGACGACCCCCAGGGCCTGGCATGGATGCCTCCGGAAAAGGACTTTCATTTGAATCGCCCGACGATCCTTTTCAGCCATCGCTTGACCTTACGAGTGGGAGAGCATCGCTTCGAACTCATTCACACGCCGGGCCATACGCGGGGCCAGATCGCAGTTTATATCCCCAAGGAAAGAGTCGTCTTTGTCGGCGATACCATTTTCTGCGAATGTCAAACATGGTTCCATGCGGCAGACCCCGATGCTTGGCTTTGGTCTCTGGATTTCTTGAAAACCTTAGATTTTGATTCTATCGTCCCCGGCCACGGCCCCATTTGCAAGAAGGACTACATCGATAAACAGAGCGCCTTCATCCGCGAATGGGTCACGGCTGTGGCGGTGGGAATCGCCAAAGGCTGGAACCTGGAAGAGTGCCTCCGGCGGATCAGTTTTTTGGATCGCTTCCCGGTGGATGTCGGGCAAGAAGCGGCAGGTCCGATGATCCAGCAGAAGGCCGTCGAGCGAATCTACCATTTTCTTCAAGGGAAAATCGAGCGTTTCCGCTGCGTCCGATGAATCCAAGGGGGAAAAGTCATGAATCATGGGGCAAACCGATCTTCAAGCGAATCGTCCTGCTCCTCTCTCAAAGTGGTCGGGAAGAGCGTCCCGCGGGTGGACGCCCTGGATAAGGTGCTGGGGAGGGCCCGGTTCACCGCCGATCTCCGCCGCAACTTCCCCGGCCTGCTTTCGATCCGGACCCTGCGCAGCCCCTATGCCCACGCCCGGATCGTGAAGCTCGACACCTCGAAGGCGGAAAGACTCCCGGGGGTTCGGGCCGTCGTCACTGGAAAGGATTGTCCGGAAAAGATCCATTCTCGGGCTCCCCGCATCCTCGCCCTGGACAAGGCCATTTGGGCCGGCGAAGGAGTAGCCGCGGTGGCCGCCGAAACCCCGGAGATCGCCGAGGAAGCGATCGCCCGAATCGATGTCGTCTACGAGGAACTTCCTTACGTTCTCGATCCGGAGGAAGCCATGAAGCCCAACCCCCCGGCGGTCGTCGATCCCAAACTCGGCCAATACCCGGCGGGGCCGCTCTTCACCCCCGAAGCGCCGAATATCTCCGGACACTACAAGCTACGGGCCGGAGACATCGCCAAGGGGTTTGCCGAATCCGATGTCATTTTAGAGAACCGTTTTTCCACCTGCCGGATCTCCCATTCCCAGCTCGAGCCGGCTTCCTGCATCGCCCGCTACGAACCCGACGGGGGCGTGACCCTCTGGACCAACGGTCAGGGCGTCTATGTCATCAAGGGGATCATCAGCGATCTCTTCGATCTGCCCATGGCCAAGGTCCGGGTGATCAACCCCTATCAGGGGGGAAGCTTTGGAAGTCGCCTGCGGCATTATGTCGAGCCTCTGGCCACCCTCCTCGCCCTTAGGACCAAGGGGACCGTCGATCTCACCTTCAGCCGGGAAGAGATGTATCTTGCGGCCTCCACCCGTCTCCCGGTGATCGTCTATATCAAGACCGGTGCGAAACGAGACGGGACGCTTCTGGCGCAGGAGATGAAGATCATCGTCGATAACGGAGCCTCCTATGCCGCCGTCCAGGACGGACGCCTCGCGGCTTCCGGCGCGGTATGCGTCTATCGGATCCCGAACTTTTTCCTCGATTCCTACGGCGTCAACACCAACACGCCTTGGGCCGGAGCCTACCGGGGCCTGGGGACCACCCAGGTCGTCTGGGCCGTCGAATCCCAGATGGATATGCTGGCCGAGAAACTCGGAATGGATCCGGTGGAACTGCGGCGGAAAAACGTCTTGCGCAAAGGCGAAAAGAACGCTTACGGCGAGGTCATCCAGAGCATCGGGGTGATGCAGTGCCTGGAGAGAGTCGCCGAGGAGATTCAGCTCCACACCCCCCCGATTCAAGAACCGGGACCTTGGCGGAGGGGGAAGGGGGTCGCCATGGCGGGGAAACAGAACACCCCCCGGGGGCGCTCGGAAGCCGAAGTCTTGGTCCATGAGGATGCAACCGTCGAGGTCCGTTACAGCGCCGATGAACAGGGAATGGGATCGGAGACGGTGATGGCCCAGATCGCCGCCGAGGAGTTTTCCCTCCCCATCGAAAAAGTGCGAATCCGGCGGGGGGACACGGAGCGAACCCCCTACGATACGTTCTCGGCTTCGAGTTTCACCACCTACAACACCGGAAATGCCCTGCGGCGGGCCTGTCGGGATGCGATCCGCCAAATCCTGGAAGCCGCCAGTCAAAAACTGGAGGCCAAGGTCGAAGATCTTCGCTTGGTGGACGGCCAGATCATGGTCCGGGGCTCCCCCGCCCTTCCCCTCGGCGATCTCTTCGCCCCTTTTTCCATGTTCACCGATCAAGGCGCAGGCGGCTTCAAAAAGGGATCGCCCGTTCGGGGCCACGGGGTCTTCGCACCGGCGCCCGCCGTCCCCTGGGACCCCGAGACCGGTCTCACCCCAAGGATGTGGAACTGGTTTCAATACAACGCCTGCGGGGTGGAGGTTGCGGTGAACGTCGAGACGGGAGAGATTCGGATCCTCCGAGGGGTCCTGGCGGCCGATATGGGTTTTCCGATCAACCCCAAGATGTGCGAGGGGCAGATGGAAGGAGGATTCGGGATGGCCATCGGAGCGACGATTCTGGAAGAGTACATCTACCGCAACGGGGTCATGATCAACCGAAGCTTCGGCAATTACCGGATCCCCACCTTCCGGCAATTGCCGCCACGCTCCCATCTCAAGACCTTTTTCGCCCCCGACCCCCTTCCCGACGGCCCCTGGGGGGCGAAAGGAATCGGAGAGGCGACGATGATCACCGTTGCGCCGGCCATCGCCAGTGCCGTGTACAATGCCGTCGGGGTTCGCCTCCGCGATCTTCCGCTGAGCCCCGAGCGGGTCCTTCGGGCCCTGGCCCAGAAACAGTCGGAATCTCCCTCTGCGGGCCGACGCGCAACGGAGGAGGACTCCAACCGATGAAACAGAAAATCCAATTCGAAGTCAATGGGAGAAGCGAAGAAGTCTATGTCGAACCCTGGAAGACCCTGCTCGAAGTCCTCCGGGAAGATTTGGGCCTGACCGGCGCCAAGCAGGGTTGCGACGATGGCAACTGCGGAGCCTGCACGGTGATCGTGGATGGCCGGGCGATCAAGAGCTGCCTCGTCCTTGCGCCCCAGGCCCGGGGGAAAAAGATTCTCACCATCGAAGGGCTCGGGAGCGAGGAACATCTCCATCCCCTCCAGAAAGCCTTCATCGATCACTTTGCCGTCCAGTGCGGCTACTGCACGCCGGGAATGATCCTGGCGGCAAAGGCCCTATTGGACGAAAACCCCGAGGCGACAGAAGAAGACATTCGGGAAAACCTTCATGGAAATATCTGCCGCTGCACAGGCTATGCGAAGATCGTCGAGGCGATCGAGGCCGCCCGGGACGACCTCTTGAAAAAAAGGATGGGAAAACCATGAAATTCGAATTCCTGGAACCCACATCGATCGCCGAGGCCCTCTCCATGCTGAGCCATTATCGGGAGCGGGCGAAGATTTTGGCCGGCGGCACGGATCTCATCGTCCAGATGAAGCAGGGGGTTCTCAAACCCGACGTGGTGATCCATGTCGGGCGAATCGAGGAGCTCGGAGGCATCCACCCGGAATCCGCGGGAGGCCTGCGCATCGGGACGCTTACCACCATGCGCACGCTGGAAAAAACCTCTCTTCTTCAGGGCCCTCTCAGGGCACTGGGCGAGGGGGCGACGCAAGTCTCCTGCCCTCAGATCCGAAACGTCGCCACGCTCGGAGGGAATTCCTGCAACGGGATTCCATCGGCCGACACGGTCCCCGCGCTCATCGCCCTGAATGCCAGGGCGCTCATCGCCGGTCCGAAAGGGAAGCGAAGCGTCCCGATGGAAAATTTTCATCGAGGCCCAGGGCAGACGGTCCTCGAAACGGACGAACTCCTCCTGGAATTTGAAATTCCGCCCCCCCATCCCTTCACGGGGAGTTCCTATTTCAAATACAGCCCCCGGGGGACTTCCGAACTTGCCGTGGTGGGGGTGGCGGCATCGATCACGGTGGATCCCAAGGACGGTGTCTGCCGGGATGCAAGGATCGCTTTAGGGGCCTGCGCCCCTACCCCTCTCCGAGCCATGGGGGCAGAGACGATTCTTCTGGGCAACCGCCTGAATGATCGGCTCATCGCCCAGGCCGCGGATCAGGCCTCCCGGGAAGCTCGTCCCAATCCGGGGGTTTCCGTTCGGGCCTCGGCCTGGTACCGAAGAGCGATGGTAAGAGTCTTCACTCGGCATGCCATAGAAGTGGCCTGGAGGAGAGCCTCAAAACCTTAAGCGGTTTTTTCTTTCGAACCCGGCTTTGCACGGCAATTTCCAGCTATAATGAAATGGATCTGGCCATGCGATATCCGGGCCAAAAATCATCGGGGATACCCACATGATCCAAAAAATTCCAGTTGAAAAGGCTGTAGGGCTTCCCCTGGCCCACGACATTACCCGGATTCTCCCCGGAAAATTCAAAGGGGTGGGCTTCCGGCGGGGCCATGTGGTGCGCCCCTCCGACATTCCCGGACTCTTGGATTTGGGGAAAAAGCAGGTGTATGTGCTGAAACTCAAACCCGGCGAACTTCACGAAGACGATGCCGCCCGTAGGATCGCCCGCGCGGTGGCGGGAAAGAATCTGATCCTCCGGGGGCCTCAGGAGGGAAAGATCAATTTCATGGCCAAGACGAGAGGGCTCCTCAAGGTCTATCCCGCGGTCCTTCGAAAGATCAATGCCGTAGGCGGCCTGATTCTCTCCACCCGGCATAGCCATTCCTGCGTCTTTCCCGGAGATGTGGTGGGCGGAACCCGCGCCATTCCTTTGATTCTTCCCGAGCGGAAGGTGAAACGAATCGAAGCCATCTGCCGCCGCCATGGCCCGGTGATTGAGATCCTCCCCTTTAAAGCAAAGAAAGTCGGCATCATCGTGACGGGAAGCGAAATCTATGAGAAGCGGATCAAAGATCATTCGGCCTCGATTCTCAAGAAGAAATTGAAGGCCTTCGGTTCCCGGGGAACCCGGAACATCATCGTCCCCGACGATCCCCTGAGGATCGCCGAAGAGATCCGGCGAATGAAAAAGGCCGGAAACGATATTGTCATCGTCACCGGAGGGCTTTCGGTGGACCCGGATGATCGATCCCTCGAAGGGATCCGAAGATCCGGGGCCAAAGTGGCTTTCTATGGCGTCCCGATCTTGCCCGGCTCCATGTCTGCCTATGCCCAACTCGGCCGGACAGTGATCTTGGGAGCTCCGGCCTGCATGGTTCATGAGCCGATCACGGCTTTGGATCTCTTCTTGCCCCGGGTTCTCGCCGGAGACCCGATCCAGAGGAAAGAGGTCGATGCCATGGGCCATGGCGGCCTATGCCTGAAATGTCGCCCTTGTCATTTCCCTCGATGCCCCTTCGGAAAAGGAACCTGAGGCGATGGGAAGGAAACCTGGCCAACTAAACGAGCTTGTGGTCTTGGTCCGCGGAGGAGGCGAAATGGCCACGGGCGTGGTCCACCGCCTGGTTCAATCCGGCTTTCGGGTCTGTATCGCCGAAATCGCCCAGCCCATCGCCGTGCGTCGAGGAGTGGCCTTTTGTGAAGCCGTGCCGGAGGGGCACAAAGAGGTGGAAGGACTGATCGCCCAGAGGGCCGAAACGCCAGGGGAAATTCCGGGCCTTTGGGCGAAGGGGAAAATCCCCATTCTGGTGGATCCCGAAGGTGAACTTCGCCGGACCCTCCGTCCTCATGTCCTCATCGATGCCATCATGGCCAAGAAAAACCTGGGAACCCGTCTCGATGACGCCCCTTTGGTGATCGCCCTCGGGCCGGGGTTTGAAGCCGGCAAAGATGCACACTTTGTAATCGAGACCAATCGCGGCCACGGTCTCGGCCGGGTGATTTCCAGCGGCACGGCCGAACCGCATACCGGGAGGCCCGGAGAAATTGGCGGGTATAGTGTCGAACGTGTCCTTCGGGCGCCGGCCGATGGGATTTTCCAGGGGAAGAAACGGATCGGGGACCCCGTGGAGGCCGGTGAGGTGGTCGCCACCGTCGATGGGATTCCCCTCCCCTCCAAGATCAGCGGGGTTTTGCGGGGGCTTCTGCGCGGTGGCCTGAAGGTTCGGCGAGGAATGAAGGTCGGGGATGTGGACCCTCGGGGAGTGCGGGATTATTGCTTTACCATATCCGAGAAGGCCCGGGCCATCGGCGGAGGCGTGCTGGAAGCGATTCTGCGGGTGTATAATCAATAAAGACGGCGCCAGGCCCAATGAAAATAGGGGGAGCGGGAGGTTCATAGAGGGGATCCATGGCCGATATTTATGAAGAAATTCTAAGGATGAAGAATGCCGGGCAGGTCGGAGCCCTGGCGACGATTGTATCCGCCCGGGGTTCGACGCCCCGGGAGGTTGGGGCGAAGATGCTCGTCCGCTCGGATGGATCCATCTTCGGAACCATCGGAGGCGGAGCCTTGGAGAATGCCGTTCGGCTGGAGGCGCAGAAGGCCATCGAGGAAGAAAAGCCCCGGACGCTTCACTATGACCTAACGGGAACGGAAGCCGCTGCCTTGGGAATGATCTGCGGTGGGATGGTGGATGTTTACATCGAACCCATCGTCCCGAAACCGCAAGTTTTCATCTTCGGCGCCGGTCACATTTCCCTCCACCTGGCCAAACTTTGCGCCATGGTGGGTTTTCAAGTTACAGTGATCGACGATCGGGCCGAATTTGCCAATCCGGATCGGTTTCCCGAAGCCGAGGCGGTCATCGCCGAGGCGTTTCCCTCGGCTCAGTCGAAGCTGCATCCAAACCGTTCGAGTTACATCGTCATCGTGACCCGCGGTCATCAATCCGACCAGGAAGTGCTCCAATGGGCCCTGGGAACGGAAGCCAAATACATCGGGATGATCGGCAGCCGGCGCAAAATTCAAACGGTCTTCGCCAACCTTCAAAATCAGGGGTGCTCCGCTCAAAAGCTTGAGCACGTTCATGCCCCCATCGGCCTGGACATCGGGGCCTTGACCCCCGAAGAGATCGCCGTGAGTATCGTTGCCGAGATGATCCAGGTTCGCCGGGGCAAGAAACATTCTCCATGATCTCGGCGATTCTTCTGGCCGCTGGCGAATCCCGCCGCATGGGGCGTTCCAAGCAGCTGCTCCCCTGGCGGGGCAAACCTCTTCTCCAACATGTCTTGGATTCTCTCCTCGCATCCCAAGTCGGTGAAGTGATTTTAGTTTTGGGCTTCGATGCCGATAAGATAATACGGGCCCTATCCAAGGGGAGGGCCAGGATTGTCGTCAACCCTGACTTTCGCCGAGGCATGAGCACATCCATCCGGCATGGACTTTTGGCCTTAGCCCCCGCGAGCCGAGGCTTTCTGATTTGTTTGGGGGATCAGCCCGGAATCGGGAAAGACATCGTCAATCGTTTGATCCAAGCATTCGATCAGCATTTCCCCCAGAAAAGCATCATCGTCCCGACCTTTCGTGGGTCCTGGGGTCACCCGGTCCTCTTCGGCATCCAATACCGGGACGAAGCCTTGGCGCTTCAGGGCGATCGCGGGTGTCGTCCGCTACTGGAAACTCATCCAGAGCACCTGCAGTTGGTCGAAGTGGGGACCCCGGCGATTCTCAGCGATATCGACACCCCTTGCGATTTCGAAGAATTTACCAATTCCAAAGGCAGGGAGGAACCGGAATGAATCTCGCCGAAGCCTTCGAGATCCGAGAACGAGAAGTCATCAGCCTGGTCGGCGGAGGAGGAAAGACGACCCTTCTATTCGGATTGGGGAACGAACTGGCACAACAAAGGACGGGGATTCTCCTGACGACCACCACAAAGATTTGGGAACCCGATCTCTCCCCGGCCTATACGGTTTTGTTATCTCGAGACCTCTCGGTATTGAAGCGCCGCATCGCCGAAAACCTCGGTCGTTTTTCTTTTTTGGTCATTGCCGAACAGAAACTCGAAAATCAAAAGCTCGATGGAATCGACCCCCAGTGGGTGGAAGAACTCTTTGAGCTGCCCGGAATCTCCACGGTGATTGTCGAGGCCGATGGGGCCGCCGGACGCTCGCTCAAGGCTCCTCGGGAGGGAGAGCCGGTCATTCCTTCCAGCACTTCGCTTTTAATCCCCATCGTGGGTCTGGACATCCTGGGTTGCCCTTTGACCGAACCCTTTGTCTTCCGTTCGGAAATCGCCTCCCGTCTCCTCCATCTTCCGGTGGGAAGCGAGGTGACCGAGGAGGTCATCGCCCGGCTGATGAAAGAACTCATCCGCAAGAAACCGCCAAATTCCCGCGTCATTCCCTTCATCAATAAGGTGGATCATCCGGATTGGCAGGGGGAGGCCCGCGCGCTGGCGGAGCGCCTGGTGGAGGTCGGATCTCCCGATATCTCCAAAGTCGTAATCGGCCAGATGCAGGGGGACCGGTGGATGCAAGAAGTGCGGGCCCTTTCGACCTCCAATTGAAAATTCGACCCCTCCGTGGTAAGAAAGACGAAGGCGGCGGGGATCTTTCGAACCTCCGGAAAGATCGAAGGTCGCCTCCATCCATCTTTCTGTGGAAACGCATGGGCGATCTCAAGAACCGTTGGATTGCGATTGTCGGAACATTGGATACCAAAGGAGAGGAGTACCTTTTTCTCCGGGAGCGCATCGAGGCCCTGGGCTTCCGGAGCATTGTGGTCGATACGGGTTTGGTCGATCCCCCCTTCTTTCCCCCGGACATTTCCCGAGAGGAAGTCTGGCAGGCCGCCGGTGGATCTCTCGCCGATCTGATTCGACACAAGGACAAGAACCGAAGTATCCAGACCATGGCCGCTGGAGCGGCCCAGGTGGTCCGGCGGCTGCGGGCCGAAGGGAAGCTCGATGGGATCATTTCCCTGGGCGGTGGCCAGGGAACGTTCATCGGCACCTCGGCCATGCGGGCCCTCCCCTTCGGGATCCCCAAAGTGATGGTCTCCACCGTCGCCTCCGGGGATGTAACCCAATATGTGGGGATCAGTGATATCACGATGATCCATTCCATCACCGACATCCTGGGGCTCAACGCCCTCAGCCGAAGGCTCTTCACCCAGGCCGCCCATGCGGTCTGCGCCATGGTGGATGCGGCCGCTCACCTTCCGGTCGGCGGCGATAAACCCCTGGTGGGGATCACCATGTTCGGCATTACGACCCCCTGCGTGATGAAGGTGAAAAAACTCCTGGCCGACCGGTCTCCGGCGTACGATCTGGTCGCCTTTCACGCCCGCGGACCGGGGGGACGGACCCTGGAGGAAATGGTCCGCCAGGGACTGATCCGGGCCGTTTTGGATATCTCGACGACGGAACTCATCGATGAACTCGTGGGTGGAATCCGAAGTGCGGGCCTCCATCGGCTGGAAGCCGCAGGGGAGATGGGCATCCCTCAGATTGTCTGTCCCGGGGCGATCGATTCGGTCAATTTCGGCCCCCCCGATACCATCCCGGCGAAATTTTCGGGCCGGAAATTTTTTTCCCACAGCCCCGTCACGACTCTAATGAGGAGCACTCCCGAAGAGAATGAAAAACTGGGCGAATGGATGGCCGAAAAGCTGAATCGAAGCCGGGGAAAAACGACAGTCCTGATCCCCCAGGGGGGATTCTCCGCACTGGACAAAGAAGGGGAGCCCTTCTGGGATCCGGCTGCCGACGCCGCCTTTGTCCGGGGTCTTCGCCGCAAGATCGATCCTCGAATCAAAGTGCTCGAGGTCGAAGCCCATCTCGGCGACGACCGGTTCGCCGAAACGGTCTGGAGGGAATTTCACGAAATCATGGCATCTTGATTCTATGAGAGGAGGTTCATCCATGGCTCGCGTCTATACGCGCAAGGAAGTGATTCAAAGGCTCCGAAGGGAAATCCAGCGGGGCCGGCCGATCGTTACCGCCGGGGCCGGAATCGGGCTCACGGCCAAGTGCGCCGAATTGGGCGGCGCCGATCTCATCGTGGTCTATAACTCCGGCCTATTCCGAATGCATGGCCATGGTTCAACGGCTGGCACCATGCCCTATGGGGATGCCAACCAAATCGTCCTGGAGATGGGCCTGCGAACCATCCTACCGGTCGTTCGGGAAACACCGGTCATCGCCGGGATCTGTGGCACCGATGTGACCCGGGTCATGAATGTATTTTTGAAGCAGATCCAGGAGGCCGGATTTTCCGGGGTCATCAATTTCCCCACTGTCGGATCGATCGATGGGAGCTTCCGGGAGCGATTGGAAGATGTGGGATTGGGGTTTGAGAAAGAAGTGGAAATGATCCGTCTCGCCCGCGCCATGGATCTCTTCACCATGGCCTATGTCTTCAATCCCGACCAGGCCCGCCTCATGGCCAAGGCCGGGGTGGATGCCCTGGTGGCCCACATGGGCCTGACTGCCGGCGGCACCATCGGTTCCAAGCGGGCCAAAAAACTCGAGGCGGTCGTTCCTCTCATTCGGGAAATCTTTCGAGCGGGAAAGGCCATCCGGAAGGAGATGATCCTTCTGGCCCATGGAGGACCGATCGCTTCTCCCGAAGATACCGCATACATCTACCGGCATACGGAAGCCCAGGGTTTCGTCGGCGCCTCGAGCATCGAGCGGATCCCGGTGGAAATCGCCATCCGGAAGGTCACGGAAGAATTCAAATCCAAGACCCTCGGGAAAAAGATTTCGCGATCGTGACCCGGTGAAAGAACCCGCCGATGCTGGGCCCGGGGGGGAGGATCCTGTCTGGGATTGATCGGTTTCTCACGGGCGTTTCGGAAAGGTTGCCGGATCGGTGAATACCCAGTCCCTTTCCTTCACGGGCTCGTGACACGATATGCAGACTTGAGGCCCATCGTTGAAGGGTTTCTGCTGGAGTCCGAGCCACCGGGCCCAACCCCAGCCATAGGTCTGGCGGTATTTTCCCGAGTCCTTCAACATGAACTCGGCATGGACCAATTCACCCGGAACCATCGCCTCGCTCCAATCTTTCAGCGGCCGCTTTTTCCAGACCACCTTTCCCAGGATGGTCCCATCGGGCCAGGGATTTATTCTGCCCGATCGGGCCGCTCGGATCGCCGTATCGTTCCCCAGGATGACCCGCAGGGTTTGGTTGTCCGTCCGGTGAGAGACTGCGAGGACCGCCCAATCCTGCCAGCCCAGCGGGTACTGGATACCGTGAGAGGGCGGCGGCAAATCGTCCCCGGCATTCGCCAATGGGACCATCATTACGAAAAAAAGCCCCACCCAAATTTTTCTCCTTTCCATGGCGCCCCCTTCGGAAAGAAAATGCTTCAGCATTCCCTTTTCACTTCGTGCTTATCATATCGTATCCGATGCTTTGTTTGAAAGAAATTTTGTTTGCCGATTTTAATCTGTTGGGATGAGAAAGCAGGGAGGACGGAAAATGTAAGGGACGATGATCGACTCCTTGCTTTTAGGATGGATGCGACCGAATCTGGCATTCCTCTCATTTTTATGCAGCGGTCTGTAAGGTTCCGCCGAGCATCTTTTCTTTGGCCAGCGGAAAGCGATCGACGAACGTTTGCAGGGGGGCTTTTTATAACAATATTTCCCGCTATAGACCTGCTGCTCGTTGTACACCGTTAACCATAGGCCCAGATCTTTTTGCAACCCTCTGACGACCCATACACCCTTCGGGGAAAGGCCACCCGGTAGAATTGGTCCAAGACCGTCTTATGGAAACGCTCACAAATCCCATTGCTCTGCGAGGATTTCAGCCGGGTTTAAATGTGCTCAATGTTCTCCAAGGCCAGATAAAGTTCATATTCATGGCACCCTCGATTCCTACAAAAGCCGGTTCCCGATCGATGAGGACGCGAAACAGAGGGCATTGATAATTTCGTAAAATTACCCGCCCTCCTTGCAATCCATCAATTTCTGGTCAATAGCGTCGGTTTGATCCCATCCCCTGATTTCGCCTCCCTTTGGGCTGGTCCTCTATGCCGCCTGTGGAATTACGAATGCTCCCATAGTGAGATTAAGCTTTGAGCCAATCTGGTTTTTGGTCGCCCAATTATTTGGCTTTCTCATCATTACCTACGTTCCATTTTTTTCGGTGTACTTGCCCAAAATGTTTGGATATATATAGCGATAATGATTTAGTCTCTTATCAGTAAAATTGTTGTCAAAATGGTCATAAATTTATGCTGTCGTTTTTAAGGGTTCGGCGAGAGAAGGAATGATAAATAGAGTCTT
>Ga0272448_1005096_pt1 | contig 14636 bp, 16 predicted proteins | sample YNPCB0191_FD_202220 | JGI IMG/M metagenome (GOLD analysis project Ga0272448, IMG submission 202220) | Hot spring sediment microbial communities from Yellowstone National Park, WY, United States - YNP-CB-019-1 | ecosystem: Environmental > Aquatic > Thermal springs > Hot (42-90C) > Sediment...
ACGAGATTTTCCTTATCCGAAGCCGCGAGGTCGGATACATATCCGGCAAAGACGCGATAGACTATGCAATGAGTGGCCCCAGTCTTCGCGGCTCGGGAGTGGCATTCGATGTTCGCAAGGACGATCCTTATTCGGTATACGATAAGCTGGATTTCGATGTGATAACAGAAGATTCCGGCGACTGTCTGGCAAGGTATCTGGTGCGTGCAAGAGAGATTCGGGAAAGTATGAAACTTGTTGAGCAGGCATTGGCAATGCTCCCGGAAGGTGAGCATACCGCCAAAATGCCAAAGGTATTGAAGCCTCCCGCAGGGGAAGTTTTTACCCGCATCGAGTCTGCCCGCGGAGATTTAGGAGTCTATCTTGTCAGTGACGGGTCGGCAAACCCTTATCGTTTACACTGGCGTGCTCCTTCCTTTATCAATCTTGCAGCAGTCGGAGCAATGGTAAAAGGCTGGAAAGTCGCCGACGCCGTGGCGATATTGGGAAGCCTTGATATAGTCCTTGGCGAGGTCGATAGATAGGAGGGTAAATTGTCTACAAGAGCATTTTGGGCATTCTTTACTTTCAGCGTCATCATGCTTGTCGAAGTAATAGTCATGCAATCAGCGCTGGAATATATGCTTCGCGAAGAAATTGCAAGTCAAATTTCATCCCACCCTATCCTTTACTCTCAAATCTTTGTGACCGATGACACCAATAATCCGACTAGGACACTGGAGATCAGTGACCTTAAAGGAAGACATGATATCGACCTTGTCGAGATATTGTACCAGATCGACCAAAAGCGTACCATTTTGATAGTTGGCTCCCTCCTGCTTGCAGGAGCATTACTGGGTTTCCTCATAGCATCCATCGCATTTCGACATCTACTCGCTTTTGGAGACCGAGTAACCCGCCTTTCCGTCATGGACAAAGTTTGTATCTTCTCAGGAATTGTGGTCGGTGCACTGTTGAGCGCGATCGTGACGCCGGTTTTGCCCGGAGCACCACCGGTCCGCGCCTTGCTTGCATTGATCATTACTTACCTGTGCATTTGGCTTTTCACGACTATGAAGGAAGAGTTGAAATTTTACTTCCCCACCCTTTCCAAGTCTCAGGAAGTTGAAAAGGCTTTCCAAAAACCAAAGATACTCGATACAAACGTCATCATCGACGGTCGTATAGCCGATATTTGCAACGCCGGCTTTGTCGAAGGACAGATAGTTGTACCCAGCTTTGTTATCGACGAACTTCAGCATATCGCTGATTCCGGCGAATCCATCAGACGCGCCCGCGGTCGCCGAGGGCTGGATGTATTGAACCAGATGCGTAAAGATTTGGGACTGCAGATAACACAGACGGTCACCATCAACCCCGAAAATCCCGAGGAAGTAGATGCTCGGCTGGTAAAACTTGCAAAGGAAATAGGCGGCATAATAGTTACAAATGACTTCAATTTGAACAAAGTCGCGGCCCTTCTTGATGTGCCCGTATTGAATGTCAATGAATTGGCCAATGCTCTTAAACCTGTATTGCTCCCCGGGGAAGAACTTTCCATAAATATCATAAAAGAAGGCAAGGAGATTAACCAAGGCATCGGGTATTTGGATGATGGAACGATGATCGTAGTAGAAGGAGCGAAGAAACATGTCGGCGAGGTATGCGATGTCACAGTAGCCAGCGTGCTTCAAACCGTTGCCGGCAAGATGATTTTTGCCAATCTCAAGTCTAATCAGGAACAAGAGGACGCTATAATTGACCGCAACGTACGCAATTATTCCAACTTCCGGCCGAGGAGAAAGGCTAACTAAGGATTCCACCGGAAAAACCTTTGTTCCTATCGCCGGACGCCCGCTTATCGCGCACACTTTGTCCGTATTTCAAAACCTTTCAGAGATCAAGGGCATTGTACTTGTCGCGCGACCCTCAGATATCTCTTCCCTTTATACCCTTGTAGATCAATATCATTTCACAAAAGTGATATCCATAGTCTCCGGGGCCGCGACCAGACAGCAATCGGTGCAAAACGGCCTTGACGCCCTCCCCCCTGATTGCGACGTCGTTGTCATCCATGACGGCGCTAGGCCTTTTGTGTCCGCTGATATCATTATCAGCTCAATCTCCGCTTCCCGATTGCACGGCGCTTCGATAGCCGCCCTACCCGTCATAGACACCATTGCCATGTCTAGCGACCACCAGTTTGTCACATTGACGCCTGATCGCAAACAGCTCTACTCAGTGCAAACACCACAGACATTTCAAGTCGATCTGATAAAAGCGGCTTACCACGCGGCTGTAAACGATAACTTCAGCGCCACGGATGATGCGTCCGTTGTAACAAGGCTTGGGAAACAAGTAGCGATTGTAGCCGGTTCATACCAAAACTTCAAGATCACCGTACCAAACGACCTCATTCTTGCGGAAGCGGTAGCAAAGGAACTAACTATGTCACCAGAAGAAGGACAGCGCAATTGTCATGTCCATGACAGCCCCTTGTCAATGCGTATTGGACATGGCTATGACATTCATCGTTTTGCCGATAATCGCAGGTTGTATTTGGGAGGAGTTGAGTTTCCCGAAGAGGAAGGGTTACTCGGCCATTCCGATGCGGATGTACTTCTCCATGCCGTGTCAGATGCAATACTAGGCGCTTTGGGGGAGAATGACATTGGACTACACTTTCCGGATACCGATGAGGCGTTCAAAGACGCGAAAAGCACGAAGCTTCTGGCCCACGTTGTCAGTATTGCCAAGGACAAGGGCTGGAAGGTCGGAAATGTAGACATCACCCTTATTGCCCAAAAGCCGAAGATTTCTTCGCGAAAAGCTGAAATGCGCGCAACAATTGCTTCTATCCTGGAGATAGAGGTGGATAACGTCAACCTCAAAGCCACGACAGCAGAAGGTCTTGGGGCTATAGGGGAATGCAAAGGTATCGAATGCCATGCCGTAACGTTGCTTGTCAGATCCCAGCATGAGACTTTTTGACTAAGCTTAAGAAAGTATATCCACATTTCGTGAAGTTGTGGAACAACTTAATTGGAGGGCCGGCACACAGGCAACTGTCAGTACATCCCTCGTGATGCCGCTTCTACGTTAAGGAATTAACCGGCCCTCATCTATTTCTTCAATCCGGACGACAAACACACTCCGCCTAGCAGTAGATCAAGACACTTCCTGAACATTACTCTTTTCCCTGGCAAACATTCGTTTGTACCAGGGGGCACGAGCAGGAGTGTCCGGCTTTGCCATCGGCATAAGCATCTTAACCTCGGCCTGCAGACTTTCAATCTGCCCTTGCAGGAAGCCCACCTGGCCCGAACGCTGCTCGAGTTGGTAATGAAGGTCGTTATTCTCCTTACGCAACTGGTCTATCTGATCCTTCAATACGTCTATGACATATTTGACTGTTTGCGATTCCTCCATCGGGGAAGCATCAATGACATCGACACTAATCGGCTCCTCGCTCTCCGGCACTTCCTGGGATGGCTGCACGTCCTTCGATTCACCTGCAAAGATACCTTCCGGAGTAAACATCTCTTTGAATGCATCTACTTCTGTCCGAGCAAACATCAGTTTGACATGACCATCGACCCGAACCGGCTTTGCCATTAATCGACGTTCCTTCACATAACGCCTGATCTGCCTGTCGCTTTTGTCTAGAATTTTCGCGACCTCACTTATCGGAATGTCATAGACAGCACTTTCCGTCATACTACTTCCCTCCTTTACGGAATCACCTGCTTGAAGAGTTACACCTGAGACATCAAATCCAGTATACGCATTAGATCGTCATCACCGTAGAACTCTATATTTATACTCCCTCGCCGGCCGGAGCGATTGATCGCCACCTTCGTACCGAGAAAACGCCTGAGCTTGTCTTCGACATCTGCGACATTCGGATCGACACTCAATACTGTTGCACGTGCAACATTTGTCTTCGACGTCTTGTTCATAACGGGATTTCTGCACAATCGTTCCGTATCCCTGACACTCAAGTTGGATTCGACGACTTCCTTCCAGGCAGCTATCTGCAATCCCTTATCGTTCATCGAGAGGAGCGCCCGGGCGTGTCCTTCGGTTATCTCCCCTTTGTCCAAGCTGTCCAGTATTTCGGACGGCAGGTTCAAAAGCCTTAAAGTATTGGCGATTGTGGAACGCTTCTTCCCCACTCGCTCAGCAACATCTTCTTGAGTAAGCCCAAATTCGTCCATCAGGCGTTTGTACGCAAAAGCACATTCAACGGAGTTGATGTCTTCCCGCTGGACATTTTCAATAATCGCAATTTCAAGTGACTGTTTGTCGTTTAAAGCGCGTGCAACGGCTGGAATCTTGCGAAGACCGGCTTGAACGGCCGCACGGAATCTACGCTCCCCGGCTACCAATTCAAAAGCGCCATCAGCCGTAGGACGAACTATCACAGGCTCCAACACGCCGTTGCGCCGGATAGATTGAGACAATTCTTCCAGCTTCTCTTCGTCGAAGTTCTTCCTCGGCTGGTATGGGTTCAGCCTGATGGTATCTATGCTCAAATCCATCATTGAAAGAATCTGCATCGGCTCCGGCAAAGTGCCGGCCGCTTCAGTTTTATGGAAATTCGCCATTTGCCATGCTCCGTTACTGTCGTAGACACCTTGGTCAACGCTGACAGTATGTTCTTCATGCAAAGAGTGGATTCCTCCTTCAATAGAGGTGGAGAGATATGTCACAAATGACATGACAGCAAGGATTGAACCTGAAGAGGATAACCAATGGTCAATGGAGATAATAAAAAAGGGCCGCTGTGTAAACAGCGACCCCTTCTTCTTCAAAAACTGTCAGTCAAAAGCTAGCGGATATTATCGGCCCTGGTTCGGCGAATCATCATCTCAGCGATTTCCTCACCGCTGACCTTGTATTCGCCTTTTGAAATACGTTCCTTCAATTCCATAACTATTTCGTCTCTTGTATCCGGAACTTTTGCAATCATGTCCACTACACGCGCGATCTCTTCCTTTTCAGGCCTTATGGTTTTCGGTAGAGAATCAGGTGTGATAGGTACAAATTCGATATCCTTACTACCTTTTCTAGAAAGGGCAGTTCCTTGGGAAGTGAGCAATCTAGCTACCTCTGTTGCTGAAATCTGCATACCCGTCTCCTCCAATCCCTCGTTCCTGCCACGCACAAAAAATGGCAGACTCTGAGGTACAAAGACGGCGGCCAGGCTATCATCCCCGGATACCTTCTACTCCGGGCTTAGACCCTTTGGCTTTGCGTCCTCTCCTTTCGAAGAGTTTGCCTTTTTCGTTCTCGTGTTCGATTTGTACAATTATCGGCGCGTGAAGCCGCTTCTATAGGGACAAAACCCGGGCTTATTTACCGGTTTTTGTCCGTATGTCAGCCCGAATATACCAGATATGAACCATTCTGTCAAATAAGCTTTGCCTCTGTGAGATTTTCTGCAAAGGGAGACCTTTCCGCTGCGCTTCTAACTCGCTTTCGCTCAAACAGAGATGCTCGCTTCAAAGTCTTCCTTTGCTACGCTCCATTATCAATAATCGTGAAATGTTACTTGCCTCTCCAGTTCAATACTCCCGAAGAGAGCACCAGGCATTCATAATCCAGCGCTCCGCCTATTTAATCTTGAAGTGTGTCACTTCTTCAGGGCATGAGAGTTGTTGTGGTATTGGCCGGGAGCTATGCTTTGCATGCCCCCGGCCAATATGTACCGTGCCTTCGGGACTGATTCTTCGCTGCCTGGCACAACCCTGTTGGTGGAGTAATTAGTTTACCTTGACCTGTAAGGTGCACTTTCCGGATGCACCCGACGCAACAGAAGAAATCGACCAAGTCACGGTGTTGGTTGAAGAATTGTACGACCCTCCTGTGCTCGCGCTTCCTGATACGTAAGATGTATTTGCCGGTATAGCCATGTCCGCCTTGACATTAGCTGCTTGGACACTGCTAGTGTTCGTGTATGTCAAAGTATAAGTAACGATATCACCCGGCTTGGCACTTGACTTGTCCGCAGCCAACGAAAGACTTATGGAAGGATTGTTGACAGTCGTGCCTACAGAATAACTCCACGAGTCTATAACATTTCCTGCATCGTCTTTAGCCGTGCCGGTCACGACATTGTTATTGATGTCTACGACAACGTAATTGTATTTTCCGATCGTACCTGTGTAGCCGGTCGACAGAGGCGCGCCGCACGAGCCGTTGCAGACCTGATAGATGTTTCCGTGTTTGCTCCTGTCATACAGATGTTCGTGTCCACAAAAGTACATCCCTACCCTGCCGGCAGTCATCTTTGCCCACAAGTCATCACGCTCTGACGAGTATGCATCAAGGGAGCTTCCTATATGTTCCGCCATGGGATAAGCCGGCTCATGTGACATGACAAAGACATGTGTCTGAGTTGTCTTGGCAAGATCCGCAGCCAGCCAGTCCCTTTGAACATGGTGCATCAAGTTGTAATGCTCCGCGTTCAACACGGCAAAGTGCGCATTGTTATGATCGAATGAATAGACCATCTCAAGATCGCTTGAAGGGCCATTGAGAGGCTGATTTACTTTGTTTCGCAGTACTCCTTCCTGGACAGTAGAAGTAGCTATTTCATGGTTACCAGGACAGTAGTACCACGGAACTTTCAAAGTATTCATGATCGAAAGCCAGGTATCCATTTGCGAGCTTACAGTTAAATCACTGGACGAGCCAGTCACTGCATCGCCTTGAAAAAGCACAAGGTCTACGCCTTCGTTATTTATCCTGCTAACGATCTTTGACAATTCAGTTGTATTCACGCCGTTCGTCGAGCCTCGACTGTCTGCAATCGATGCAAACTTCCAGGCAAGTGACGGTAGATTCAAAATAAGCACTAGCGACAAAATTACCAATATCAGCATAAATCGACGGAGCATGCCGCTACCTCCAATTGGGTCTAATCAGATGAGTATAGTTTATAATCTATTCAACGCAATAAGTTTCCGAAAGTTCCTGATTCGGCAAACAATAGGAGGGGATTTTCTCAAAGCGGCGAAATATGTAATGAAGCAAGCCGTTTCCGGCTAATCATTACTAAACGAACTAACTATGGAGGTTAGAAAGTGGACAAGCGTATAATTGTAGGCGTGCATATCACAAATCGGGTCAAGTACGTTCCCGAGGTGCAACATGTTTTGACTGATTACGGATGCAATATCAAGACTCGATTGGGCCTCCACGAAATCAACAACAATTCATGCTCTACCAAAGGTTTGCTCCTGTTGGAAATGTATGGAGAAGAATCGGACATTATCGCCATGGAAGAGCGATTGCGAGCAATAGAAGGCGTAGAAGTAAAAGACATGGTCTTCACGGAGTAAGAGATGCCTGGCAAACCCAAACCGACTGATCCTAAGATCGTGCCTAAGCCGACTATGACAATGGCCGTCGTAACCACTGTTGGAGATCCAAACACCATATGCGAAGATGCGTTCTCGGCTCTTTACGGATCGGTGTACGGATTGAAAATGCAGCTGAAGAAATCCGGGCAAACCGATTTCAAAGTAACAGGATTAAGAGCTCGCTGGCCGGATGCGCACCTTGTCCCAAAGGAACAATGGACAGCTCACTGGGCGTTACCCATACCTGATGGGACTTCCGAAGTTCCTCAAAAAGTACCATCTCTCGAAGTAAGAGTCGAAAAGTGGGACTACGGCACAGTGGCAGAGATACTGCATATCGGACCTTATACTGAAGAAGGGCCATCCGTTGCCCGTCTGCATGAATTTATCGTCAGCAGCGGTTACGAAATCGCCGGTCAGCATGAGGAGGAGTACTTGACCAGCCCAAAAGCCAAAGTGCAGAAAACGATCATTCGATATCAAGTACGCCAATCTCCTTCAAAATGACCTGAGAGGCAAACAAGGAAAGCTAATGCCAGAAAACTGCCCGATGACCGCAAAGCGCAAGAGCAAAGTCGCAATAGCCATGAGCGGCGGAGTCGACAGTTCCGTTGCCGCTGCCTTGCTCGTTGAACAAGGCTATGATGTCATAGGCGTCACAATGCAGGTCTGGCCGGCGGCACAGGGAATTGAAGTTGATTTCAATCGCACCTGTTCTTCACAATCAGCAGTCGAAGATGCACGCAAAGTAGCGAAGCAGCTTGACATACCTCACTACATCGTGAACTTCAAAGACTTGTTTGAGAAAACCATCATCGAGTACTTTGTATCCGAATACAAGCGCGGCAGAACTCCAAACCCTTGTGTCAAATGCAATCGATTCATCAAGTTCGAAGCATTGCTCGAAAAGGCACACGAACTCGGTGCAGAGTATATCGCCACCGGTCACTATGCAAGGATCGTCTATGACATAGACAAACAGCGCTGGCTTATGAAGCGGGGACACGATCGATCCAAGGATCAATCTTATGTCCTGTATGCCCTGACACAATACCAGCTTGCCCATACACTGATGCCTTTGGCAGACATGTCAAAGGACGAAACTCGCCGTCTCGCGTTGAACCTCGGTCTTTCCGTTGCGTCGAAACCGGACAGCCAGGAGATTTGTTTCATACAAGACAACGATTACGCGGCCTTTCTGAAACAGATGTTGCCGGAAGTAGTATCTCCAGGTCCGATGCTCGATACATCGGGAAACGTTGTTGGCCAGCACGAGGGAATCGCTTTCTACACAATCGGCCAGCGGAAACGTATACAAGTTCGCCAACCCGGCCCATGGTATGTGGTCCAGATCGACCCGGATCGCAATGTCATAGTCATTGGGCGAAATGAGGATTTGTACGCCAGGGAACTTACTGCCACCGATATAAATCTGATTGCACTAAATGGTTTATCAAGCGAAATTACTGTAACAGCAAAGATTCGATATAATATGCAAGATGTTCCGGCATTGCTTGTTCCTTTGGCAGGCCATAAAGCCGTTATAAGATTTCTGGCGGCTCAGCGCGCCATTACACCCGGCCAGGCTGTGGTATTTTATGATGACGAAAACGTCGTCGGTGGTGGAACAATAGAATCGGTGACCCGATGAATTCCAGAAAGTGATCCGGCTGGATATTTGTCACACTTGTCCAGGAGGTGAAAAGCATGCAGCAATTCTTGTACCTTACGTTGTCTGTGGCAATTATCGTTATCACGATACTTTTTATAATGCTGTCCAAACGCATTATGCGTGAGCTTGAAAACCTAGGGCGAACAAGCACAGAAATGTCCGAGTTGATACGTAAAGTCGACAAGGAGATAATGCCATTGACACAAAGCGCCTCGGCCGCCATTGACGACATAGACGCATTAGTCGTCCAAGTCACCAAGACAGCCAAAAAGATAGACAAAGTCGCCGGAGGGGCAGAGCGCTTGCTGGATACAGCGCATGTTGCATCAGCGGCAACAAAAGCAGCCAGTTCAGCGGCTGCTGAAGTAATTAGTGTTTATGAAGGAGTCAAGCGGGGAATAAAATCTTTGCGCGGCTCGTGAAAACGAAGCAGGAGGGGTATAACAATGAATAACGACAGCGAAAAGAGTGTTTTGTTAAACGTCTTGGCGGGTATTGGCCTTGGGGCAATCATCGGAGCTGCCGCAGGACTGCTATTTGCGCCCAAGACCGGCATGGAAACAAGAGAGGATATCAAAAAGGCTGCAGAAGACCTCCGCAACAAAGCCGAAGGAGTAGTAGGGGAGCTTGGTACGCAAGTAGATGAGCTTGTTGTGAAGAGTCGCGAATTGATTGAAAGCACAAAGACAAAGGTGCAGGAAGCGATTGATAGCGGAAAGCAAGCCATGACCGAGAAGAGAGAAGAGTTTGTAGAGAAAGTAGGGGAAGAGCCAAGCAACGCTTGATTTTCCTCAAAAGACAGTAAATACACAAAATCCAAGAGGAAAGGTGGCAGGGAATGAATTTGAAGGTTGACACCAGATCTGTGAATAACCAGGCTTCCATGATAGATCTGGAAGGCGAAGTAGACGTTTATACCGCGCCTCAACTGAAGCAGCAGATAATCAACATGCTGGACAGTGGTGTCTATCATGTCATAGTCAATCTGACAAACGTCGAGTATCTTGACAGCACAGCTTTGGGCGTATTGATCGGAGGGCTGAAAAGACTTCGGGAGAGAAACGGCACACTGGATCTTGTTTGTCCAAACCCCAGGATCAGAAGAATTTTCGAAATCACCGGCCTTGATAAGATTTTCGACATTTATACTGCGGAGCAGGATGCGATAAGCAAGCTGGACGTGAAGGAGGGTATGTAATTGGCGTCAGAATCTACGCCCTCCGTTGTCGAGCTGAAACTTCCCTGCAAGCCTGAATTTGTCGGAGTTGCCAGACTTACCGTGCTTGGGATAGCCGGCCGCATGTCGTTCTCATACGACGAGGTCGAAGACGTGCGCCTGGCGGTAGGTGAGGCTTGTACCACCGCAGTGGAGCGTGCGGTAAAGGCAAACAAAACGGACACGGATATCAGTATCATAGGGAGCATATTGGGGAATAAACTTACCATCGAAGTGCGCGACCAAGCCGGACACCCAATCGATGCGGCAGACAAGCCTCAGACGACCGAGGTCGAAGAATTGGACGAACAAGGCCTTGGCGCGCTGTTGATGGAACTCCTTGTAGATGAATTCAATGTGGAATCATACGAGGATGGAACCATCGTGAGGATGGTGAAATACGCTGAGTAGGAATATGGCAACTCGCAAACGAAGTGGTGCATCAACTTGGGTGCATGAAGATGCAGAATCGTTATTCGCCCGCTATGCCGAAACCAAGGACAAAAAGATCCGAGACCGTCTTGTGGTAATGCATCAAAACCTGGTTCGGTTTCTTGCCGGCAAGTTTATGAACCGAGGAGAGCCTATAGAAGACTTGGTGCAGGTGGGGACGATCGGTCTTATCAATGCAATAGACAGATTCGATCCGGAAAGAGGAACGAAGTTTTCAACTTATGCTACGCCTACGATTGTCGGTGAAATACGCCGCCACTTCCGGGACAAGGCATGGAGTTTGAAAGTTCCGCGACGCCTTCAGGAGTTGAACCTGGCCTCCAACAAAGCTGCCGAGAATCTGTCTCAAAAGCTGGGAAGAGCACCGACGATTCAAGAAATCGCGCAAGCTGTGGATGCCACCGAAGAAGAAACCCTTGAAGCAATCGAATTGGGAAACGCATACGAAACGGTTTCCCTTGACACAAAGCTTGCCTACGAGGGCGAATCGGCTCCGCTCAGCCTTGCCGAATTCGTCGGCGAATCAGACGGATCATTGGAAAACCTTGAAAAATATGGGGACTTGAGTCAGGCTATGGATTGCCTTGACCAGCGTGAAAGGTCTATAATATATCTACGGTTTTTCAAAGACATGTCGCAAACCGAAGTGGCGAAGAAACTCAATATCTCACAGATGCATGTTTCTCGCCTGCAGCAAAAAGCGTTGAAAAGATTAAAAGATCTTCTTTCCGATTAAGAACGAATAAGAGATTTTGGGTTAACCAAAACGGATCAGCAGCCGAAGGCTCTCACGGTACATAATGAACAATAGACCTTGGTACGTCATAGTAGGCGGATTTCTCGGTATCCTGGCTTTGCTTATCGCAATAGGATACTTTCTTTATCGTGTCCGGGTCGTATTGCCTCCATTCGTGATAGCTTTCGGCATTGCTTTTCTTTTAGATCCTCTTCTTGAACGACTCCAGCGCAAAGGCGTTCCCCGGATAATCGCCGTCACCGCAGTATTTGCCATCTTTCTGGCCGTTTTTGCAGTAGCCGTGGTCTTTTTGGTTCCATCGGTTATCGAGCAGGCTTCTCAGCTCGGCAAAGATTACCCGGTTTACGCTGAAAGCATCCGCACCACCGCTACTAGTTTCTTAAAAGATCACCACGATATGCTCGTCCGCTTTGAACTGCCGACCACATTGCAGGAACTCGTGGGAAAGTATGGAAATGAAGCGAACAATCAGCTGAAGACGGGCGTACCTAAGGTAGTAGGGTGGATAATAGGAAGTTTATCGTACCTTCCCTGGATAATACTTATTCCGCTAATCTCATTTTACTTTTTAAACGATTTCGCAAGGATACGCAGAAAAGCTCTGCTATTTGTTCCTGAGAAATACCGTGCGGAAACTGCAAAAGTACTTACACGCATGGGCACCGTATTTAGCGCTTATGTTCGAGGCTTGGTGATCGTATGCATTGCCTACGGCGTTGTCATCACGGTGGTGCTCCTGACATTGCACTTAAAATACGGAATTATCATTGGTCTGCTTGCCGGAGTGCTTTATGCAGTTCCATACCTGGGCAGCATCACCACGGCACTTCTGGTCTTTCTGGTCGGTATCGCTACCTATCCGGAGGGAATGACGCCGGCAATCATTGCAATGGTGGTCACGGTAGGGACGAACCAATTCTTCGACTTACTGATCACACCGAGAGTGCTTGGCAAATCGGTCGGTTTGCATCCGATCTTGAGCATCTTTGCTTTGCTGACAGGGGGAACACTTTTCGGTCTGCCGGGGATGATACTGGCTGTTCCGATTGCCGCGAGCATTCAGGAGATAGTCTTCGAGTTCTACCCCGAGCTAAGAAACGACCCTTTCCCTCAAGAAAGGTCAGCAAGCAGGAAAAGACTATTTTCGTGGTTCAAGAAGAAGAAAGAAACCCCTGATCCGGCTTAAATACTACAACGATCAATCCACGTAGATTTTTGGAATTGCTCGCGAAATCGATACCCTTCTGGCAGGGATTGCGACTTCATCTCCCACAAAAACTCCTGGAATATCCGTAACATCTACTGTGCACATTTGCATCGAAACACGGCCGATCACCGGAGCATGCTTTCCCCGGATAGATACGTAAGTATCGTTTTCTGCGCGCAGTACTTTCGCCGCCAGTGAACGGAGTGGATTCGCCGATCGCTTTGCCGCACTCTCAGGTATCAAGGTGAATCCATCTGCAAATCCTACAGGGAGCACAGCCGCCATTGTTGCTCGTTTGGTAATGAACTCGCTTCCATAGCCGATTTTTGTGCCCTCGGGAAGCTTTCTCAGGCTGATGATTCGCGATTTAAGACACCATGTATCTTTTAACTCGATTTTTCGCGCCACATTGCGAGAGGGATACTGGCCATAAAGGATAGTCCCAGGGCGAACCATATCATACCGAGCTTCCGGCAAGTTAAGTATTGCCGCACTGTTTGAGGAATGGCACAACCCGATTGAAAAATCTTTCGACCGCAAAGATTCGAGCACAAAGGCAAAAGACGAATTCTGTGCTCGCGCTTGGCTCAGATCGTTACTCCCGGCATTTGCAAAATGAGTGTAGATACCTTTGATCTCGACCATACCCGAAGCATACAACCCATAAGCAAACCCAGGAGCATCGTCGGGATTTATTCCGAGCCTTCCCATGCCCGTATCGATTTTTATGTGGACTTGCGCCCGTTTTCCGATCCGTTCTGCCGCTGACGAGGCCGCTGATGCAGAGTCTTTATCGCAAACCGTCAGATTAAGATTTGCTTCTATCGCTGCATCTACTTGACCGGGGAGCAGGGGAGTGAAAACCAGAATGTCCGCATCGATGTCCGCGTGTCTAAGAGCCAGTCCTTCTTCTATTGTAGTGACTCCCAGAAAATCAGCGCCACCTTCCACAAATGCTTTTGCCGCGCCGATTATGCCGTGCCCGTAAGCATCGGCTTTGACGACCGCCATGATTTTCACAGAATTACCCACCAGCGAACGCACCTGTGCAAGGTTGTGCTTCAACGCACCAGTGCTGACTTCGATCCAAGTTGTATGCAGTTCCGAATTCATTTCCCTATCCTCGACAATTCATTTACCGACCATATCCTTGATTTGCTGAGGCCGGCGTTCTCTGGGAATACCGTCCGGCATCATGGTCAGCAATCCGCTGTACAAGATCGCCGTCGTATCCGGCCAAACACTTGGCCACAGTCATTGTAGCCGTGATATGCAAGTCTTCTCGATAGTCCAATCGGTTCTGCCTTGCTCCTGCCTGTCTGGACTCAAACAAAAGGGCAGGGATACCTTCGAATATGGGGAAGAACCGGTGAGCTAGTCTGGCAGGGCATTGGTCTTCTATATGGGCAGCCCTGACCTTCATATTGTGGACTCGAAGCATACCGATCACAAGGTTTTGCAAGCGTTCCGATTCTGCGACCACCTGGGGCAGAGTACCGCTCGATATTCCTGCGGTTTCCACAAAATCGCTTCTATTGTTACCGGGACTCAATTCATGCTCGTCCAGGATGATATCGGGTTTCACAATATCGACCATTTCCTTGACTGCACGAGTTTCAGGCTGTGACAAGTAAAGCCAATCCCGGTTCAAATCAGCACCATTTGCATTTCTTCGAGTGAAAGCATCAGCCCCGTCAGGGTTTACCATGGGAACGATATAGAAAGACACTTTGGACAGCAAGTCGAGCGTTTGGGTGCTGTTGTCCGTATCCATATCTCTTATCAATTTCATCATCGCTTCAGTAGTTGCAGGTTCATCGCCATGCTGCCTACATATTATAAAAAGTTTCTTGGTGGAAGTGTTTTCTGTACTTGGGTTTTTCAAAGTGACCAGCACTATATCTTTACCCAATACGGATTTTCCGATCGAACCTACTTTCAATCGACCGCGCCCGGATGAAGCATCTTCGTTTTCAAGAACTACA
>Ga0272448_1005098_pt1 | contig 14632 bp, 10 predicted proteins | sample YNPCB0191_FD_202220 | JGI IMG/M metagenome (GOLD analysis project Ga0272448, IMG submission 202220) | Hot spring sediment microbial communities from Yellowstone National Park, WY, United States - YNP-CB-019-1 | ecosystem: Environmental > Aquatic > Thermal springs > Hot (42-90C) > Sediment...
TGGAAAGATCGGCTCAAGGCAGAAAAGGAATCGCCTTGCCGGAAATAGATAAAAATAGAGAAATTAGCCGAATGGAGGGATCGGCTGTGTCACTGCCTGCGTAAGCCGCAGTCCAGGCTTGTTCCCGCGTGAGCGGAAATCCAGGCAATAGGAACTTCTTCTACTGTCTGGATTCCTGCTTGCGCGGGAATGACGCCCCTTGTATGTCATTCCCGCGAAAGCGGGAATCCAGTTCCCCCTCACCCGGCCAGGCTGACGCCTGGCCGGCCTCTCCCGCCTGGGGAGAGGCGAGTTACTTCATTCGGCTAACGTGTGACGAGACTCATAGATCAAGGGACTTTTCCGATGGACATAAAACGGACGATCCAGAAGTCTGAGCTGCGTCTGGCCGCGGTGATGGTCCTGGGAATAGGGGCGGTGGTAGGAATGGTGGAGGCAGCCGCCCCGAAGGCCCATCCACCGGAAGCCAAAGCGCCTGCCAATCCGCCGGAAGCCAAGCCGGGCGTCAAACCAGCGGAAGAAATGGTTCCTTCGGCGAAACCGGAGGACCCTGTGGTGGCCGCCGTTTTAGCCGCCAAACCCACGACTCCTTGGGAAAAGATTCGGGCTGCTGAAATTTTGGCCAGATTAGGTCGGCCTGATTTAGCAAAAGATTTTCTCAAGCAGGTCTTAGAGGCCAAATTGGACGAAGGGCAACTGGTGGATTTGGGTGTTCAGGGGGGTTCGGTGTTTTTCATGCGCTTAGCCAGTCGGACGGAATTGACGCCGGAAGCCCAACAGATACGGGATGCCGTCTTGGGAGCGATGAAGGCCCGGCTAGAAGACCCGAAACGTCTGGAAGAGCTGATCCGTCAGTTGCAGGATGCGTCGGTGGAGAAGCGGGACCGGGCCATTGCTGGTTTGCGAGAGGCCCATCAGGCGGGGGCGACGACGCTGATTCAGGTCTTAGCCGACCAGGCCCGACAGGCCGAGTACCCGGCCGTGCGGGCGGTCCTAGTGCAGATGGGCGGCGATGCGGTCGGTCCGTTGTTAGCGTGCTTGGAGGCGTCGGACGATCGGCTTCGAGCCGAGGCCGCTTTGCTTCTGGCCCGATTGGAAGTCCAGGAGGCGGTTTTGCCGTTGCAAGTTTTGGCTGCGGCGGAAAAGTCGGGCCCTCAGGTTCGGTCGGCGGCGGTAGAAGCCCTGCGTCGGTTGGGGGCCCAGACGCCCAGTTCTCCTCGGGAAGTAGCGGAGTTGCTTTTGCGGATGGCCCAAGATTATTACGCAGGCCAACGGATGATTCCGGCGGATTTGGAAGGCCGAGTCCTGCTCTGGCAGTGGGACCAGACCAAAAACAGACCGGTGGGGGAGCGGCTTCCGGTGGGTGAAGTTCGGCTGCGACGGGCAGCTCGATGGGCCCGTCAGGCCTACCAACTCTTGCCCGAGGATCAGCGTATTCGGATTTTGTATCTGGCGGCTATGCTCGAAGAGGCCAAATACGCTCATGGATTGGACAAACCTTTGCCCGCTGGAAAAAACACCGCGGCGGACCAGGCGGCGTCATTTGGCCTGGAAACCTTGGAGGCGGCGCTGCGGTTTGCCTTGGAGAGTCGGCATCCGGTAGCCGCTACCGCCCTGATCGAAGTGATCAGCCGATTGAATCCTACGGAGGACGTTCTTCGCCGGACTAGCAACCCGGCGCCGATCGTGCAAGCCCTTCGACAGGGGGATCGACGGCTTCGGATGACGGCCTTAGGTACGATTGTCGGAATGCGGCCCACGACGCCGTTTCCCGGCTCGAGTTACGTGGTAGAGGCGTTGGAGTTTTTTGCGGCCAGCCAGGGTACCCGCCGGGCAATGGTCGTCTCGCCGCAGACAGAGACGTGTAGTGCGTTAGGAGGGTATTTGACGGAGGCGGGCTACACCGTGGAGATGGCCCGAACCGGTCGAGAAGCGCTGCGATTACTCTTGAGTTCGCCGGATTATGAACTAGTGTGGGTGGATGCAGCGCTGCGAATCCCGGAACCGGCGGTGCTGGTGCAACAGCTTCGCCGCGATGGCCGAACCGCCGATCTGCTGGTGGGGATATTCTGCAACCAAGAAGACGCCGAACGCCTCCGGCAGATGGTCGGCGAAGACGCTCGGCTTTTAGTGTTTCCGCAGCCTTATCAGGCGGAATCGGCCAAGCAGGACCTTGGCCAAATGGCGGCAATGCAAGGACCGGAATGGGTGGGATTTGAGGAGCGGCAGCGTCAAGCAGCCCAGGCCATGCACTGGCTTGCCGAACTGGCCCAGCAAGGCCCAAAACTCTACGACCTCCACGGTTTAGAACCCACTGTCCAAAGGGCTTTATATGTACCTCATTTGGCCGGTCCCGCCGCCAAGGTCTTGGCCTCGCTTGGCACTCCGAGTAGTCAAAAGGTCCTGGTGGATTTAGCAAGCCGAGGCTCCCAGGCGCTGGAAATCCGTCAGACGGCCGTGGACGCCTTCGCTCAAAGCGTCCAAAAGTTTGGCCTCCTTTTGACGACCGCTGAAATCGAACATCAATACGACCGATACAATGCCAGCCGGCATCTACCGGTGGAAACGCAAAAGGTGCTGGGGCGAATTTTGGACGTGATCGAATCGGCCGGTTCCGAGGGCCGCAAGCCGTCCAATAAACAAGTCCCCGAAAAGCAACCGCCGAAAAAATGACGCTTTTCCTCTCTTTCCCTCCTCCCGTACACCGTCTGGGAGACATCCACTGTGGCCGAGGGGTTCGGAACAAATTGGCTTAGTCAGAAAGAACCGCTCCGGATGGAATTGCGGAAGTCCTCTGCCGCCAAAGAAAACGCCGTCCAGCAGGCGGAACCTTTGCCAGGGTTGATCGGCTCAAGCCGAAAGATGCAAGAAGTCTATCGGCTGACCCGCCAGGTGGCAAGTTCCAATGCTTCGGTCCTTTTGCTGGGGGAAACCGGCACGGGGAAGGAATTGGTGGCCCGAGCGATCCATCGGCTCAGCCCGCGGGCCGGCGGGCCGTTTATCCGGGTCAATTGCGGGGCCTTGGCAGAAACCCTGTTGGAAAGCGAACTGTTCGGCCATGTGCGCGGGGCTTTTACCGGGGCCATCGAAAACCGCACCGGCCGGTTCGAGGCCGCCCACACCGGTTCCATTTTCCTGGACGAAATCAACTCCACCAGTCTTAAACTCCAGGTGAAACTCCTCCGGGTGTTGCAGGAGCAGGAGTTTGAACGGGTCGGCGATACCCATACGATTCGGGTGGATGTACGCATCGTCGCAGCCAGCAACCGGGACTTGCTGGAAGAAGTGGAAGCGGGCCGATTCCGCGAAGACCTTTACTACCGTTTGAATGTCATTACCATCACCTTGCCGCCCTTGCGGGAACGTCGAGAGGACATCCCGGAACTGGTGCATCATTTTTTGCGGATTTACGGCGAGCGGAACGGTCGAACCATTCGCCGGGTGGAACCGTCGGCCATGGAAGCCTTGCAAAACTACGATTGGCCGGGCAATGTGCGCGAACTGCAAAACTATATCGAACGGGCTGTGGTTTTGGCCCCCGGGGAGGTGCTCACGCCCGACCTATTGGCCGACCCGGTGCTGGGCCGCTCGCCGGTGCGACGTCGTTCGGTGGTTCCTAGAAACTTCGATGCCCTGGTGCAGGAGTTAGTCGAGCGAGGGCTGGCCGAAGCCGAATACTCCTTCTCTACCGAACCTCTTTACGACCGGATCGTCCAGCGGGTAGAACGAGAATTGATCCGGCAAGTGCTCCAGGGCTGCGAAGGCGTGCAGGTGAAAGCGGCTGCTCGATTAGGTGTGAATCGAAACACCCTCTATAAAAAGATCAAACAGTATCATCTGGACGCCTCTTCGGATTCAGAGCAGCCGATGGCAGGAAATGAGTAGAACCTCTGAGTCTTTCGGCAGAGCGATCCCGTGAAGCCGTTTTTCATAGGACCGGTGCGGGTAGATCCGCCGCTATTGCAGGCGCCGATGGTTGGATATACCCATTACGCGTTTCGGTCGCTGGTGCGGCGGTTGGGCGGAGTAGGACTTTTGGCCACTGAAATGATTTCCGCCCGGGAGTTCCTCTTTCGCCGGGCGCGGGGAAAGGGACTGCCGGGGCCGCTTTGGCGAGTCAAGGAAGAAGAGCGTCCGTTGGCCGTCCAAATCTGGGAGAACGATCCCGCTCGGTTGGCGGAAGCGGCCGCTTGTTTGGTGCAGGAGTTTCGGGTCAGCGTGGTGGACCTCAATTTCGGATGTCCCGCCCGGCAAGTAGCGCAGAAGGCCCAAAGCGGGGCGTATTTGCTGCGGTGTCCGGAACGGATCGGGGAATTGGTCCGACAGGTGGTCGCCGCCTGTGCGCCGACGCCGGTAACCGCCAAAATTCGGCTAGGTCCCCATCGGCAACAGATCACTGCGCCGGAAGTCGCTCAGGCTGTCGAAGAAGCCGGCGGTGCTGCTTTGACCGTTCATGGCCGGACCACGCAGGACCGTTTCGGCGGCCAGGCCGATTGGGAGGCCATCGCCCAAGTGAAAACCTATCTGAAACGAATCCCTTTGATCGGCAACGGCGACATCCGCTCAGCCGCCGAGGTGCTCGAAGCCTTTCGCCAATGGCCGGTCGATGGCGTGATGATCGGTCGGGCTGCGTTAACCAAACCGTGGATATTTCGTCAAGCGGCGGCCTTGCTGGACGGCGCCCCGCTGCCGCCGGAACCTAGCCTCCTGCAGCGCCGCCAATGGCTCGTGGAATACTACGATGGGGTGGTGGAACAACATGGGCCGAAAAAGGCCACCCTCCTGATGCGCCGACTGGCCCCCTTATTCGTCGAGGGACTGCCCTACGCGCGCACATTCCGGGCCGAACTCTGCCGAACCACTGCCCCCGAAGAATTCTTACGCCTCGTCGAACAATTCTTCGCCGGACAATCTGACGGGAACATATCCCCGCCCCGCCGTAAGGGAAAACCGTAACATTTTGGCCGAATGAAGCACCTCGCCTCGCCCCATCGTGGGAGAGGCCGGCGGCGCCTTTGGCACCGCCAGGTGAGGGGGAGCATGTGTCATTCCTGCGCAAGCAGGAATCCAGAAAAGAAACAACTGGATTCCCGCTTACGCGGGAATGACATACAAGGGGAATGTTCAAACACAAGGAAACCTGCATTCCTGCTTACGCAGGAATGACACCCAAGGGCGCGGGAATCCAGAAAGTATCCCAAACTTCCCGCTTGCCCAGCAGGAACACCGTAGCAGGCACAAAGCAGCCTGGACTGCTGCTTACGCAGGAATGACATGTACTCCTCCATTCGGCTAAGTGACTGTATCCACCGGAAGTAATTACCACAATCTGTGGGGTTCGTGCCGATTTTTACCCCCTATAAGTTGGAGGGGCCTGGCCGGGCGGATACAGTCAAACTAAAATGTTACGAAAAACCTTTCCCGCCCCGTTCCAGACCCGAACAAGCAAGCAAACATCCTGCCAGCTCATGGCTCTTTGGTATCCGGGGTTTGGATGTCGGCCTGGGAGTGGATGTGTTCGGTAGAGCCGGGCGTGGCAACCACTTTGTAAATGCACCAGGCCAACAGGGCGGTTACCCCGCCTACCGAAAGCGTCATAATGATCCAGCCGCCTAGGGTCATGGCACACCCCCTTCCAAAGGAAGCATGGAGATAGATTCTCTATACCATCGCCGCCTGAAAAATCGCTCACAGTAACATTTTAGCCGAATGAAGCAATTCGCCTTTCTCCTGGCCGTCTGAGAGCGAAGTGAAGCCGTGCCGGGGGGTGTCGTTCCCGCGCAAGCGGGAATCCAGGAAACATGGATTTCTACTTCTTTCTGGATTCCCGCTTGCGCGGGAACAAGCCTGGACTGCTGCTTGCGCAGGAATGACACATCGCTCCAGTTCATTCGGCTCCAGTGTTACTTACAAAGAAACCTCTTTCTCGGTCCGTTCCAGCCGTTCCCAACGGCGCACCGATTGCTGAATGATCAGGTAGAAAAAGCCCGTCAGCACCAAGATAAAAACCACCGTGGCGCCGACGATCGGTTTTTCGAATGCTTCCCGGAACATGCCGCCGCTTTCCGGCACGATTTGCTGATACATAAAGCCGACAAATATCCCCAAAAGGTAAACCGGGGCTACGTATTTCAGTACCCAACCGATAATCTTGGGGACCTTGATCTCCGCACCCCGGCGAAGTTCTTCCATGCCCCGCTGCGGCCCCAGTACCCAGCCGAAAAGAATCGTCTGATACATTGCCAAAAGATAAATGCAGAAGGTGCCGAGCCAATTATCCAGGGTAGCCAGGGCCATCCGGCCTTGAGAAACATAGAAGGTATAAAACGAGCCGCACAAGGTAACAAATCCCAAAATCGACACGGACGCCCGCCGATTTAGCCCCAGGCCCTCTTCCAACAGGGCGATGGCCGGTTGTAACATGCTCAGCGAGCTGGTAATCGCGGCCAAAAACAACAGCACAAAGAACAAAAACCCGACGATATACCCCAACGGCATTGACTCAAAGACCATCGGGAGGGTTTTGAACCCCAGATCGAACGAGGAGCCGACAGCCCCCAGCACGGCGGCCGCCCCCAGAAATATATACGAAGCCGGGATCGTGATCATGCCGCCCAGGGCCACTTCGCAAAACTCATTGCCCGCCACACTCGTAAGCGACGACAGCGCAATGTCGTCGTCTTCCTTCAGATAGCTCGCATAGGTAATGATCACCCCAAAGCCCACCGAAAGAGAAAAGAATATCTGACTGGCCGCATCCAGCCACATCCGAGGGTTGGCCAGCGCTTGCAGAAAACTTTGCTCTTCCGTATGCGGATTCCACATAAATCCTAAACCGTCCAGAATACCCGGCAAGGTGAGAACCCGCAGAAGGACAATGAATGCACAAATGATCAGTGCCGGCATGGCAAATAGACAAAACCGCTCAATGCCCTTGGTGAGTCCCCGATAGATCAAATAGAAGTTCAGGAGAAAACAGAGGCCCAAAAAAACTACAGCCGGACCGTTCAAAGCTGCCCCATGGGCGCTTTCGCCCACAAAGCGTTCAAACAATTGGGTGTACGGTTCTTTACTCACCAAAGCCGTCGTAGCGCCTTCCGCCGGTGAAACGGCAGCGGACGCTTGGCTGGCCAGTTGCCGGGCCTCCGTCCCAATCGCCGCCATCTGCCCCGACAAGTAATACCACGCATACCCCAGGCACCAAGACTCAATGATCACATAATACATGTAAATCCCCACCGGCACCAAAAGCCCCAAAATGCCAAAGTAAGCGCCCGCATTATGTCGGGCAATCACCCGGAAAATGCCCGGTGAAGAGTTGTACCCATGCCGACCGCCGTATCGGCCCATAGCCCATTCGCCCCAAGCCAACGGCAACCCCAAGATCAACAGCGACACGAAATACGGGATCATAAAGGCCCCGCCTTCGTACCGGGCCGCCAACCCAGGGAACCGCAAAAAGTTTCCCAGCCCGACCGCACTTCCGGTAACCGCCAGAATCACGCCGAGTCGGCTTCCCCAGCCCTCTTTGCCGCCGCCGTTGCCGTTCATCTTCTTCTCCCCGAAACAAGTCCCATAGAAGACCCTAGGATAGCATACTTCCCCCGGTTCGGCTAGAGTGTTTTTATGCCTGCGCAGGGATAACTTTTCCGGAAGGAACAGGATAGAATAAGAGGAATTCCGTACGATCAGGGCGTTGTCTCATGTCTGACCCATGGATTGAAGCCCGTTTTGAAGAAGGCGTCCTGCTCACCACGGTCCAGGACGTGTTGAACTGGGCCCGGCAAGCCAGCCTCTGGCCCATGACCTTTGGGATTGCCTGCTGTGCCATTGAGATGATGGCCGCCGGCGCAAGCCGATTTGACATGGACCGGTTCGGCGCCGGCGCATTTCGGCCTTCGCCCCGACAGGCCGATCTGATGATCGTGGCCGGCACCGTAACCTACAAAATGGCGAGCCGAATCCGCCGACTCTATGAACAGATGCCCGACCCGAAATATGTGATCGCCATGGGCGCCTGCACGATCGGCGGCGGACCGTATTTTGAATACGGTTATCATGTAGTCCGGGGCGTGGATTTAGTCCTGCCCGTGGATGTCTATGTGCCGGGTTGTCCGCCCCGTCCAGAGGCGTTGCTAGAGGGCCTGATGCGTCTTCAAGAGAAGATCAAAGGCCATCGAATCGCCAAACAACCCAGCAGCAGCGGCCTGCCTTGGTACCGGCGGCTACTCCGCCGAGGCGTTAAAACCCCCGATCAGCTCCCCACTCCGCATCGGACAGGCCAGGCCCAAATCGTTCCTCTCCCCCCAGCCACCCACCCCCAACATAGTAAAGGAACCTCTGAATAAAGTAGGGGATAACGGAATTTTCGCTCTTGGGTCTGTTTTTTCCACTTCTTAGGACCTTCAGCAGGCGGAGGGGATGAGTCCTAAGGAGGGCATCGCTTTTCTGGATTGCCTGGTTTTCCTGTTTTACGTCGCTTTGGCCTGCTCCGCGCGCACCGCCAGCGCCTCAGCCAAAACACATAACCGGAACGGTCCTCCCAAGCGACTGCCGAACATATTCCCATCGCTTGACGGTATCTACCGGAAGTAATTACCTTGACTGTATCTACCGGAAGTAATTACCACAATCGGTTGGGTTTGAGCCGATTCTTACCCCCTACAAGTTGTAGGGGCTTGGCCGGGTAGATACAGTCAAAATAGACACCTGCGCCCTTGTGTCATTCCCGCGCAAGCAGCAGTCCAGTACGCCTCTCCCCTTTGCGGGAGAGGCCGGCCTGCGCAGCAGGCCGGGTGAGGGGCCAATGTGTCATTCCCGCGAAAGCGGGAATCCAGGCTCCTTTGCACCCGCCCCCTTGTGTCATTCCTGCGCAAGCAGGAACCCAGGCTCCTTTGTGCCTGCTTCCTTGGTGTCCTTCCTGCTCCAATGTGTCCTTCCCGCGAAAGCGGGAATGACATACAAGGGGGAACTGGATTCCCACTTTCGTGGCAGTGCCGCGGAAGAGGCCGCCACACGAGGCAAAGGTCTTCTGGCCGGAGAGTTGCTCGCACTTTTCGCCACGCATTTTCCCCCTTTTGGGGAACAACCCTTTGCCCTCCCTTTGGGGCACCCTCGGAATCATTCTTCCAAAAGTCCTTTCTTTACCACCGAACTTACCTTACGACGGCAAAACAGGTTAGCGAAAAATGTTTCGCCTGCCAAGGGCCTGAAGAAAACTTTCTGCCCATCCCCTGGGGGAAAATTGGGAAATTTTTTATCCCCATGCTTGATAGCGCCAGGGGGTGATTATACTAACAAGGTGATGCTATGTAGTCTTTCGTTCTCTTGGGCCTTTCGGCCCCCGCCGTGGCCAGTCAGCCTAGCGCCTGAAAGGGCGGAACCCCCAAGAGCACGAAAAGAAGGAATTATTCAGAGGTTCCGTGAGTAAACCGGGTCTTGGATTTGTGGAAGGAGGGCTAGGCGAAACTGCTCGCCATTGGGGAGGTATCTGAGGAGGAATTATCGGAAACGGGCTCAGCTCCTTATCCGTCCAGGTACCGGAAGATTCCCTTTTAAATGAACATGTGTTCTTAATCCCCTTTTCCTGTTTGCCAAAAGAAACCAAAGGGCTATCCGAAGGAGTGGCTGTTAGTCTTTCCCCAGAGGCGAAGAGGGGGCTTTGTTTTTCTGCGCTTCCTGGCGGTATTGGCCCGGGGTGATGCCGAACTGCCTCCGAAAAACACTATGAAGGTATTCGGCATAATGGAGGCCGGTGCGGTGAGCGATTTCGGCTAGGGTGAGATCGGTTTCGGCCAAGAGCATTTTGGCCCGGTCCAACCGGGTCTTCAGAATCACTTCATGGATGGTTCGGCCCAAGTGGCCGCGGAAGCGGCGTTGCAAGGCGCTGCGGGAGAAGCCCACATACCGCACCACATCAGCCACGTGGATTCCCTGGCAGGCGTATTGGCGGATGTAGGACAGGGCGGCGGCCAGCAGGGGGTCTTCCAGGGCGGTGATCTCGGTGGATTGCCGAACCACAATCCCCTTGGGCGGGATGAATTTTTCCCTAAACGGGGGTGTTTTGCCTCGCATGAGTTGATCCAGGAAGGCAGCGGCTTCCCACCCCATGCGCCGGGCGTCTGGGACCACGCTGGTAAGCGGTGGATTGGCCAACTGGCAGGCCACCTCTTCGTCGTCCACGCCAACGACGGCCGCCTCCTCTGGCACCGGCACCTGCGCCCGCCGACAGGCGTCCAAAAGCTGGATGGCCCGGAAATCATTGGCCGCCATGATACCCACCGGTTTGGGCAACCGTCGGCTCCATTCGGCCACCCGCTCCATCTCCTGCTCCCAGGACTGCTGATGATAGCGGCGTCGGGTCCTGCCGGTGCCTCGGTAATAGTGGCACACAAAACCGGCAGCCTCCACCGCCTGCGCAAACCCCAGGTAACGCTGTTCTGCCCAGTAAATGCCCGGATGCCCGATAAAACCAAAATGCCGAAGTCCTCGCTCCAGCAGATGCTCGGCGGCCAGGCGTCCAATGGCCTGATGATCGTTGAAGATCAACGGAAGTCCCAACCCAAGGACCTGTTCATTGAGGTCCACGACTGGGATTTGCAAATGGGCCACCACCCTGGCCAACTCCGGATAGGCCGCCCGAGAGATGATCCCCTCGCCATCCCAACTTTTCAGCCAGGGCGGCGCTGGATCATAGATCGACCGCTGTTCCACATACACCGACCAAGGACCGTTTTGACGAATATAGTCGGCCACCCCTTGGAGCAACCGCCGCCCAAACGAGGTGGACGTTTCCACCAACAACGCCACATGCGGAATCCCACGACGCCCACCGGAGAACATCGCCCGTCCCTTTCTGTCAGGTTCGCATCGCAAAACGACCGCCTTTCTTAATGTAGTCTCTCTGCCTGGCCGGTTCAACGTGGGCGGCTGTTTTCCTATTTTCCCCGAAATTTCTAGAAAAATTTCCCAGCTTTCCCGCTCAATTTCAAGAGACCCAAAATCTTAGTCTAAGTACCTGAAATTTCATTGACAGAGTCCTTTTCCCCATTCCATAATGCCAAAGGAAAATAAAGCCATCAAGAATCCAGAAATTGTCTCATCTAAACTTCTTTCGGGAGGGCTGAGCCATGCAACGATCGGGAAAATGCCGGTTGGCAAAGGCTGGAGTGGGGACTGCTCTAGCAGGAGGAATCATGCTGAGTTGGACGTTGCTGGTGGGGATCGACCAGGCACAGGCCGGGCTGGTGAAAAATCCTTCCTTCGAAGACCCTGTTACCAGCACCCATGTCCTTGCCATTACCGATTGGGGACGCTCGGCTACCACCGGCGTGTTCAACAACTCGGCCGGCTACGGCAACTACATCACCAATGCCGACGCCAATCAGTTGGCCTTCATCAATGCCGACGGCCATGAAATCTGGCAGGATCTGAGCATCAACTACCAGCCAGGGTTTGTGTATCGGCTGACGGTCGGCCTGGCGGCCCGATCCGATACTCCCACGGCCCCCAACGCCACGTTCGATCTCCGATTTGCTTATCGGGACCCCGGAGCGATCATCCTGAATCGGGGCCCGGTCGCCTATAGCGCCCTAAGTAATTCTCAACTGCGGGATTTTTCTGTCTGGCGGACCGCCGCGCCGGGCGATCCGTATATTGGCAAACCGGTGGTCATCTGGCTGAAGGCCAACGGCAACCTGGGCGACCCGGGCGATTGGACTGCCGATAACGTGCGTCTGGACATCTTCGAGGCGATCCCCGTACCCAACTTCTCCTTTGAATCCCCCGACCTAGGCGGTTCCAATTCTGGAACCGGTTTTGGGACCGGCACCTGGCAAACCAGCGGCCAATCGGGCCATACCGGCCGATTCAAAAACAACGCCTCCTTCGGCAGCTTCATGAACAATACCGACGGCGATGCGGTCGGTGATGTACAGATGGCCTGGATGAACATTGCTGCCGGCACTTCCATCTATCAGGATTTGCCGGCCGTGTATGAAGTGGCCCGGTGGTATGAACTGATCGTCGGCGTCGGTGCTCGATCCGGCCAAACCGTCGGCCCCAATACCACCATGGCTATCGAACTCTACTATCGAGACGCCCTGGGCAATGCGCAGACCATCGCCCAAACCCTGATCCGACACGGTGATCTTAGCACCACCAGTCTTACCGATTTCAGCGTCAAAATCCCGGCAGTTTTAGGGACCGATCCCTGGTACGGCAAGCAGATCGGCATCCGAATGCGTTCTGTTTCTGTAGAAAGTGGATCGGGGGATTGGACGTTGGATAACGTTCGGCTGCTCACGGGCGTGCCGGAACCGGCTACAGAAGTGCTGCTGGCCCTTGGGCTGCTGGGCCTTGGAGCAGGGCATTGGCGACGGCGGTTGAGAAAATAGACCCGGTATGCTGGCGTATCTGAGCGGTTGTTTTTCCGGGGCTAGAGGAAAACCTCCCTGGCACACCCGAAAGGAGGCGACGCCGTGGAAAAATTCTTGTCCGGTGGGCACGTGTTTCAGGTGGTAGGTGATCCTGGCCGCCTGCCTGCCGAGTTTGGCCAATCCGCCCAGAAAAAGCCGTTGCCGAATGGGGCCGCTTCAGAGGGGTTTTGTTCCACACGACTGATGGGGCGGGCTGTTGAATTTCGGTGCAGCGCAGATGGTTTCACCCTGGTGGAACTTTTGGTTGTCATTACGATTATCGGGATTTTGATTGCGTTGCTTTTGCCGGCGGTGCAATCGGCCCGGGAGGCGGCCCGACGGAGCCAGTGTGCCAATCATCTCAAACAGCTCGGCTTGGCGGCCCTGGAGCATGAACAGGCCCACGGCTATTTTCCCAGCGCCGGATGGGGATGGGCCTGGATCGGCGATCCGGACCGGGGGTTTGGGCAGTCCCAACCGGGCAGTTGGGCTTATAACCTCTTGCCCTATCTGGAGCAGCAGGCCCTCCATGACATGGGCCTGGGGAAAACGGACTCCGAAAAGATGCAGATTCTGGCCCAGATGAGCAGCACCCCGGTAGAAACCTTTTACTGCCCTTCCCGGCGCCGGGCCATGGCGTATCGGAAACGCAGTTATACGTTGGCCGACTATGGTCTGGGCGGCTCCGGCCAGTGCTATAACGCCGCTAATGTGGCCGTCCATGCCCGAAGCGACTACGTGGGCAACGGCGGGGACACCGTGGTAACCTGGGGTTCCGGCCCACCGCCTGCCCAAGCCTACGCTGGGCAGGGCTTCCGCGATATGTCCGGTTCGACCGGCATCTTCCATCAGCGAAGCATGATTACCATGGCCGAGGTGCGAGACGGCGCCAGCAATACCTACCTTTTTGGCGAAAAATACCTCAATCCCGATCACTCCCTGGACGGCGAAGATTACGGCGACGACCAATCCTGCTGGGCCGGCGACGACTACGATATGCAGGCCTGGACCCGAACGGATCAGACGCCCATGCAGGATCGGCCAGGATACAGCCAGCCCTGGCGGTTCGGCAGCGCCCATCCGGCCGGCTGGCAGGTGGTGTTTTGCGACGGCTCAGTACATACGATCAGCTATGCGATCGACCCGGAAACCCACCGACGGCTTGGTAACCGGAAAGACGGTCTGCCGCTCGATGCCACCCAATTTTGAGAAAAATGTTACCTTATTTTCCGGACCTTCTTTTCTAGCAGGCATGGTTGGACGACTGCCGGGGGCTGTTCGGCGGCTCTGCTTCCACCCCAAAAATTGCCGCGTAACACTTTAGCCGAATGTAGCAACTCACCTCTCCCCTAGAGGGCAAACCCAGCGTGTCATTCCCACGAAAGTGGGAATCCAGAAAAAGGTGGAGTGCATGTTGGCTTGAACCCACTCGCCCCTAGGACCGCTGAAGCCGGCACAAAGCAGTCTGGATTCCTGCTTGCGCAGGAATGACACACTGCCCCTACATTCGGCTAATTTGACTGTATCCACCCGGCCAGGCCATTACAACTTGTAGGGGGTAAAAATCGGCTCGAACCCCACAGATGGTGGTAATTACTTCCGGTGGATACAGTCAACCTAAAATGTTACATTGCCGCCAAACGGAATTCCCCTCCCTATCGCAGCGGGCTTTCCAGGAGGGTATAATACCCTTTTAAGAATGTCCGACCGGAATTTCCCACCTTCCATTCCCCCGCGTCCTAGGAAATCGTTTGGCTTTTGGGAAAGACGTAACACGTGAGCCGAATGATGCAACTCGCCGCTCCCCTTGTGGGAGAGGCCGGCCAAGCGTGAGCTTGGCCGAGTGAGGGGGGAAATGCAATGCCCGACGGACCTGACAAGCAGGTCCCTCCAGACGGCCCCATATTAAAGGGTACACACTCTGTGAACCGTTACCTGAAACAGCGCCGAAAAGGTGCAATTCTTCCAACCCCTGAAAGGAGGACCCCGATGATGCGTAGCGTTAGGCAATCGAACGGTTTGACATCTCATGGCGGTGCGTTAAGCGGTTCTTCGCCGTCCACACGGCGGGAGTTTTTGAAATGGACGGCCGGGGCGGCGGCAGCGGTGAGCACGTTACCGCTGGCCCGCTCCGTTCATGCCGCCGGAAGCGACCTGTTGAAGGTGGGCCTGATCGGCTGTGGCGGGCGCGGGTCCGGCGCAGCCGTGAACGCCCT
>Ga0272448_1005099_pt1 | contig 14632 bp, 22 predicted proteins | sample YNPCB0191_FD_202220 | JGI IMG/M metagenome (GOLD analysis project Ga0272448, IMG submission 202220) | Hot spring sediment microbial communities from Yellowstone National Park, WY, United States - YNP-CB-019-1 | ecosystem: Environmental > Aquatic > Thermal springs > Hot (42-90C) > Sediment...
AAGCCTCCTGCAACGCATGTAAGTTGCTCATCTATATCCAACATCGACATCTTACAACGCCTCATAGACATATGTCTCACTTCTGCAACCTCTCGTATAGCTCCATGGCAAACCCAATGTCTTCTCATACCTGTATATGTTCTGTAGATAATCGACTTTTGGCTGCTAAGCGATTTTTAACGCTCTGATAAGAAATCCGATAAGTCAGCCTGATTTCTATGTATACCCCGATAAAATGTCGAGCCAAACCTATAAACGGAAAAAAATAATATTCACAGTAAAAATAAAACAACACCTTATTCTTTTTAGATTTAACTAGCATATGGAGGGCTAAACAATCTTAAGTGTGTCGCCTTAGAATCCTCAAAATAAGCTATCCTTCCAAGTTCATTCCTAAGCGCGCATGATTTCATATGTGATTAAGTCGTCTTTTCGCGTCATCCCAAGAGAGCTTAAACCTTGAAATATCTGTCAACTCCGTTTGTTAATATGGAATATCTTCCAAAAACATCTTTAATCGCCTGTATGAATCAAGCCTTGCGTCGTCGGATCCCATAAATCTGGCTACAGCTACTGGTCCCTGTGATGTTTCCGAACTAAATGCATCTCTGATTTCTCTTAGAGCATCTCGTATAGCTTTTTCACGTCCTGCATTGGTTAGGGAAGCTAAGAAAGCGGCTGAAGCTGCCTTTGGTCCACCTCTATAAAAGCCAGCTACAGCATAAATGTCATAGCTGTCTTTGTCTTTCATGCGATACAAGGCTGAACCTTTCATAGTAAGCGAACCTACAATATCCGCACAATAAAAAGTGGCAGAGGCTTCATAACCAGCAGGTATAAAAGCTCTCTCCGTAACCTCAAATTTATGCTTGAAAACAAGGCTGCATCCCTCGATAATGCAGGCCTTTAAGTCTTTTTGCACAGAGGCCAACCACCCGCTGGGAAGCTTTTCAGCTCCTTCAGGCTCGGTTAGAAAATCCACCTCAACCCTATAATTAACGCCACTATTAGGGGAAGTAATAAATCTTTCAAATCGAAAAAGCTCTCGGTAGGCGCATATCCAAGTCTCTCTAATATTTGCTTAATATTCTCATAACGCTCAACAACTCTAGGCCTCAAAACAAAATCTATGTCAACAGATCCACAATGATCAAAATAACCCCTAACAAGGAAATATGACGCCCAGCCACCAGCAAGAACCATGTCTGAGCGGTATTGACGAAGGGCTCTACACACGATTATACAATTTTCCTTGCCTCCCTCTTTAACTTCCACTCTTTAAGCATTAACTCCAAAATCTGCGAAGAAGCTTCCTCTCCTCTCGCCGGGAAATTATATAAGTCTACGAAAAGTTGGACATTTGAAACCACCTTAACACCCTGCACATTTTGTACTCCATAGAAGACGCCTCCATCATAAGGCAAAATAAACTTGACATTTCCACCCATCGGAGTAGGATTCAGTTTAAACCTTTCTGCAATTTCTCTAGCCACACTTTCTGAGGGAACATACAGATGTATATCTACAGGCCTTACATAAGGTGCCACAAGCCAAGCTCCAACCAACCCGCAAAATGCATACTTGAAATCTAAACCTGCAAATTTTACCACAAGCCGCTCTATCTCTCTTTCGAAGGTAAAATAATCCAAAAACGTGTTCATACGATCATACAAGTGATTAGAGGCCCATCTTTTCAGCAGCCTTAAAGGGTCTGCTAATACAATCCTATTTTGTGCATTACGAGCAGCAAATCCTAATTCAACAAGCGTTTTACAAACATAATGCGCCAACCCATTCGAAACCCTCGCCTCAGAAGCGAGTTCCCTTTCATCCCAATCCCTACCAAAATTCACCAGCAAAACCCGCAGAATTCTGGAGGATTTAGGCGCAAAGATATTCTTAATACCAGACAAAGCCCAGCCCAATATGATTTGCTCAATGACCTATATAAATGCTCAATATTATTGAGCAAATCTTGCTCAATATTACTTATTAAGGTTCCTCTATGAAGGCTTTGAATGCTCCCAGGGCGCTGCTTCCTCCGCTACCGCATGCTACTATCGCGTCTGGAAGGCGGCCTTCTTTCTCAAGAACTTGTTGCCTTATTATGGTGAAAGCGGAAAATCTTGCAAGTTCGGTTAAAAGTTTTCTCAGCATTGTTCTTAGGGAAGTCTTAAGTTAGCGAGAGATAGGGCATGTATGAGATCAAGACAAAGGGCAAACGTTAAGAAGAATTAGGCTAGAATAGCAAAGAATGAAGGTAGTTGCTGTTCAATTTTATATTGTTCGAAAGCCGTGGACAGAGAAAAAGGCTGCAACAAGCTGGATTATGCTGAAGAAGAATTAGAGCCTCTTCCTGAGGGCTTTTAGTTTGGGTGTTGGAATCCAGTCGACTTAGCATCCTTAAAAGAGGAAGATACTGTCCTTGACCTTGGTTCTGGAGGCGGTCTTGATTGCTTTTTAGCTCGCGCGCGCTGAAGGTTAAAGAAGCACGTTTGATGTTGCAAGCCACCTATTTCAAACCACACAATCAACTTGAGGGGGCCTAGGGATCGGTGCATCAGAACTAGAGGTGTTAATGCTCCGGCCGGGATTTGAACCCGGGTCGATGGCTCGAGAGGCCATTATACATAGTCCCTTCTAGGTTTGACCTAACTATACGACCGGAGCACGCTAGTAGCTTTCGGCCTTCTGTTTATCAATCTTTAGCTCTTTAGGACATATTTGGTGGCGAGTCTTATGTCTTCTGCCTTTATCGTCCTTCTTCCTGCGTGTGTTGACAGTTCGACTGCATGCCTTCCTATTTCGACACCAACTTGGTCGAGTGTTCTGGCCAATTCTATCAGTGCATCCTCTCCAGCTCTTTCGGCTCCAGCTTTCTTGAGTATTCTATAGATTGGAGCCAACCCGAATTCAAACTCTTCAGAGGGCATGCTTCTTCTCTTGTTTGATGTATATAAAAATTTTAGTATGAGGCATTGTGGATGTGCGATGTTTGCTGGTAGATTCACATTCGCACTTGGCGGAAGATGAGCTTAAGCCCCTCCTAGAATCGATCCTAATCTCCTGCAGGAAGAGTGGCACAATTATCTTTACTAATAGTTCGAACTTGCAGTCGAGCATCGAAAATATCGCGATCTCCGAGAGCAACCGTGATCTGGTCAAGGCCTTCGTAGGCGTCCATCCGTGGGAGGCTCAACACTACGATGACAAAGCATTCAATGACCTAGTCACAGATAAAATGGAGCATGTTTCAGGCATAGGGGAAATCGGCTTAGATGGAAAGTATTCTAGCATTACACCGTTGGAGACTCAAAAGGAGACGTTCGAACGACAGTTGGAAGCCGCGGAAAAACATGAACTACCGATATCCGTTCATTCAAGAAGGGCGCAAGATCACGTCCTAGACATCTTGGAGACTTTCTCTTTGAGAGGTGTTCTACTTCATTGGTTCAGTGGAAGTGAAGAGCAGATGAGAAGAGGCCTTGACAGCGGATACTTCTTCGGCTTCGGCCCGACAGTCGTATACAGCAAAGGCGCCAAGAGGCTACTCGAGAAGTGCGATCAGGACAGGGTGTTGGTTGAAACCGATTCACCCGTACACTATGGGGCATGCTTCGAAAATCGCGTTTCAACACCGCTTCTGGTATATTCGGTTGCTTATTCGGTTTCTAACATATTCAAAAAAAGTCTTGAAGAAACTTTAAATATTATATTAGAGAACTCGCAGAACTACATAGGACGGAGAATAGTTTGGAGATGAAACCTCTTGGGGCTTGTTAGGAACCTTGCCCTTGACATGATTCAAAAACATGGCAACGAATTCACAGCAGACTTTGAGCAAAACAAGAAGGTGCTCGAAAAGTATGTGGAGTTCAAATCGAAGAGTTTAAGAAACAAGGTTGCCGGATATATTACAGGCTATGTCAACAAGAACATCGCAGCCTCGAGGGTTGAAGAAAAAGAAGGGCAGCCTAAGTGATCCAGAATCCAGCTCCAGCAGGAGATGACGGCGGATCATGAAGATCATATTGGTAGGCCATCTCAGAAAGCTCTTCGACTCAGGCGAAATAGCCTTGGATGGGAGCGTCCGCGACGTCTCTGACCTGCTGATTCGAATCAACCAGATGAAGAAGAATGGGACAGCTTCCCTTAACAGAGAAAACACGTTGCTGTTTGTAAACGACGTAGAGATTTCAGCACTCAACGACCTGATGACAGAACTTGGGGAGAATGATATAATAACCCTTGTCCCGATAACACATGGCGGTTAGCTTGGAGTTCATATCACCTAGTTGGGACGACATATTTGACATGTGCGTCGAAGGCGCCTCAAAGATCGAAGAGCTTGGATTCAAGTTCGATATCATTGTAGCCCTCTCTAGGGGTGGACTTATCCCTGGAAGGATCATTTCAGACCTCCTCGAGATAAAAGATATCGTCGTACTCGACGTCAAATATTATACGGGGATAGGCTCCAGGTCGGAGAAACCGAAGATTACAGAGTTGGTGACGAACACTATACGCTCCAAGAACATCCTCGTGGTAGACGATGTAGTCGACTCAGGTGAAAGCGTTAAGGCGTCAGCCGAATACCTGAAAACCTTTGATCCCAAGACCATGAAGATTTTCACCCTCCACGCAAAACCTCACAGAATCGTCAACCCAGACCTTTTCATAAAGGAGACGACGGCTTGGATAATCTATCCATGGGAGCTTCTTGAATGCTTCAGGGAACTGGAGGAGAGAGGGTTCAGTCTACCCGAAATAGTGAAAGAAACTGGCTTGAAGAAAGAAACCTTACAAAAGGTAAGAAGACTATATGAGAAGAGGCGAAAAGGAAAAAATCTCTGAGGATGTATCCTTCTTCTGCTACGGCATAAAGCTCAATGAGCAGGCTACAGTCGCCTCACTACAAAGCAGCATCGAGAAGGAAACGGGAGCCGTCATCCAGGCCCTCAACAGCAAGTTCATACTGGATCGAAACCATGCAAAACTACTGCTTTACCAGACACATGAAGCCTACCTCCGAGGCATTTCAATTGCGAGAAAGAAGGAAATAGACATACTGCTGAGGGCTCTTTGCACAAAAAAGATAAACAAGGCACTCAAGGATGCCGCATTCGAAGAAGGCAGCAGAGAGTATGTTGTACTCGGCTTCTGTGATCCGCCAAGATTGAAAACCTTGAAGGAAATGCTTGGGAGGTTCGGAGAATTGGATGACAGGATCCTTGAGCCAACACAACAGAAGATAGACTTTTTGAGAAGCTACCATAATATTACAGATTTAGAGATCGAAAACTATAACCTGGCATATCTATTATGTGAGAAGTCTGCGTCAGGTTTAGCTAAACATTATAAGATGGTAGGCTAGGGGAACAGGTCTCTTACGGGAAGAGCCCCCTCCCTGAGGACAACGATCTTACCTTCCGATACATCGACGACAGTCGATTCCCTTCCATAGATCGTCTCGTTGCCGTCTACATATAAGTCGGCGTCTCTACCAAGCCTAGTCAGGGTCTGAGACAACGTTACAGGCGATGGATAACCTGACCTATTAGCACTCGTTCCAACAAGAAAGCCGCCAACCTCCTTAAGCAACCTGAGAGTCCAATCAAGAGATGGCACACGAACACCAAGTTTGCCAGTATCACAGGTGATCTTTGATGGAAGGTGGACGTTATCTTTCAGCTTCCCTACGATCGTCAGAGGCCCAGGCCAAAAGAGCTCAGCAAGTCTATCTATCATCGGATTCCATTTTATCATGGTAAATGATGCCTCAGCATCAGAGCACAGTATGGGAAGCGGCTTGTCCACTCGCCCCTTCATCGAAGCCACCCTGATGACCGCCTTCTCATCTGACGGCAGACAGCCGACACCATAGACCGTATCCGTTGGGAAGACTATGACTCCACCGCTAAACAGCACCTTCTTAGCTAGAGGAATACTTTCTTCTGACTTCACGTGCACGAACATACATTTAACCCTTGACATAAAAGTTTATAAACAATATACTTGACTTGATTGAAGGCCGGTGTTATTAGTTGGTATACTCAGATGAGGGAGAAGAGGAATTCGAGGAAGATTTTGAAGAAGACTGGGAAGACGACTGGGAAGAAGGAGAAGACGAAGGCGAGGAGGAGTTCTAGACCCCTCGCGTCAAATTTTTGTTTGCCGAAGGCGGCAGCGGAGCTAAGCTTATTATCGGAAATAAGTATACCCAGCTGGATGAAGGATGTTTAAGACACCGATTCTCATCATCAACGCAAAAAATTATCTTGAATCTTCAGGAGAGAAGGGGGTGCTGCTGGCAAAGTCCGCTGAAAAGGTTGCCAGAGAACTTGAAGTCAATATCGTCATCGCCCCGCCCACACCACTCCTGTACACGATCACAAAGAGCGTCAGCATACCAGTTTACACACAGCATGTTGACCTCTCAAAGGTAGGAGGCACCACCGGATTCATCGTCCCAGAGCTTGTAAAGGATATGGGAGCAAAAGGCTCGATCATCAACCACAGCGAACATCAGCTTCCAATCAAGATAGTATCGCAGACCATAGATCGGCTCAAGTCGATCGGTTTAGAGACCGTCGTCTGTGCCGTCGACCACCGGAAGGCCACGACCTTCGCGAGAATGAATCCTGACGCGGTTGCAGTTGAGCCACCCGAGCTCATAGGCAGCGGGATCGCAGTTTCAAAGGCAAGACCTGAAGTCATAACAGACTCTTTGAAGGCCGTAACAGGCACAGGCTCCAGATCGAAGCTGATATGCGGCGCAGGAATCGTCACAGGAGAAGACGTAAAGAAGGCTCTAGAGCTGGGGGCTGAAGGAGTCCTTGTGGCAAGTGGGATCGTGAAGGCATCAGACCCCGAAGCCAAGATAATGGAGCTTGCCAGACAACTTAGAACATGAGGACAAAACTATAAGAACACCCCATATTGTATATGGGTGTCACAGTGATATAGTTGTCAAAAGAGATGCCGATTCTCGACCACATCGAGGAACTTAGGCATAGGATCATAAAGGTCATCATCGCCGTAGGCGTCCTATCATTCCTATTCTTCATGTGTGAGATAAGATTCGCCAAGATCGGCGACATCCCTGTACCCTACCTCTTCCCAAACGTATACCACAATCTTGCCGCATCAATCATCGACATTCTCAGACAGCAGGTGCTTCCGGCAAACGTGAAGATCATCGTAACCAACCCATCAGAGGCGCTCGTCTCCGAAGTGTGGATCGCGATATTCTTGGGGGTGGTCTTCGGAATGCCCATCATAGCATACGAATTCTGGGCTTACGTTTCCCCAGCACTCTACGAGAACGAGAAGATGCTTTTTGTCAAGCTGACTGCCCCAGCAACCATACTCTTCGCAGTCGGATCACTTTTCGGCTACATCTTCATCGTTCCATACGCATTCGAGTTCCTCTACGCCTACGCAGCAACCATAGGCATCATAACATATATCACAATAAACGACTTCATCACCTTCATTCTATTGTTCTGTGTCGCGATGGGGATAACATTCGAGCTCCCGCTGATAATGATCGGGCTGACGAAGCTTGGAATAGTCAAGCCTGAAAGTTGGAAGAAGAACCTAAGATACTTCGTCGCCTTCTCAGTCGTCTATGGAGCGTGGATAACCCCCGACGGCAGCGGTGTGACGATGTGGTTCGTTGCATTGCCCATGATAGCCTTGTATGGGCTTGGATACTTCATATCTAGGAAAACAGTTAAATAGAACCCTGGTAGGAGTTTCTGGTGGATAAAAATGATAGAGGACTTGGCCATGTTTAATATCGCCGGACAAGAATGGATCTTCGTGATAGTCGTACTTGTGGTACTTCTCTTCGGCGCAAGCAAGATACCTGAACTTGCAAGAAGCATCGGAAAGGCTACAGGAGAATTTCAGAGGGGAAAGATGGAGATTCAGAAAGAGATAGATCAAGCTGCTAAAGAGCTTGACAAGACCCCTGAAAGGCTGAGGCTTGAAGAGGCTGCAAGGGCATTCGGAATAGATCCTGCGGGTAAGACGGACGCGGAGCTCAAAGAAGAAATAAAGAAGGCAGCCTAAAACAGCTTGTAAAGGCGTGCTTCGCTGACAACACCAGTATTTATTTCCTTTTCTATCTGCTTAAGCAACAGTATTCTCTTGAAGGTAGGAGGGTGTGTAGCAAAAAGGCTGTTCATCTTCACCCACCTAGACTCAGCCTCCTTCTCCATGGCAAGCTCCAACTCTCTTTCATCCAATACACCATCCCTATTCAGATCATATACATCCCCCCTCTTCATGACTTCTCGAACTTCATGTGCAGCGAGAATCGGGTCAGAAATGTAGAATGCCCTCACACCCGCCTGCTCCTTAGGCGCCAAGGCGAGACCATAGGTTATCCTCGCCAAAGCCCCAATCAGCCCCCGAGGGTTCTTGGTCAAAAAAGCCGAATAGGCGTCAGCATAGTTCTCTCTCATCCTACTGAAGCCGTAGACGAAGAGTTGGCCGACAACATAGATTATGTACGAGATAGCCGCCAAAAGGATAAGCAGCACACCATCCTCCCCCTTGCCACGGCGACCTCTTCCAGTAGATGGACCTGCAAAGAGAGTAGCCCTCGCTATGAGATAGGCGAGAAGAGGCAGCGACGATATGGCGGTTATTATAAGTGCGTCTCTATGCTTGATGTGCCCCAGCTCGTGGGCAAGCACAGCCTCTATTTCTTCTCTGTCAAGCTTCTCCAACAGCCCTCTGTGGACAGCTAAGGTCGCATTCTTAGCCGAGTAGCCGAACGTGAAGGCGTTCGGAGTCAGGTCATCTACTACTGCAAGCCTTGGAACTGGAAGACCCGCCCTGCCACAGAGGTCTCCTACGACGCCTTCAAGCCACGGGTTCTCACCCTTTTTCAGATATCGAAGGCCGGTCGAGAGCCTAACCATCAGTGGACCTAATGCAAACTGCAGCAGTATAAACAGTCCCGCCAAGATGAAACTGAATATTGGGTTTACGTCAAAGAAGTATGCGATCACATAGAAGAAGACAGCGAAGAACAAGAATAGGGAGACAAGAACCATCACCATTCTACCCTTAAGTTGAGCGAGGCTTGCCATACTACAGCAACCTTAAAAAGGCCATGGCTCACACTTATAACCTTGTCGGTATGTCTGAAATCATCAAGGAAGTCAACTGCCCACACTGTGGTGCACCGTTAAAGTTCGATAAGGGAGACATAATCTTCACATGCGGCTACTGTGGCTTCACCGGACTATTTGACCTATCCAAGTCGTTTACATACGAGCATGGCATGTTCATCAACCAAGTCGACGTAGACGAAGTGGACAAGATCGTAATCGACTGGTTCGCCGAAGGCTTCCTCAAACCTCCTGACCTAAGAAAGAAGGGAAAAATCTTCGAGAAGAAGCTCGTCTATGTCCCGCTGTGGATAATATCAGTTGACGCCACAACCTCCTATGAAGGCTTCTTCGAAAGGCTTGGACCCACCACACCAAAGAAGAATCAGCTGAAGAAATCATATGATTGGGTGATCATCGCCAGAAAGAATGCACCCTTCCCTGAAAGAGAATATCACCTAGGGCTTGCATCAAAGAGCCCATTTGACGTAAGCAGGCTCGAAAAATACAGTACGGTCTTAAACAGTGAAATAGATGCCGAAGAGGCGGTTGACAGAACCATAGAAGAAGTTAAGTCGCTGCATCAGTATCTGGCATTGAAGGATGTCGACAAGATCTTAGCCATAAACACCGAAGTGAAGATCCTCGAGAAAAACTATCTTCACGCCCCAATATGGTTTGTAACCTACGAGTACAAGGGAAAACTCTTCAAGATGTACTTGGATGGTGCAAGAGAAGAGGTCATCGTCGGAGAGTTTCCTGAAACCTGAAGGCTGATACAACATCCATTTGAACGCCAGAGCATGTCGGATTTCCAGCTGACCCCTAAGTCATCGGGGACTCCACAAGCCTCGTCGTGGACAGAAACTCTTTCTCGCCTCTTATGATCCTCAGAGACACTTCATCGCCGGCCTTCCTCCTCCAAAGTTGCGCGAGAAGGTCGCTTAACCCCAAGACCCTCTCTTTGTCAACTTGAATGATGATATCCCCCTCTCTGAGCCCTGCATGATAGGCTGGGCTGGCTTCGACAACAGAGACAACCAACACGCCAAAGTCTACAGCAAGGTTATAGTATTCTGCGATCCCACTACTCATGTCGATTCCATTTATGCCCAGCCAAGGCCTTATCACCCTCCCATACTTGATCATCTCTTCAGCCACCCTCTGAACCGTGTTACTTGTGATCGCGAAGCCTATACCTTGAGCGTACGGGATTATCGCAGTGCTCATGGCGACGACCTTACCGTCGAGATTGATAAGCGGGCCACCACTGTTGCCTGGATTGATGGCGGCATCCGTCTGAATCAGGTCCTCTATTAGAGGACCCCCCTGCGCCTGTATCCTTCTCTTCAAAGCACTTATCACGCCAGCAGTAACCGTTGGCCCACCAGCCAAACCAAATGGATTACCCAGAGCCAAGACAAACTGGCCGACCTTAAGGGAGTCTGAGTCATAGAATTCTGCCGGCGTCAACCCGGTCCTGGGAATCTTGATCAAAGCGACATCCGAAAGGGCATCGCCGCCTACAACTGAGCCTTCTGTGATCCTGTTATCTGGCAGAGTGATGGAGATCCTCCTAGCATTAGATACTACATGGTTGTTGGTTACTATGTAGCCGTCGGCACCATATATGATCCCTGATCCAAGGCCGCCAACCGGCATGCTGCGGAAGAGGAAGTCAGAGACCAACGTGACCGTGTTCACGCTTACAACATACCTACTTGCCTTTTCAACAGCTCTAACCACCTTATCTTGATCGACTGGAACCATTTCAGTCGATTTCACTCATTCAATCTCGTTAAAAAACCTTTTGAAGAATACGGCTCCTTTAAACCTTAAAGTGTTCAAAAAATTTAATATACGAGCATGTAATCGAGATAGATGGTGGACGATATGAATTGTCCTATCTGTGGCTCAGAAGATGTTGTCGTAAACCAGCAGCTTTCCCTTAAGGACTCAAAAGTGAGAAAGATCTACTTGAATGGCTCATGCAAGAAGTGTGGCGCCCAGCTCACAATCGAGTTCACTCCAACCTCCGCCCGCCAACAGACCGTAGACTAAAGTGGCCACCATATTCAGCCGCATAGGGATAACTGGTTCACCTGGAACAGGAAAGAAGACACTGGCAAAAAGACTTTCTGCCGCTACTGGCTATAGGGTGATAAACATAAACCAGTTGTGTATTTCAAAAGGAGCCATCCTAGGAAAAGACAGATATGGCGTGATAGCCAACACCCAGAAGCTCAAAAAGATCGTGGCAGAACAGACTACCCACGACAATTTCATTCTTGTAGGCCACCTTCTACCCTACGTCTCTTCCCCCGACAACTTGGAGTTTATCATCGTCCTAAGATGCAACCCATACACTCTCAGTGAGAGACTTAAAAGGAGAGGGTATCCTGAGGGAAAGGTCTTGATGAACGTCGGCGCAGAAATTCTTGGGACATCATATTTTGACACAATAAGGAGGTTCGGAAAGAGAAACGTACACGTGATAGATACGTCATCGAGAAAACCTCGGGAGACCCTCACTGAAGCCCTTTCGGCCCTGAATGGGGAAACAAAATACGATGGCTCAGACATCGACTGGCTGGGACTTGCCAGAGACAAAGGCGACCTGAGAAGATTCTTTCCCGACAGCTACTGACGACGCGTCGACCATCAACAAGAACGGTGACCGAATCCGGCCCACGCTGACTATAGCCTCCCCGGTCTTAAGAGATGAGAGAAACTTCGCCTGCTCATCATTCAAACCCAACGTCTCTCTGAGAATGCGCATGTCCTCAAGCCATGAGACCCTATGAACCACCCTAAGACCCGAGTTCTTGATTATCTCTGAAGAAATCTGAGTTGGAAACTGGGCGACGAAGATCATGCATTCGCCAAACTTTCTCAGCTCAGAGATCATCTTTTCACCAATAGACGGAGGATCCTCAACCCGCCTCGAAGGCACAATAGCCCTAGACTCTTCGATGACTGTGACATGCCCTGCCGAGGACAGCCCAGAAAGAAGCCTGTAGTCGTAGATCATCTTCAAGAGGATAGTTGAAAATATCGCCCTCGTCTCAAAGTCTCTAAAGTTGCCCAACTCTACGCCGACGTTGTTAGAGAGTATAGAGTCCATTGAAAAAGTGTTTTCACCGTTGAGAGCCAAACCCGCCTGCCCCTGAGTCAAAGGAACCAGGCGTCTAAGCAACGCTGCCTTTGTCTCAGTATCATAGGTCGACCTTATCGGAGCCTGCTCGATGCAATCAACCAGATTAGAGAGTGTCGGAAAGCGGGTGAAACCTTTTTTGTCGCCGTAGAGGTTCATCAGCGCGGTTCTGAAAGTGAACGATTGAGGGCTTGTGAAACGATAGACTTCAGAGAATATGTCTGTGATGAGGGCGATGTGCTCGTAAATGTCCGATGTACTGATCGCATCCAACGGATTCAAGACAAACGAGTTATCCTTGCCGACGTCAACTATTACACCACCCATCTCTTTAAAGAAGCCAGCGTATTCATTGTGCCAGTCAAGCACCATAACCTTCTTTCCAGACTTGATCATCTGGGAGAGAATTAGCTTGCATGTTGTCGACTTCCCTGAGCCCGTCATGCCAATAACACATAGATGCTGCGCAAGATCAGAGTCCTTCAGAAAGAACTTGTGAGCTAGGCCACCCGAAGACCATACATGACCCAAATAGATCCCCTCACAGCCCGATTCCTCGAAGTTTGGGATATAGAATGCTGGAATGGCGTCCGCTGACGACTTGGTCGGCAGAAGAGGAGAATATCTAAAAAGAAGCGGAAGCTTGAAGCCTTCAACATCCTCTGAGCCCTCAAACGACCCCCTCGGCTGAACTATAGACTTGATGAAGCTTTCCAAGCCGCCTCCAGTCAACACTTCTGGGACAAAGTCTCCATATCCCACACTGGCTGCAGTACACAGTATTCTCGTACGCTGGTCAAGGTCAGACTTCATGAAATCTATCTTAGATGCTGCACCTTCAACCCACGTTATCGCGAAGACGGCTTGCTCGAACATCTCCTCATCATCGTCTCCCCCGCCACCTTTAAGAGCCAAATTCAGAAGCCTTCCAATCGGCGACTGATGCTTCGCGGAAACAGATACAAGATAAAGCAGTGGAATATTGGCCTTGTAGAGGCCTTCAAAGAAGCCAACCGCCTTCCTATATGATACAATAACTTCGGCAGATGATATATCTTCGGGCTTTTCAAATTGGGAAATCTGCTTAGGTCTAAGCTGCACCACCGAATACAACCTTATCTTATCGTCTTTCTTCACACACGGATATTTTCTGTCCACTATGTCGATCATCTGACCTGCCTTCCTTCAAAAGAGATTCTTTTTCTTCACCATTTCCATAGAAAACCGAATAGGTCTTCAACCGCCTTTGAGACCGAGCTCCAAATGGAAGAAGTCAGCTGAGAGACTTGGTTGAGCACCGACTCTATTCCACCCATCACAAGGCTCAAAACAACGAGGGCTACAGAAATCAAGATCGCCTCCTCTACAAGTTGAACAGCACGCCTCTTCATCTTCTTCGATATCCTGTCTTCCAATGCCATCCTCGGTCTAAATAATATGTCATCGACGTATTTAATCGCCAACGTCAAGGGCTGATCAAGGTATCCAAAGGCGAAGACAGACAGTATCCTGCAAAGTAGAAGACGACATAGATCAGGACACAGACGATCAGCTTCCTTCTACCAAAAAGCAGCGCCAAAAGCGTAGAGGAGACAAGCCCAAGCGCAAAAGAGGACTGAACAATGCCTTGAGCACCCGTCCCGAGTCTGACCGAGAAGTCGAAGTCATAGAGTGTAGACAGAATCGGGGAGATCTTCGACAGGACAGCTAACGAGAGACCTAGCAGGCCTACGACTACTAGGCTTCTGTGGTAGAGAAGCTCCAGCAAGTTCGATCTTTCTCTACCGAGCTTCCTGTTAGAAAGAAGTATGGACACAAGCTCCTGCGCTACCTTGCCAGCGAAGATAGCCCTTATTTTCACTATGTCTAGGATGAAAAGCGGCAAAGTGGAGCTGAAAGGTAGACCTTCCATAACCTCTGAGCAGCTTCCTCCCCTCAACAGGTAGACCATACGCCTTCTGATAGCCGGCACCTTAGATGACCTGAGAGCCTCGAGGAGGGCTCTCTCTAGACTACATCCTTCAAGCATCTTCTTCGACAGATCCTCTAGAAAGGATACCTCGTCGAACCCTTTAACTTCCCTTTCATCGCCTTTATTTTGCAGCCGCAACCCCTACACCAGCCTATGTCTGACAAGGCTTCTCGTCAGAAGCACATAGATAAGACTCTGAAGTATGACGAGAAAAGCCGTCAAGGCTACAACTTGAAACAAATCGCGAATATATATGGACGAAAATATTACACCCACTATTGGAGAGAAGAAGAATAGACCCATCATGACAGAGAATCTTGTCTCCAGCTGCGAAGTCAGGGACTTATAGATGTCCACTGCTTCCCCATATGTCTTGACGAC
>Ga0272448_1005101_pt1 | contig 14628 bp, 10 predicted proteins | sample YNPCB0191_FD_202220 | JGI IMG/M metagenome (GOLD analysis project Ga0272448, IMG submission 202220) | Hot spring sediment microbial communities from Yellowstone National Park, WY, United States - YNP-CB-019-1 | ecosystem: Environmental > Aquatic > Thermal springs > Hot (42-90C) > Sediment...
ATCCGATGTCTTCGATCAGATCGTCTATGACTTCCCACAAGTTGCCGTCGGAGTGGTAGATGACAGGAATCCCCTTATCGTGAGCCATTTTGACGAGTTTTTTGAACCACGGGAAGGCATATCTCTGCAGAACATCGGGCGATGCAAGCAGACCAGTCGCATAGGCGATGTCGTCGCAATACCACATCGCGCCTACGTTCGGTTTTTCAAGCGCTCGCTCAAACAGGCTGTAGATGATGCTTCCGACCTTCGCAAACATCATCTCTACCAATTCAATGTCATCGTGGAGAGCATAGCAGAAAGTCTCGTAGCCCATCAGCTCCGTGACACGGCGGAAAATATCACCGTGACAAGCGATAAGTTTCATCGAAGGTGGAATGCAAGCATTGTAGGCGTCGAACATAGAGTAATCGACTTCCTCGAGAGGCGCAAAAGTATAAGCTGTGAAGTCGTCCTTGGTAGTAATGACGCCTTTGCCTTCCGGCATCCAGTCTATTTCCACTTCTTCGCTAGTGTAGTTGCTGAATGTCCCTTTGCTCTTTCGAAGCCCTTCACGCGGGATGACGCCGGCCGGATTCCAATTATAATGCGGCCAGGCATTGACATAGTCATACCCGGCCGCAATTTGAAAATCCACTACATCCTGCGGGGTCACAACGTTTGCGCCCATAAATGCGCTCATGACCTCGCCGGCAATTATGAGCTCCGCTATGGGAACTCGATCTGGCTCTCCTCTTAACGTAAGAGCAGTGAGCAAACGCTCGAAGTTAGGTTCTTCGATCTTGCTCAAGTCGTCTCCTTAATACGTTTTAACATCTTGGCGATCGAGCGGAATTTTAATAGTCTACCACATTAGAGTGATCTTCCGCTCGCCAGGATTGCACTGCTGCAAGGTAACGTAATATACACCGTTGATAATCTCTTGTCTGATAGTGCTCGGCTTGCCGTCAACAATGATCTCTTTGGGTGATTTGCGGAGCACAAAGGTTGTCTGGCGACCAGCAAGAATCTCGACATCGGCACGACCTGCTCCGTCTACGAGCTTGCGAAGCACCAAGCATCCACGAATGTCGTAGAATTTCGACTTCCGGCCTAGAACGCGCAGCAATCTGAACGAGTGCGGCGCAACCTTGATAGTCGTGTCGCCCTCCGGTAACTCTCGCTCTTCCAGGCAATCCCAAAGCCTTGCTCGGCCTGGCCGAGCCATCGCAAAGCCTTCAGTATCGGAGAGATTTACAACTATGAAAAAGCCGCTTTTATCGATATTCCAGAGAATCCCTTCGGTACACGAATCAATAAAAATCGGTCCGTAGTTGACTTCTCTCAAAGCGTAGCGTATTGCCTTCTCGGCAGCAGGCGCGGTTTCGTGCGAGAGTCCAAAGCCGCAGAATACGGCCAGAGTATTTCGATCCTCCCATTCGGCTACTACCGGTATTCTTGTTTCGCCGTTCTCAATATCGTAGAGGACGTTTGCTCGCGAGCCGAATATTCTGCGCACGTTGGCTACTTTTCTCAGATCGCCTAAGCCGTTGTCCTTGAGAAACGCCGCTCTTCGCACGCGCGACACGTCACGAATCGCAAGGGCTTTACCGGTCTCATACTGAAATTCTTCCTCTTCCTGCCTGAGTCCGATAAGCTCCAAGATGCCCGGGAACGAATTCACACACGGCTGCTCTCCAGGTTCGTCCAAGTTGGCCGAGAACCCGACTCCCGCACCGAACGCGATGACCGCTCGCCTTTCTGGACCTTGCCACCATTCTCTTATTACGCGCATCTGCTCGATAGTTAACGGAAAGTGTTCTTCGAAGACAAGCACTCTGACTTCCGGGTGCGCTGCCAAATCATTCTCGAGCGTTTCTGCGTGGAACGTAAGCATCGGAATGTGAGCATTAAACGCCATGTGTTTTGCAAGCGCCCAGTAGTAAGAGAACACCTTCTCGTAAGTAAACGGCTTTGCGTGGCTTGTCCCGCTGCTTGAATATACAAAAGCAACCGGTGCCGCTGGCAGTCCCAGACGACTGGCCGCATTTGCAGCCTTGGTAAGCACTTCCATGTGGGCCTCGTCTTTGCCGTAGTTCTGACCGTACCAGTGGCGCGTGAACCCGCAAGGTGAAGCGGCAAGCGCGGCAAGCGTCGAGTCGCGATAGAACTCGAACGGGATCAGCGGAAATGCCGGGTAATCAGTATGTTCATCGGTCGGGTTGCTCACTGCAACTACAGGCTTGCCCAAAGAATGCGCGAGTACCTCGATGTAGTAGAGCTTGGGAGATTTTTCCAGTTCGTCACCGGTACGCATAGTTCCAAAGTATATGTTATCCGGCTGCATTCTTACGATCAGAAAGTCAACTTCGGGAATATGTGCAAGCCGTCCTATGTTGCACGAGGTATTCAGCGTGCCCTCAGGCGTGTTTTCGACCGTCGGAATGAAGAACCACGGCATTATTCCGACTTTCTTCGCGCCGACCGACTTCGCGTGAGCGGCAAGCTCCGAATAGAACTCAATCAACGCGTCTTCCTTTGCTTGCTGAACGAGGATATACTCGCGGGTTTCGTCATGCGATTCGGGGTACTTAATATCAGGATACTTTTCGATGAATTTGGCGTAGAATCGATCTTTGGTTCCGGGAATATCCACCCGATACATTGGCTCTTCAAAAACGACCCATTCGTAACGATATTGTTTTACGAACAGGCTCGTCAGTTCTTTGAGATATTCACGCCAAGCTTCAGAGGAAAATGATGCAAAGAACCAATTGCCTCTGCATCTAACGGGATTGTTTTGTAGGTCATATTGTGCTTCTTCGATTCCTACTCGATCGCCTGCGCATACGGTTGACTGTATCTGCACACAAGCAGGATGGCCTCTTCGCCTCGCTTCTAACGCGAATTCGCTGTAGGATTCACGCAGTTTCTCCGTCACATCAGTATACAAATGTGCGTAGTATGCGTTGTAAGCGACGTCAAATCCCCAACGTTCAAGGTCCTCGAAGTAGCGATTCCTCGATTCGGCACTGCTGACATGTTCCGGTCCTACCGGCAACGCATTCATCTCATCTGCCCTCCCCAGGACGCCTATACTACGAATTGCTACCCCGCCCAGCCCTCACGTATCTGCGAATTCACTGACATGATTTGACACTCAAACAGCAAAAAATTGAGTCATTCTAAAGGTCACCATCAGTTTCGCCAACAATCAGCGATCAAGCTGAGCCGCATTTTAATACATTATATACTAATAAAATGACTTAGTCCACATTAGACACAAATAATAATTACACGCTTGCTTGTAATATTCCGTTGAATCGACTAAGCATATTCGATAGCATTTCAAAGCCAAAAGTTCAGACCCAGCTAGTCTACTGACTCTTATGCAAGCGGTAAACGGAGTCCTTCATAAGAAATACAAAAGAGAGTAATTAGTTTTTTGTGGCACCAAGCTGCAAGCGCCTGTTGCATCTGTTTTTAATAAAATCAAGATCTTAGCGGAAAACAAATTCTGCCGAAACTTCGCAAGTCTTTTTAATTGCAGTGCCGTTTGAGCTGTCGCTCGTCTTCGCCATTAGAGATTGTCAAAGAATTGCAACCTGGCTTGTCGCCTTCGAGTCGGAATCGGCTGAAATCGCAAGTTTGATATGTGATGCAGATTAGGCGTCGGTTGGTTGGAGTTGAGGGCAGGATCCCACCCGGCTGACATACTACCCTCAACTCCGAACCGACCTGCCGGAGGAGTCGGGGGATTAGTTCAGAATTCTGATGTCGCTTTGCGTCCTGGGCATGATAGCGCGTCCGATGCTGCCGGAGAGCACCTCGCAAGTGCTGATTCCCGTTACTGCAACCAGCTTGCCCGACGTCGGTTTGAGCAACGCTCTCGATTTTACCTTGATCGAGCATCCAGGCTTACTTTCTATGTAGAAATAATCGCTACCGGATGTGGTTACTTTGCCCCAGGTTGTCACAAGAAGGCCGATATTGTTTGCGCCAATGCCGCCGGTGATACCAGGCGTGTAGCCGTTAAGACGTCCACCACCAAGAGCATCGCCCCGAATTCCCAACGGCTTAGGTTGTTCGCCTGCTACACCCATAGCGGAGAGTATACCGGCGCTTATCTGCCTTTCTCCGTCCGAAACGGATACGACCCCTACCGCATCTACGATGTCACCCACGTTAACCGGTACTGTCGAGACCACCTTGATGCCGCTCGAACGGTCGGGCTCTTGCATATAGAAGAACCCTGAAAATGCACCTGTCACAACCTTGCCGCGGAGCGCAACAAGCGTTCCTGGAGGCAGATGCTTAGCCGCTCCGACCGTTTCGATCTCTTGCACTTGCTGATCCATAAGAATAGCTCCACACGTCCCGTTTGAAAAATTCACATACCTCGAGTAGAGCAAAATCCCCGGATTCCCAGACACAACGATTTTAGGCTTGAGTTGTGGGTCCAGATCCGACACCAATGCCGTCTCAGGATCCGGCGATACAATGCCTTCTCGACTAACGGTCGTGTAGTAGACGTCAGAGTTGCCTTGGAATGAAGATCGATAATCTTCCCAAACTACTCTGAAACTCGAACCATCCCAGCATACGGCCGGACAATATTTGACTGATCCGCCGCTTATTGGTATTCCTGAAGCATCCAGACGGTTCCCTGCTGTGCTCACTCGGCAACCCGTTATCGCATACCAATCGGACCATACCACGAAATAGTTGCCTCCACCGAAGCAGACGTCCGGTCCTGTCTGGCAATAGGAAGTGGCAGGCATCGCAATCCCTGCCGTATCCTGCACCTGGCCCGCAGTCGTTACCCGAGTACAGTAGACCTGGGGATACCCTGTTCGATAGTCTTCCCATGCTACCAGATATCCGGAGCCGCTAGAGGCCACCCTCGGCTTGCGTTGGTTCGCTGCTCCCAGACTGACTGCTGCAGATAACGGTTGCACGCTACCTGTCGAAGAAACCAAGGCTCCGTAGAGATCTGTGTAGTAATACGGAGAAACCGCATTGCGCGAGTCTTCCCACACAACCAAGCTGCTATCGCCGCAGGACGCCACATGCGGTGTCGATTGATCTTCCACTGCGGCACATATTGTGATAGGACTTGAATCTATCGGGCTAAGATCAGGGCGCAGTCTGCAACCTTTTATGTCCAATCCGGTCCCAGAGTCCGACGTCCAAACCAATAAGTAGTGGCTACCGTTCCAAGATATGGCGGGTTGCGATTGCGTGCCAGAATATGCTAGAGTCAAGCTGATCGGATTCGGAGTTAAAAGCTCCCCTGAATGTGAGATTCTTGCGCCCAAAATATGACTACCGCCGCTTTGTACCTGCGACCAAACCACCACATACTCGCTGCCGTTATCCGCCACAGCGTAGTTGCGTTGGTCGTCAAGTGCAAGAGAGGCAACAATACCGGCGGGGTTCGAAGCGACTCCCCCATCCGATACCGGTGTAACCATAACATCGGATATACCCGGGTTCAGAGTTGCCCATCCCACTATAAACGATCCTTCGGTTCCGCAGACAGCCGTGCCCGATTGGTTGGCGGCGCCTTGAGAAATGCTTCGACCGTTCGGATCAAGCACTCCACCAGATGTGTTTAGGCGACAGCCTCTAACTCGGAGATAGTCAGTTTCCCGCCAAGTGATGAGAATCTTGCTCCCGTTGTAAGCAATACTAGGATATTCTTGTCCGGTGGTCGAATCGGGTATGCGTATGCCGCCTTTGTCCAAAACCGACGGTGTCGCGCTAACACGCGAGGCGTATATTCTTGGCGCTCCTTCGCGATGATCTTGCCACGCTACCATGAAAGTGGATCCGAATGCACAAACCTGAGGCGCAAGCTGATTGCCGGCAGCCCCGGCTGTTCCGGTCGAGTCGTTCGATATAATCACCGTTCCCGGCAGACCTATACCGTTCTTTCCCACACGACAGCCGTATATGTCCGTGCCTGTGGTCGATTGGTTTCGATTGTCGCGCCAGACGAGCAGGTATACGCTACCGTTCCATGCAACACTCGGATAATCTTCATCGCCTAAGCCAGTCGCAAGTCCGTAGATGCGGCTCGTCGTTCCGTCACTGTTTACCTTAATGCCGTAGATGTCAAAAGAGGACGTAAGCTGTTGTTGCCACACGACAAGCCAACTACTCCCATCGCTTGCCACATCCGGATATGCTTGGCTACCGTTGGTGCCCGATAGGAGGACTCCTTGCTTGTCCAACACTTCGCCATCAGGCTGCACTCTTGCGCAGTAGATATGGGGCAGTTGTTCCCGTCGGTCCATCCATACCACCAGATATTGCCTTCCGTTCCATGCTACGGCCGGATCTGTCTGAGCACCTGCAGCCTTGGATATGGCTATGGCTTTCTTGTCGATTATTTCGCCGGTCGGAGAGATTCTGCTTCCAAAGATGTCGATATCCTGTCCACGAGAATCCTGCCAGACTGCGAAGTAGCCATTCGGTCCGGCGGCGATGTCAACGTTCTCCTGGTTGCCGGGCGCAGATCCGAAAGACGGACAGATCGGTATTTCCGGTCCTACTACTGGGTCGATTAATATGGGAAACTGGGCGCGTGCGACGTAGTCGGCAGGCAGCTTGACAGAAAGTTTGTTTCCGACCAAGCGCGGAAGACACTCGTATGTGTTGCCAGCCGCGTCGATCGCGTATATGCTTCCATAATGAAAAATGTGGCGTCCGAGATCGTCGCAGAATGTAAGTCCGGAGGGAGAGGAGGTTGATCTATGCGGTGAGGAGAGTCTACCCTCTATTACTATATCTCCCGACGAACTCGGACGCCTGTGTATCACCCAGCACTGCTCAATGCCTGCCCTTCGAGCGGTGTAGCTTTCCGAAAGGACTTCCTCGTAGTATAGGCACACGACGTTTTCGGATGCTTCTGCCGTCGATACCGACCCGAGCCTTATTTTTCGGTTTCCCAACCTCACGTATTCCGTGGTATATACCAAGTCAGGTTGGGCGGATTTTCGAGAGTAATACTCGAACTTGCCTGCTCGAACTACTGCGCGGTATCCTCCCGCATCGACGACGTAGGACTCGCCGCGACGTTGGAAGTTCGCACATGCAGCTTTTTGGCACGGAAAGCAGGCAGCGGTCATAATCAGGGCAAGGACAAAGCAAGCCGAGTGTAACGAGATTCGCATTTTGCCGAACATCCTCCTTGGTCTTGAATTGAGCCGATGGAAGTGCAACAAAAAGTCAGCCTGTCGAATCAAGGAGGGATATACCCGCTTGCTCGCTTGGTTAACCTCGTCTTTGAAATTTTTTCTCATCAATGAGAACAAACTGAGCAGTTAGATGCTAATATTGGCAAATCCTAGCCTGCAGGAGTCGAGTTTAGGCAATATGTGGCACGCTTCTTGCAACTAAATGCGTTAGACCGGGCTAGATTTTGACAGGTGCGTTAGTCTATTGATCAGCCGGCAACCGAATACGCCAAACAATCCCAGCATCGCGTAAATGCTCGGCGTTACAAGGAGGGCAATATGCTATGCGGATACTCGCAATAGCGGCGTTGCTGGTCGTGTCCTTCAGTTGCCCAGCAGCCTGGTCATTGGAGTCCGAACCGTTCAGTGCCCTGGTCGCGGGAGTTGCTGTGGACCCGGCCGGGCAAACATGGGAATATACCTTGAAAAATACCAGCTCAAGCCCGGATTACTCCATCTGGCTGTTCCAAATCGACACGGAGGTCGAGAACTATGTGGTAAGTACCAAGAGTCCGGCCGGTTGGATAGCCAATACCGACCCGCAGACGCCAAACTTGGTTACATGGCTCTACGGGTCCGGAGGCTTGAAAGCCGGAGATGAGCTGACGGGGTTTCGAGCATCGTTCCAGTCGCGCCCGATGCGGCAGGGCTGGACCGTTATATTCGATAACGCTTCCCTGCCAGGAGATACTCCGGTGGCCTACGGCGATGTAATGACGCCCGAACCGGGAGCCTTGCTGGCTCTATTGACAGGCATAATCGCTTTGAAAGGCGCTGTAAGTAGAAAGCGCAACTGAAGAGACGACCAAGGCGGCGGAGTTGATAGCAGCTCCGCCGCCGCGTTATACGCAGACTTTGTGTCAAAGCGCCATAAAACGGCATCGTTCCGAACAAGCCCACCGTATGCGGCACCACGTTCCGTTAGGATGGCTTCTCAAACGCACTGTCTTTGAAACAATCTCAGAATAGCAGAGTGGACGAATGCTCAGAATCCCTTAATTAACAACCGGAACAAAGCAGAGGATTTGCGCCGTCGATTGCTTAAGCTCTCTTTGGTATATGCAATGTTCGATTACCTCATCACCAATGTATCGATTCTTGACGGTTTAGGCGGTCCGGCGTTCAACGCGAATGTAGCAATCTCCGCGGGCAGAATCGCTGCTATCGGCAATGTTAACGGTCCGGGCTAAGCGCATGATCGACGGAGACGGCCTGATCGCCACACCAGGATTCATAGACATCCATTCCCACACCGACGCCGGCCTACTTATCGATCCGACAGCTCAAAGCAAACTAACGCAAGGAATCACCTTGGAGGTCTGCGGAAACTGCGGCTTCTCACCGGCTCCGTGCCTCGACGATTCCGGGCGGAGCGAATTGGACGATTGGCGAGAACGACACGGCATCGAAGAGAGTTGGCAAACAACGGATGAGTTCCTATCGGTTTTGGAAAGCCGCTCGATAGGAGTGAACTTCGTGATGCTTGTGGGTCATTCAAATCTGCGTGCGGCAGTTGTTGGTCTGGCCGACAAAGAAGCAACGCCAGAAGACATCGATAAAATGAAACTCCTGGCGGCTGCGGCGATGCAAGAGGGAGCGTTTGGCCTATCGACTGGTCTGCAATATCCGCCAAGCTGCTTCGGAAGCACTGAAGAGATTGCGCAGGTCGCGTCGGCAGTCGCACCCTTCGGAGGTATATATTCTAGCCATATTCGCGACGAGAGCAGCGCGCTGGCGGAAGCGGTTGCAGAAGCTATTGAAATCGGCAGGTGCGGAGGCGTGCCTGTTCAGATATCACATCTTAAGGGATATGGAAGCGACAATCCCGAAAAAACCCGTGCTGTACTCGAAATGATCGAAGATGCTCGCAGGGCCGGGCTTGATGTAACTGCAGATCAGTATCCCTACACCGCCAGCTCGACTGGATTGTCAATATTCTTGCCTAAATGGGCTCACGACGGCGGAGACGAGGCGATGCTCGAACGAATACGAACGCGCAGACAGGAACTGGTTAACTACCTGAAAATGTTGAGTAATAAGAAAAGGCGCGTAGCCGACGCAGGACTGTGGGAAGGCGTCCGGATAAGCAGCGTGAAGAGCGAGGCAAATCGACAATACGAAGGGATGAGTGTGGTCGAAATCAGCCGGGCACGCAATGTGTTACCGGAGGAAGCGGTCATTGATCTCCTCGGCGAAGAAGATGGAGCCGTATCGATTGTGCATTTCTCACAGTGGGAAGGAGACGTTGTGGCCGTCATGCGCTCGGAGTTTGCTATGTTCGGCACGGATGCCTCTGCGCGCAGCACAACTGGTGAGCTTTCTAAGGGGAAACCGCATCCTCGCTCGTTTGGGTCGTTTCCAAGAGTATTGGGGCGATATGTGCGTGAACAGGGCGTTATTTCGTTCGAGAAGGCTGTCCGCAAAATGACTTCTATGTCCGCACGCAAGCTAGGACTCGTCGATCGTGGGACTTTGAGGGAAGGGAACTGGGCGGATGTGACGGTCTTTGATCCCGACGAAGTCATCGATACGGCAACCTACGAGCAACCGCATCAGCCGGCAAGAGGTATAGCTTACGTTTTTGTGAATGGTCAGCTTGCAGTGGAAAACGGCGAGTTGACAGGCGCACTCGCAGGTCGAGTACTAAGGCGGAACTCAGCCGCGAGTAGAATAGTATAGCTAAAGTAGGTTTCGCTCGTTGCGACGAGCCGATTTTACACTAGAGAAACGCTTATGTCTATTTTTCGCAGTCCGGAGTTACGAGGAATACTGGGACTTATTGTCGTGATAGCTGTGGTTGGGGTGGCATTTGCCGCGGCTACGGGGAAACTGGAGCAATGGTTCGGAATTACAATCTTCGCAGGTCCGAGAGCGCTCGATAAGATTATATTTGTCTCCGATTCTTCCGGTACGAGCGAAATATTTATGATGAATACGGACGGTTCGGAACGCAGGCAGCTTACCAAAGATATGCAGGTGTTCTCTGCTCCGGCAATCTCGCCGTTGGGCAATCGGGTTGTGTTTGTGGGCCGCTATAAAAGTCGAGAGTCTGGTCAGGCTCAAGATCAAGTTTTTGCAGTCGGTGTTGGGGGCGGGACGCCGATTCGTTTAACGAGCGCCACGGGACCGAAGAGGCGGCCAGCCTATAGTCCGGACGGGAAGAAACTGTCATTTATTGCGTCTGGGAAAGTATATATAGCCGAGCCTGATGGTGACAATCCGGAACCTGTGTTGCCGACGGAGAAAGAACTCCACGCGGCGATAGCTAATCCGTTGTTGCGGAATCGGGCTCCTACGTATTCCGACTATTGTTGGCAGCGCAACAGCCAAGGGATACTCGGTGTGACCGAGGATTCGGAAGGTCACGACATCGTTGTCTACCTGCGCGAGCCACATGGAGAGGTAAATCCCATTCCACCGTGTTCGATGATCGATAGGCTTTTGCAAGACGCCAATATGCCTGAATTGCGAATTACGAGCGATGAACCGCTCCGTATAACAGGTATAGGGTGGGCGTCGGAAGCCGACGTTTTCGCAGTATGTGTGGCAGTTCGAAAGAGCAGTTTTTTGCTGGCTTTCGAGATAACGGATGGCAAGCTGGGTTTGCGCGGGTTCAAGCCGTTTGAGGGAGAGGTGCTCGGAAGGCCGGCTCTATTGCCGGACGGGTCCGAAATGGCAGTTCCGACTAGATCCCTGGACGGGAAATCTGCGAGTGGGATCCTCACAGTGAATCTGGAATCGGGCCAAACATACGTGGTTGCAAGCGGATTATTCGAAAATCCCAGCTATTCTCCCAAGGGAGACAAAATACTTGCTACCCGCCTGGACAAAGACGGCAAATCGCGGGATATTGTGACGATTGAAATCTCGAGCGGAAAGGTAAAGCAACTGACGAATGACGGCAAGAGTTACAACGCGATATGGTCTCCCGCGTCAAAGAAGTAATGCCGAAAGAGATCTATCTCACATTGAGAGGAGCTGCTTAGGATGAAAATCGCTCTTTGGACGATATCGGCACTTATTGTTCTGAGCTTATTGCAGAGCGCGATGCCGGTAACTGCAAACCCCATCCTGTTTGTTCCAACAGGCAATACGCTCACGACAGGACAGTTTCGCGCGGAGGCGGCGTTCAGTCCGAACAACGAGAATGGCAAATACTTTTGGTTAGGAGCAGGTCTGTTGCAGTTCGAGGCAAACCTGATACGGTTCGAATCTCCGACCGGCGAAAAAGAGAACTTGATAGGCGCACAATGGAACTTTCTACCCGAGACGCTGCTCACGCCGGGAATTTCATTTGGAGTGAAGGATATTGCCTCGGAATCTGAAGAAGGTATAGGGGGCTACCTTGCAATAACCAAACACATTCCAATCGGTGAAGCCGTGTCGCTTGTCAAAGACTTCAGCGCGACCGTGGGAGTGGGCGTCGGCGGTATCAAAGGCTTGTTTGCAGGTTTCGAAGCAAAGTTACCGCTGGGTTTCTTCGTTCAGGGCGAGTACGATAGTCACGATCTTAACGCTGCTGCAGGTTGGCAACCGATCAACATGTTCCGAGTTAAGGCCTATAGTCTTCGGAAGGAATTCTTTTTTGGAGCCGAATTGGTCCCCATTTTGTTCTAAGGAGTACACCTCTGGGTTCGAATCGAGCATGTCTTAAGACTTCGCTGCTTATAGGCGTTGGGCTAATCGCCGGAATTGCAAGCGGATTGTTGGGTATCGGGGGCGGTGCACTGGTTGTTCCCGCCCTCGTATTTCTCTTCAATTTCGACCAACATCGTGCGCATGGAACAAGCCTGGCGGCTGTTTTGGCAATGAGCGTAGCGGGTACGCTTATGTACTGGCACCACGACCATATCGACTGGCTTTTGTCGGTCGAGGTGGCTATTGGCGGAATGGTTGGCGCGATAGTCGGTGCACGTATTGTTTGTGCTATAAATAGCCGCACACTCCGGCTGTTGTTTTGCGCATTTTTGATCTTGGTTGGCGGCAGAATGATAGTAGCCGGACTAGGGCAAGGAGCGAACGGAGCCAATGGCGCTTGTTTTCATAATGCGGCTATCTCAATTATGTTTGCGGTTTTGATCGGCGTGGCGAGTGGTGTGTTGAGTGCGATCCTCGGAGTCGGCGGCGGAGTGGTTATGGTGCCGGCTATGGTTCTCCTGATGTGCATCCCACAGAAGACGGCTCAAGGCATATCGCTTGCTGCCATTACGCCGACGGCATTTACAGGTATGCTTGCACATCGAAAAATGGGGAATGTCGATTCCCGAGTTGCGGTGTGGATCGGCTTCGGCGGATTGGCGGGGGCGGTAACGGGTGCTACGGTTATGAGCGGCCTCGCTCCCGGCGCTTTGAAGCTGGCGTTTGGAGCGTTCCTGGTGATAATGTCGGCTATGCTCGCAATCAAACGACAGAACAAGTGCGATTGACGGAGCGACATGTATTCAGAGGCTAAGCCTACACTTGCACAAGCTCAGCAAAACCGAGGCAAAACATCGAAATAGTGGAGCTGAGAGAAGCAAATGATACAAGCGAAGCCTTGAAACTCCGATTTCAAGCTGCAATCCCAACCGCCTCAGCAGAGCTGCTTTACAATGAGCTGACACTTCTTGTATCATCTCATCTATGGAGGCTGTGTAATTCGGCGTCCTGTGCGGGTTGTGTGGAAGGGGGTATTTAGTGAAAGCCGGAATCGCAACTATTGCTTTGAGGAGGTATGATATCTTTCAAGCTCTGGACCTGGCTGCAGAGGCAGGATTCAAAGGAGTCGAAATCTGGGGAAAGCCACCGCATATGCCGGAGGAGTTCGATGAAGAACACACTCTGAGGGTTCGAGACCGCGCAAGAGCGAATGGGTTGAAAGTGAGCATGTTCGGTTCGTATGTACGCCCGATGCTGCCGGATTTCGACCAAAAAGCGGCAGAATCTATCAAAATAGCCAAGATTCTAGGTGCGCGCGTCATAAGAATATGGGCAGGGAACAAAGAACCTCATGAGGCCGATGATGAGCTGTGGTCTTTTGTTACCTCGCGGCTGTACGAGTTTGCTTTGCGAGCGGAGGATGATGGCATAACTCTTGCGATGGAGATGCACTCTGGCACTCTGTGCGCAACTCCCGAAGGTGCTTTGAGGGTGATAGAGCAGACGGATTCGCCAAACCTCAAGATCAATTTTCAAGTGGTTGATCCCAGGAGTCCGGACCTGGAGCGAACGATTGCAATGGTCGGGCGTTATGTGGTAAACGTACACGCTCAGAATTATCGGCGTTCGCCTTTGGATCCTGAGAAAATCGAGCTATGTCTTCTGGAAGAGGGCATGGTAGACTACGACAAAGTTCTTTCGCTTCTGGCTGAACACGGGTTCAATCGGTTCGTAGAAGTCGAATTTCTGAAGGGTGAACATGTGAGTGAGGAGGCTATGCTCGATTCGCTCAGGAAGGACGCTGCATATCTTCAGAAACTAGTGGAGCGGCACACCGCTACAGCTTGACGAATCGTCGAACTGGAGCTTTTTGAGATGCCTCTATTCGATTTTCGATGTTCAAGGTGCAACAAGCGGTTTTCGCAGCTCATTGGGATGACGGCGGATTCGCGGGAGCCGAAATGTCCGCACTGCGGGTCGGTTGAGGTGAAGAAGCTCGTCTCGCGTTTTATGCGCTTGAGGAGCGAGGACGAGCGATTGGAGTCTTTCGAGGATGCGGCGCTTGCAGGGGATCCGGACGACCCGCGCACTATGAGTCGTCTGATGCGGGAAATGGGTCGAGAGTTGGCTGAGGACGGCGAAGAGGATTTCGAGGAACTAGTCGAGGAGGCCGAGCGCGAGATATATGACGGGAGTACGGAGGAATCTGCTTGACAGGTTTGCGCGTCCGTCTTATAATGCTGCAACGGTTGGCTGAGAATGGAAATGTTTGCACTAAACTTCTATCCCGAATTGTACGCAGATGCGCTGATGAAGGGTCGCAAAGGGGCCACCATCAGGCTTGGCGATAAGTCGGACAAATATCGAAGCGGTCAGTTGGTGTGGATTACGGTCGGACGAAGGTATCAGGTTAGGCAGAAGCTGTTTACTGCCGTAATCGACGATGTGACCGTCAAAAAGGCAGGGGATTTGGACCAGCGTGAGGTTGAGAAGGAGAACCTGGAGTTCCGAAGTCCTGAGGACGTGATGACGTTGCTCTCCAGGATATACGATCGTGTAGTCACTCCGTTGGATACCGTGACTATCATTTCGTTCTCGCCTGTGAGGGAAGAGCCGGCCAGAGAAGACATTGAGGATTTATTTGAGCGCTGGGTATGATATTCGCGTATTGCCTCACTTAAGAATCGTACCGTAGTTCTTATCATTGCCTCACGTAAAATCGTACCATGCGCGGCACCGATACATGTCACTTGGGTAGTGTGTCATAAAG
>Ga0272448_1005104_pt1 | contig 14623 bp, 15 predicted proteins | sample YNPCB0191_FD_202220 | JGI IMG/M metagenome (GOLD analysis project Ga0272448, IMG submission 202220) | Hot spring sediment microbial communities from Yellowstone National Park, WY, United States - YNP-CB-019-1 | ecosystem: Environmental > Aquatic > Thermal springs > Hot (42-90C) > Sediment...
AAAGACTGGCCAAATCAACGAGGATAGCGAAGGAATGCTAGTCAAAGTTACAGGAAAAGTAGTTGAACCAAGGGGCAATTTATTTTATCTTGATGATGGCTCAGGAAAGGTTAAAATCTATATTGACCCAGACACAAAAATAGAAAAACCGCGTCTAAAAGAAGGACAAGAAATCGAAGTTACCGGTATTGTCAGTCAGTATAAAGAGCCGTATCGTATTTTACCAAGAAAGAGCGAGGATTTAAAAACAAAAGACGGTAAGGTCTTGGCACAATCAAGCGAGGTAGGTCAAAAATCTAAGTCAAAAACTAAAAAGGGCGCTGACGAGGCAGACGAGGAAGAGGAGATAATAGATGATACCTCGTCCCCTGAACCTTCTTCCCAGGCTGAAAAGGTGCTTGGTGCCTCGTCCCGAAGATATAATTGGCCCTGGTGGTCTGTCTTGCTTGGTTTGGCTTTCCTAGGCTCGGTCGGATATTTAATCAATGATTATCAAAACCAAAAACGAACAGGAAACTCAAAAATTTGGTCAAAAGTTCGCCCGCACCTTGAAAGGTGGCGAAATTATTGGTTTAAGCGGCGAACTGGGCGGTGGTAAAACAACTTTTGTCAAAGGCTTGGCAAAGGGATTGGGCATTAAGGAGATGGTCACAAGCCCAACCTTTGTGTTAATAAAAGATTATGGGAGATTGGTTCACATCGATTTGTACCGCCTTTTGAAAAAAGCCGAAATAGACTCATTGGGTCTTTCGGACTATCTTGGCCAAAAAGATAAAATCTGCGTCATTGAATGGGCGGAGAAGATAAAAAAGTGGCTTGCTAAATTACCTGCTAAGAAAATTTGGGTGGAATTTGAATATGTGGATGAAAATATTCGAAAAATAAAAGTCAAAACGAAAAACGAAAAAAGAAAAACCACAAGGTAAATATGATTTTAGCCATTGATACCTCGACCGACAGTTACGAATTTGCTCTCTTTTGGCCTAATAGAATTTCAAAGGAATTTTCGGCTAAACGCAAGGACAAAAAAGACGCCTTGTTTTTTATTGACAAATTTTTAAAAGAAAACAATATCAACCTACAAGACTTAAAAGCAATCGCTGTTTTTAGGGGTCCTGGCTCCTTTACCGGCCTCCGAGTAGGGATTTCAATTGCCAATACCTTAGCTTTTGTTTTGGAAATTCCAATCTTCGGCTTTTCGGGCAATAAGTACCAAAAAGAACCATTGAAAATGGCCCAAGAGGCTTTCAAAAAAATAAAAAATAAAAAGACCAAAACCACTCCGCTAGCCAGACCAATTTACTAACAAAGGGACCGACTATGCGGCCCCTTTCTACCCTAAGTAATGAAGAAATGGACAGAAGCAGTCAATCTGCGCTCACATTTTTTGCAGACGCCCTGTACCTTGTAGGTACCATCTGCCCAATCACAGAGAACTGGTATCAACCAACTCTCACCACCACATTCGCAGCGGAACTTAAAGAGAACAACTTCATCTCGCCAGATATGGTAGTTCATATGAACTGTCTCTCCATCCTTGAGCCATTCGTCCGGCCTGTCTGTCCCAAACACCTTCTCCCAGTCTGTACTCATTTTGCACCTCCTACTTGTACTTGGATGTGCAAAACCGAAAGGCCTGCGCCGAAGTGACGCAGACCTAAGAGGTCTTAACTTCGGCAACTGGCTGCCATATCCTTTCGGATTTAGGCCCTATAGTTTTGCGCAATTGTCTTTCGACAATTTTGCCTTTTCGGTTTTGCTAAACGCTATATTAGCACAATCTTCCTTAAATGTCAACTCCTAACCCCTTGTCCACAGCCCCTTTCTTGTGTTAACCTTAATCTGATATGGCTTTCGTCAAAAAATCATGGAAAAAAATTCTTTTTGGCCTTCTGTCTGGTACCATTATAGCCCTTGCTTTATGGTTTGGCTCGCACATTCTTTCTGCCAGTAAGAAAATTTTTACCAGGAACATAGACGGCACCGCACCCTGGTTTTTGCCAAAGACAAATGATTCCAAATTAAAGGGCGAAGGGGATGGCAGAATAAATATCTTGCTTTTAGGAATCGGCGGGGGCAAACATCCAGGAGCCAATCTAACAGACACAATAATACTCGTCTCCATAGACCCCCTTAACAAAAAGATCGGGCTGCTTTCTATCCCACGAGATTTATATGTCAACATTGAAGGAGTGGGAGGTGCTAAAATTAACTATGCCCATTCCTATGGCGAGGCAAACCCAGCCACAACGGGTGGCGGGCCTGCTCTGGTCAAAAAAACCCTCTCCAAAATATTAGACCTCCCTATTCATTATTTTGTCAGGATGGATTTTGAGGGCTTTGCTAAATTAGTGGACGCAGTAGGCGGAGTGGATATTTATGTGGATAAAGCCATCTCTGACCCTTATTACCCGGCGCCTGATATGAAAAGATACGAACCGTTCTATATCAAGGCAGGCTGGCACCATATGGATGGTCAATTGGCCTTAAAATATGTTCGTAGCCGCGAGACCACCTCTGATTTTGACCGCAGCGAAAGACAACAAAAGTTTATCAAGGCATTTTGGGAAAAAGCGTCCTCTTTGAACTTCTTGGCCAACCCCAAGGCAATTACCTCAACCCTCAACATCTTGGGCAATCACCTAAAAACAGACCTATCTTTTTGGGAAGCTGAAAGATTGGTCAGTCTGGTCAAAGATTTTGATAAAAGCAATGTAATAACAAAGGTTTTAGACTCTGGCACAGACGGTCTGCTTGTTGCCCAAGGCGGATCTGCTGGTTACTATTTGGTGCCTCGCTCTGGCAATTTTAAAGAAATCCAAAAATTTGTCCACGAGTTTTTAACCGAACCATACTTACAAAAAGAGACAGCCAAAATTGAAGTCCAGAATGGGAGTGGGCAGACCGGATTAGCCCAAGAAGTCGCCAACCTGCTAAAAAGTTATGGATACCAGATTGCAAAAATCGGTAACGCCCCAACAATCTACACAAAATCAACTATCATTGACTATACAGGCGGCGAAAAGTCTGTTACCCTTTCTTTGCTTAAAAAGCGGTTAAATATAAAAAATATTAAAATAGAATCTGGGGGGAGCGGAGACAATATTGATTTATTGGTCATTTTGGGAGAGGACTTTAAAGAACCTGATTAGAGAAATCGCCTTGCCTGTCTTTCTGTCGCTGTTTATCGGACTCTTTTGGTTTTTCAAGCCCTTTGGTGCAGGTCCCTATAATGGCCTACTTGCCTTGTTTTTGTTTTCCGGCTCTCTATATTGGTATATCAAAAAACGAGAAGAGGCCTTAGAATTTCTAGTCTTTTTAACATCCTTCTTAGGGCTTTTTGCTTTATACAATATCCAATTCGCCTTTTCTATCCCTTCTTTTCTGGCCGAAATCCTGTTTTTTACCTTTGTCTTCTGTTGTTTTATCTATCTTGCCTTTGAGAAAGGCAAACTCCAAAATGGCTTTTTATTCGCAATCGGGCTTTCCATCTGTCTACTCCAGGTCTTCCTTGCCCTCTCCTTTTTACCCCTCAATCCGCTTGCTAAAAGCTTCATTCTAACCTCTTTGTTTTATGCTTTCTGGTTTATTGTAGTAAAAAGGGAGGATTATCTGAAATATCTTATTTTAACTGTGGTGGTTTTGATTTTGGTTTTGGCTACAGCGAGATGGCCGACAATATAATAAAAGGCAAAAGCGAGGTCCAATGAAAAAAATTAAGTTTCCTAAATTACCAAAACTGCCAAAACTGCCAAAGCAGACATCCTTGAGATTGACCTACGAGATTGGCATTGCTTTTTTCATCCTCTTGGTTATGCTTGTTTTTGTTTATGGCTTAGGGATTTATAAATACAACTGGACAAGATACGGGACAAAAACGATTACGAAATTTATTCCTTATCCGGCTGCCTTTGTTGGCCCACTCTGGATTTCTATGTCTCAATTTAACTATCAAAAAGATTTTATCCTTCATTTTTATGATAAAACAGGAACTCCTCTTGATAATGAGCGGGAGATTGACCGAGAGATCATGGACCGCATTATTGAACAGAAATTAGTGGAGAGAGAGTTTAAAAAACAGGGCCTTTTTGTTTCTCAAAAAGAAATTGATGACGAATACAAAAAAATTGTTGAAGAAAATCAAGGGGAAGAAAATGTCAAAAAGATGTTGGATGATTTGTATGGTATGAAACCAGCCGATTTGAAGCGATTAATCAAAGATAGATTGGTTATAGAAAAGTTTAAAAATGAAGTGCTGGTCTCGGCTCATGTTGCGCACATTTTGACGAAGGATCAAAACAGGGCGAATGATATTTTGGCCAAATTAAAAGCAGGTGAAAACTGGGACGACTTGGCCAAAAACTTTTCCGAAGATGAAAACTCGCGCGACAAAGGCGGTGATTTAGGTTTTTTGCAACGGGGCAGCCTGGTATCTGGCAAGCCAATGTCCAAAGAGTTTGAACAAGGGGTTTTTTCGCTTAATGTCGGGCAAATTTCTCCATCTCCTGTTGCCACCGAGTTCGGCTATCATATTTTCAAAGTGACTGAAAAAAAGGGCAAAATAGACAAAAGCTACGAAGATTGGCTAGCCGAGGCAAAAAGCAAAACGTGGATTAAAAAGTTTATAGGGAAATAATCCTTTCTATGGTCTGCTCCAAAAAACCGTACGCCTCATCCAAAACTTCTATTTTATTGATATCTCCATAAATTAAAATCGTTATAAAATTTCCATAAAAGAATAATGCAAAGTTTTGCAAATTTAAATTATTTAGTTTCAAGATTGCGACAGGGTCTAAAATATAATAAGCCTCACTTGCATCTTCGGCTTTGACATAATATTTTTTATTAAACTCATTGCTTTCAAATTTAATCGGCGAGATTCTTTCTAAAAGTTGCTCTGGGACGGGAATATTTGCAACAACCAAATTTTTAAAATTTCTACTAGTTTTTGCCTGCAAAACAGTGTATGTATTTGGCATAAAATCTAACTGGGAAGCACTGGTAAATCTTAATTTCTCTTTTTCTCCATCAACATATTCAACATATACATGAAATAATTGATAGGCAACATCTTCTTTTTGTTTTGTAAAAACAGGCCCTATTCTTTTAATCAATCCCTCAAAAAAAGGCAGTTGGATATTTTTCTTTGCCTCTTGCTCAGTCGTCATTATAAATCCTTCCTTTTGGGCAAAACTGCGCAATAGCTTTTCTTGCTTTTTGGCTATATGAAGGGATAAAAAATAACAAGCAAAAAGTATTAGGATCGAGAAACCAAAGATTAGATCGGCAATGCTTAATGAGATATAGGGGGAAATTAAAAAAAGCAATAAGAACAAAAAACCAATTAAACACAGATAGACGAGGAAAAGAATTATAAAGTCCCTAATGGCATTAAATCGCGTCAAAGGGTTGGGTTGATAATTAGTCACAAAAAACCTCTTTTTGTCTAAATAATGACTGGCTAAGCCGACAGCTGGACTTGAACCAGCAACCTATGCTTTACGAAAGCATTGCTCTGCCATTGAGCTATGTCGGCACAGCGGGAGACGGGAGTTGAACCCGCGACCTTCTCCTTGGGAAGGAGACGTTCTGCCACTGAACTACTCCCGCTTGTTAAGTATTATACCAAAAATTTATGGCGACAGATGGCAGCAGGGAACGGTTCTCTTTTAAAGCGAGTTTTTGGCTTTTTTAACTATCGCCCAGGTTAGATAATCAACTGCCATGCTTAGTGTGACCAATTGCCACGCTGAGCGTGACTCGCTAAGCGAGTCGTGACGAGACGCTGAGCGTGGCGGTGTGTATTTGAAAAAATCCGAACCGATTTTATTAACGGGCTCGGCGGGAGGAAGGGCAAAGACCGGACCCCCTTTCCGCCCGCCTCGCCAAAAAGCGGAAGCGGAAAGGACGATTTCAAGTTTTTCTAACTCTTTTTGGGAATGAAATAAATAAACCACACTATCCAAACAATCCAAAGAGCCTCTCCCCAATCACCATGAATTAAACCAATAAATCCCCTTATTGCTAAAAATCCCAAAAAACCTAATAACCAATCTTTTCGCATCATATTATTTTTTTGTATTTTATTTAACTTTTATTTAAGTTTCCTACTCGTCGACCGCTTTGTAGGATTGCTTAGCTCTACCTCGCTTGGCGGCAAATTCTTTTAGCTCAGCAAGCCGAGCTTCAATACTTAAAACTTGTCTTTCTTCTGAATCTGTTGATTTTCGGCAATAGATAAAGTATTTCATATTTCTAATTTAATTTAGAAAAGTCCGCTTCTGGCGTCCCGCCCTCTAAGCAAAAGTTTAAAAAGATTTATAAGAATCAATCAAGCAAATCTGAAATAATAAAACAACTTTGCGTTTAAATTTAAAGCATAGAAGGCGGGACAAAGACAAAAAATTCATCCCGCCCTCTAAACCAAATTCAATCTTCGCTTTAATCCACGCCAAGCACTACCGAAGTATTTTAGCTTTTTTCTCGTATTCTCGCCAGTTTTTCTATTTGATATGCCTCATAGTAAATCAGCTCTATTTTGCCCTTATTTTCTTGATGTTCGGCAAATCTCTTTTTTAAATTGTTTGTATAGCCAATATAATATGGATGCTTGGCGCGATTTTGAATTTTAAGGAGATAAACATAGAACATACTTTTTACATTTTAGCATAGAGGGCGGGACGGCTGGTGAGTCCCGCCTTTGGCGGGGCGAGCCAGCAACCTCTTTTTCTGATTGGCGGAGAGGGTGGGATTCGAACCCACGGACCGCTTACGCGGTCAACGCATTAGCAGTGCGCTGCTTTCGACCACTCAGCCACCTCTCCGTAAATTCCTCATAAATACCGATCAACTGCAGTAGCACTCTGTAGTCATGATATCTAATGGTACAAGTTCCGCGGTAATTTCTTCTCTTCATGTTTTTTGTTGGGTTAGTAATGGTTGGCTTCCAAAATTGAGATTTGGGAATTCTTAATAACTTACTCCAATAAGAAAAAATTTTTTCCTTATTGTGGGTAGAATGCAGTTGCAGATGTACTCGTAGTTTATTCTCGTCTATAGAAAAACCGGTTCTCAAAAGCTCGACAAAAGTACAGACCATATCGGGATCGCTATTAGAAAACGAAACTGCTGAAGATTGGGGATACTTAGTGCCTTCAGCCCAATATAATATACTAGCAAAGATCTTAGCGAAATTTCTATCAAGAGTTAAATTTTTTAAAGTCCCTATTTCTGAATTCTTAACGTTGTTTATATGTGCCTTTGAAGACAAAAATGCATTATTCTTAGATGCAATATCGAAACACCAACGACGGACAGCACCTTCACTAACACCTAATTTTTCCCCAATTTTCTCAAAGGACAACCCTTTTTTTCTTAATTTTCTAGCTTTAAACACCCTCTCTTGTAAATGCAATCTCATATTTTATATGCCACGCACGTAAAAGCTTATAAACCGTCGCCATAGACCACTCGGCCAACCCACCAATAAAATTAAAATCTGTTCGCTACGGTGGGGGTGGGATTCGAACCCACGAGGGCATTGCTGCCCTGGCGGTTTTCAAGACCGCTGCACTAGTCCGCTATGCGACCCCACCGAGCATCATTCTACCAAATCTCCCCTTCAAATTCAACCCGAACCTTTTGCTACGACCAAACCCCAAACCGCCTTTGCCCCTGCTTTTTTTAAAACCCTTGCGCATTCATTCAAAGTAGAGCCGGTTGTCATAACATCATCAACCAGCCACAATACTTTGCCTTTAACCAATCTCTTTTCACCCACAAAATCAAAACTTCCCTTGACATTTTCCTTTCTTTCCTCTTCTTTTAATGCAGTCTGAGAAACCGTATCTTTTGTTTTAATCAAAACGCCCGTTAGAACCCCGAAGCCCAATTTTTTTCCAACTGCCTCGGCCAGCAAGCCTGCTTGATTAAAGCCCCGCTCCAGCTCCTTGCGTTTAGAGAGGGGCACGGGTATCAAACTAACCCGACCAAAATCTAAACCTGTTTCCCTAAAACGTTGGGCAAGTAATTGAGACAAAGGCGTGACCAATTCTTTCACCCCCTCGTATTTAAAAACATGGATAGCCTCCCTTAAAATGCCCTCAAAAACAGAACCGTATACCACCCCATCTAAATCGCCTGCCAATCTTATAAACGGGAGGTCTTTTAATAAAATCTGCGCGTAGCAATCTTCGCAAAGCCAAACCCCCTCTTTGCCGCAGCCGACACATTTTTTAGGAAAGAAAAAATCTAAAAGAAAACCCAACATTGCTACTCTTGACTAAATTCACCCTTCCATTATATACTAAAACTGCTTAAAAAATTATGGCAAGGAGGGATTATGGCAAAGGAAGAAGAAGTATTAGAGGATTATGAGGGGCAACTGGCGATTGATGTTTATCAAACAGACAATGAAATTGTAATCCAAGCGCCAATTGCCGGAGTAAAGCCAGAAGATTTAGAGGTCTCTATTTCTGATGAGATGGTTAATATCAAAGGAGAGAGAAAATCCAAAAAAGAAGTCAAAAAAGAAAATTACCTCTGCCAAGAATGTTATTGGGGAAGTTTTTCTCGCTCCTACCTGCTGCCTGTAGCCGTAGATACAGCAAAAGCAACTGCTGACCTTAAGGACGGGATTTTGACTATCACTATCCCGAAATTAGAAGCCTCAAAAACAAAAATTCTGAAGATAAGAACCGAATAATAGGCTGATTTTAATCTTGAGCGACCAAAGGGAGTGATTATATGCGTTGCCAAAATTGTAATCTAAGAGAAGCCACGGTTACTTTAATTCAAACCAAAAATGGCGAGCGCCAAACTCGCCACCTTTGTCATGCCTGTGCAGAAGAAGAAACATTTTTTGGCCGCTCTATCTTTGACAGTCTTTTTGAATCCCCCTTTGCTGATTTTTTTGAGACCCCTGCTTCTCGGTCGGCCATTGCCGATAGGCTAAAACAAACAGAAAGGACGAAAAAGAGAGAAAAAGAGTCAAATACCCCTTTTTTGGACCAGTTCTCGCGTGACTTAACAGCCTTAGCCGCCGCAAACAAATTAGACCCTCTTATTGGCCGGGCAGAGGAACTCCAAAGAGTTATCCAAATCCTCTCCCGTAGAACCAAAAATAATCCTGCCCTGATTGGCGAACCGGGTGTTGGCAAAACAGCCATTGTGGAAGGACTGGCCTCTAAAATCGTCCAAAAACAAGTCCCGCCTTCCCTTTTGGGCAAGCGGGTTTTGGCTTTGGACCTGCCGGCTTTGGTGGCTGGCACCCGCTATCGGGGAGATTTTGAGGAACGGTTAAAGCAAGCGCTGGACGAGGTAAAAAGGGCAGAAGGACAAATAATCCTGTTTATTGACGAATTTCACAATGTAGTCGGTGGAGGAGGAGCGGAAGGGGCGATTGATGCCTCAAATATTCTTAAACCAGCATTGGCCCGGGGCGAACTCCGCTGCATTGGCGCCACAACCTTAGATGAATATCGTAAGTATATTGAAAAAGATCCGGCCCTTGAACGCAGATTTCAACCTGTTTTAGTCCCCGAACCCACGCCAGAGCAAACCTTTGAAATTTTAAAAGGACTAAGAGAAAAATACGAAGCCCATCATAAAGTGAAATTTGACGACGAAGCATTACAGGCAGCCACTATTTTGTCCAGCCGCTATATTTCGGACCGATTTTTGCCTGACAAAGCGATTGATCTGATTGATGAGGCAGCGGCAAAGGTCCATCTGGACAACCGAAAAGAAGTCAAAAAAGAAGATATTGAAGATATTGTTTCAAGATGGACAGGCATTCCTTTGTCCCAATTCAAAGAACAGGAATTAGAAAAATTGCTTAAATTAGAAGACAAACTCCATGAAAAAATTGTTAATCAGGATGAGGCAGTTCGGGCAGTAGCCGAAGCGGTCCGTCGGGGAAGAGCCGGACTAAAACGTCCCAACCAACCCATTGGCTCATTTATTTTTCTTGGCCCAACCGGCGTGGGTAAAACGGCTTTGGCCAAAGCCCTGGCTGAAATTCTCCACGGGGATGAAAATACCCTAATTAGAATTGATATGTCAGAGTATATGGAAAAGCATAATGTTTCACGCCTTGTTGGAGCACCACCTGGTTATGTAGGCTACGAGGAAGGCGGGCAGTTGACCGAAGCCGTCCGAAGAAAGCCATACTCTGTGATTTTGTTGGACGAAATTGAAAAAGCCCATCCTGATGTTTTTAATATCCTGCTCCAAATCTTAGACGAAGGACGGCTCACTGATGCCAAGGGCAAGACCATTGATTTTAAAAATACAATCTTAATCTCTACCTCCAACTTGGGCTCGCATATCATTCAGGAAAAGGGAGTGGAGTCGGCCAAGGAAGAATTAAAGGAACTTTTAAAGGCGACCTTCCGTCCCGAATTTTTAAACAGAATTGACGAGGTAATCATTTTCCAACCGCTAACAAAAGAGCAGATTAAACAGATTGTTGATATTCAACTTTCGGAAGTGGCAGCCCTTTTGGCTGGACAGGGCATGAAACTAAAGGTCACAGATGAGGCAAAGGCAAAATTGGCCGATGAAGGCTTTGACCCAACCTTTGGAGCAAGACCCCTAAAAAGGGTGATTCAAAAAAGGATTGAAAATCCGCTTTCCACAAAAATCTTGGAGGGGAGATTCAAAAAAGGAGATACAATTTTTGTGGATTACAAAGATAACGAGTTTGTTTTTACCTCCAGCACAAGGAGCGCACATGACAATTAAAAAAGCCATTATCCCAGCGGCTGGCTACGGAACGAGATTCTTGCCATTCACCAAGGCAATGCCCAAAGAGATGCTGCCTTTGATTAACAAACCAGTCATCCAATATATAGTTGAGGAATTGGCTGCTTCTGGCATTGCCCATGTTATTTTAGTAACGGGCTGGAACAAAAGGGCAATTGAAGACCATTTTGATTATAACTTTGAATTGGAGTATAGATTAAAAGAAGCGAACAAAATGGATTCCTATCAAAAAATTAGAGAAGTGGCGGATTTGGCCACTTTTACCTATGTGCGACAAAAAGAACCCTTGGGTAACGGGCACGCTGTTCTTTGCGCAAAAAAATTAATTAATAATGAGCCGTTTGTGGTGTCCTGGGGAGACGATTTGATTCTTGGCAAAGGCAAACCTTATTACACCCAACTAATAGATGTCTATGAAAAGTACGGCGGTTCAGTTCTTTCGGTTATGCCCGTCAGCCAAGAGGAAACAAAAAGGTATGGTATAGTCCGGGCCAAGCCTTTTAAAAATGGGATTTACAAGGTTTTGGAAGTCATTGAAAAACCCGGTCCGGAAAAAGCGCCTTCTGACTTAGCCCATGTCGGAGGATTTGTCTTAACCCCACGGATTTTTGAAATTTTAGAAAAAACAAAGCCGGGCAAGGGAGGGGAAATCTGGTTACAAGACGCCATCAATACTTTATGCAAAATTGAGCCAGTTTATGCTTATAAATTCCAGGGCGAGCGCTACGATACGGGCGAGATAATGGGATATTTAAAATCCAAGGTGAAAATGGCTCTTTCGAAAGAGGAGACGAAGGAAGATTTCAGAAAGTTCTTAAAGAGTTTGAAATTATAATGAAGGGGAGATGCAAAAAAATATCCTAATTGCCATTGGTGCATTTATTTCTCTTATTGCTATTGTTTTGATTGTTGTTTTAGTCGCCAGCCGCAAGCCGAGCGGCCCCAAACCCTTAACCTATCCCAAAGAGCCAGTCACTCTTACCTACTGGCGGCTTTTTGACGACGAGGATGTCTTTAAGGACGCTTTGACTGAATACAAGAGAATGCATCCCAACGTGACAATAAACTATGTCAAAAAAGACTACGAGACATACGAAGAAGACCTGTTAAATGCCTTGGCAGCCGGCACTGGGCCAGATATTTTTATGTTAAGACATGATATGATACCAAAACATCTCGACAAACTCGCTCCCGCCCCTCAAGGATTTAACCTAATAGAACAAGGCAAAAACGAACCCAAAAAAGACCTGCCGACCCAATTTAAAGAACTCTTTGTCAAGGCTGCCTACGATGACTTGGTTTATGATAATAAGGTTTATGGGGTGCCGCTTTGGATGGAAAGTTTGGGTCTGTTTTACAATCCCCAACTCTTTGAAAAAGCCTCAGAGGAGCAATCTCAGATTTTAAGCGAAAGAGCAAGGGGTATTGAAAGCGAAGCCGAGCAGGAAAAAATCTCAAACGAGAGACAAAGAATCTCTAAACTGCTCTCTGGCCCGCCCCAAAACTGGACAGATTTTATTGAAGTGACAAAACTATTAACCAAAAAGGACGAAAAGGGTAACATTGTTCGGGCGGGAATTGCTTTAGGCGGAGGCAAAAACACAATCAAATCCGCTGATATTCTCTCGCTTTTGATGCTTCAAAACAACACCCAAATGACCACTGCTGACAAAAAAACAGCCGCTTTTAATCTCTCGGTCAAAAAAACTGACGGCAGCATTGTCTATCCTGGTACTTCGGCCTTAGAATTTTACACATCTTTCGCTCGCCAAACAAAAGAAACCTACACCTGGAACAAAACCCTACCTGATTCTGTCACTGCTTTTGGCGAACAAAAGGCAGCGATGATGTTTTATTATTCATATATGGCCCCGATTTTAAAAAGAAAATATCCGGAATTAAGATTTGAAATGGCGCCAATGCCGCAAATTAAGGGAATAACAGATAGGGTTGATTATAGTTTCTTTTGGGGCGAGGTAGTCTCAAAAAACACACCCTATCCTTTGGTGGCTTGGGATTTTTTGAAATTTATTTCTTCAAAAGAAAATGCCATGCAATATTCTCAAACGGCCCAACGGCCGACTGCTCTTTTAGAAAAAGCCAAGCAGGCTGCCTCTGAAGCGCAGACTGCTTATTTGGAAAATTTTACAGGGCTGAATGTTTTTGATGCCCAGGCCTTGACAGCCACAAACTGGTATAAGGGCGGGGAACCACAAAAAATCAGTGAGATTTTTCAAAATATGATTGAGGCAACCGTGGAAAAAGGACAGTCGCCCCAAGCAGCCATTGATGCAGCGGCCGCTTCTGTGACAAATATTTTAGGGCAAGCAGAACCATTGATTGAAAGAGAGAAGAAGGAACTATAGATGACTAAAAATCCGAATATCCAATATAGAGATTCTAAACAAATTCCAATTTCCAAATTTTCAAAACCCAAAGCCTGTTTTGAGTATTTAAGATTTGGCTCATCTGGTTTGTCTCGTGCTTCACGCTTCGGATTTCAAGTTTTGTTTTTGGGTCTTTTTTTGGCTTTATTTATTTTTTCTTTTGTTGGGGCGGCTGGGGCGGCGCAAAAAATCAATGTTCATCAGCCTAAAATAGACGAAAAGAAAAAGACAATTACTATAAGCTGGGATGCAGTGGACCGGATAGAAACTTATAAGGTTTTTAAGTCAGATGGAACGCTGTATCCCGGTGGCGATGTTAAAAAAGCAACTTCCTACACTCTAAAAAATGCTGAACCAAACACGACTTATATTTTTAAAATCCGAGGTTACAAAGCAGGAAGCACAAACAGTGCAGGCGATGCTCAACGTGATATTTCATTCACAACTCCATCTGCCAGCGGAGATGGTTCGGAAGGAACCAGCTCAACAGGCACACCCGTCACTATCGGCGCTCCCTTTCCGGGCGAACAATCCTCTACTACTTTACCCGAGCACGTTTATAGAGTTTACAAGTGGGCAGCAGGAATTGGCTCTTTGCTTGCCACATTGATGATTATCTTTGCTGGTTTTAAATATGCCACCTCCTCTGGCAACCCTGATGCCCTACAAGACGCCAAAGACACAATAATTGGCTCGCTCATTGGCCTTTCAATAATAATTTTAAGTTATCTCTTGCTTAAAACCATTGGAGTCAAACTATGAAAGGAATAGTCGGTTCTGTAACTTATTTATATCTTCTTGCCTTATTTATATTTTTGCCCCAAGCCGCGTATGCTGTTGATTGTTCTCAATACCAAATGCCAATTATTACCTCCACAACAGAAAGCGGCACCCCCATAAAGCAAGGCGAAAAAATACAAGTAGGCCTTAAAAATACGTCCAACGATGAGTTGACTTACAATATATTGATGAGCCCGGAAGATGTTCCAAGTGATTGGGTTAATAAACTGCCCGACCAGAAACTGCAGGCAGGCGGGACTGTGGTTCAAGAGGTATCCACAACTCCCACAACCAAATTGGGTGGTCATTATTTAAGAATCACTGTTTACCACTATAATCCTGACTGTTATGTAGGTTATCAAGACTTAACCTTTGAGGTTGTCAGCGCATCAGGCGGCACAGGCGGCGGCGGCACAGGCGGCGGTGGAACAGGCGGCGGCACCACCACTCCAGAAAGATTCACTTTTAATATTCCGAAATGGGGCAGCGTGGGCGATTTAGAAACAGAAGGTGGCGGAAACTGGATAGTTGGCTTGCTTACAAGAATTGCAAACTGGATTCTGGATTTGGCCGGCGCTTTGGCTGTTTTGGCAATTGTTTATTCTGGTCTTATGTATATTACCTCGGCTGGCAATCAAGAAAAATCCGAAAAAGCAAAGAAAAATTTGGTTTGGGCGATTGTTGGATTAATT
>Ga0272448_1005105_pt1 | contig 14618 bp, 11 predicted proteins | sample YNPCB0191_FD_202220 | JGI IMG/M metagenome (GOLD analysis project Ga0272448, IMG submission 202220) | Hot spring sediment microbial communities from Yellowstone National Park, WY, United States - YNP-CB-019-1 | ecosystem: Environmental > Aquatic > Thermal springs > Hot (42-90C) > Sediment...
TTCATTTAGATTTTGCCCCAGTTTGGTTACCGCCACAATAATCACCACTGCGATCAGCGCCACCATCAGGCCGTATTCCACCGCCGTGGCGCCGGCTTCATCTCTGAAAAATTTCTTGACCATTTCCATTTTGTCTCCCTCCAAAGGTTTTTTCAGGTTAGGTGGTTGAAGGTTTTTAGGGATTGATTGTTTGGTCCAGCAATCTCTCGGGCTTAGCCCACCATCAGTTCCCACAGACTCTTATAAAGCTTTTGCCATCCCTCCCTTCCACAGGTGATTTTTTAGCTTGGTCAAAGTTCATAACAAAAAGCATGCCATCTTCCTTCCGGTTTCAAGAACTGAAAAAATTAGCAATTATTGGAGGATAGCTTTCAATGGGGACGGCTGCCTTCTTTGGTCTCGTTTCCGATTCCTTGCATTTTCTTCTGAAAAAATAAAATTTATTGCAGAATGATAATAATTATAAGTTATTTAACTGCCATTAAAAAATTGTTCATTCCCAATTGGAAATACCGGTGGTGCCAATTTTGAAAACCGACGCTTTGGCAGTGCCTCTCCAGTCTTTTCCGGTTGAAGTAATGCTTGTGGTCAAGAATCTCCTGTTCGCTGAGCCATCCCAAATCAAAGGAGAGGAATTCCAGGACCGGTTTGGCATAGATGGAGGGGGTGGTCAGAAACAGGCGCCCCCCCGGCCTTAGCACCCGCTTTATCTCACGGAGAACTCGTTCCGGTCTCTCCAGGTGCTCCAGATTAGCCAAAGAGGTGACTACATCGAAAGTGTTCTCCTGGAAGGGTAAAGGACGGTTTAAGTCGTGTTCCAGTAATTTGATCTTGTTACTTCTAAAGTTTTTATTGACCTTCAGATCTATCCCGACAGCAAAGAATATCCGGTCTTCTATGGCTCTTAGAAGGTCGGCGTTATAACCACAACCAAGGTCCAGAACTTTGGCGTTCGGGGGAATCAGGGGCAGGATTTTTCTGAACCTCAGCCTGGACAAAAATTTTTCCAAAAATGGCTCGGATTCCTGGAAATGGGCGCTTTCCCTGAGCATACGTCTTCCTTTCGGAAATTGGCTTGGTTAGCTATAACTTAGATCTTATTTGGATAAAGCAAAAAACATACCATCAACTAGATTTCTAACTTTGGCGGTATGGAAGTTGCTTGGTAAGAGATAGGGGGAAAATCTCACCAGACAGTTGGGGCCTGAAACTACTTATGGTGATGGAGCTGCCGGCATGAAGGAAAATTATCTTTATAAGATAACTATATTATTTGGATTATCAGGTTTTTTCTTAGGATTTATCAGTTATTTTACAATAATTGATCATGATCTGTTTCATCAGATGGCTTTATTTCGGGAGGTAATAAGGACAGGGGCTTTTCCGGAAAAAGATATTTTTTCATATACTTCAAACTTTTCTCAGACAATCCATCATGAATGGGGGGCCGGGGCTATTCATTATATGCTATTGGTTAGACAAGGTTTAGGCGCCCCCGCCCTGCTGGTTCTTAAGTATCTTTTGACCGCGCTGATCTGTGCCGGAGTTTTTACTTTGGCAAGAAGAAGGGGGGCAAGCGAATATGCCTTCGGATTTGCTGCCATTTGGGGGATTATGCTCGGGTGTATCGGGTTTACCACAATAAGAGCCCAGCTTTTCAGTTTGTTGTTTCTGGTGATATTTATTTTATTAATCGAAGAAGACAGGAAGGGCAAAAAATGGCCACTGCTGGCGTGGGTTTTTTTATTTCCATTATGGGTTAACCTGCATGCGGGTTTTTTAATAGGTCTGGGATTATATACCGTTTATCTGCTGGAACTTTTCATCTCGCATATTTCCCACGAAAGAGATTGGTTCAAGGCCCTTTTTCACCTCAAATATCAACTCACCATTTTGGTGGTCATGTGTCTTGCTGTTCTGTTAAATCCCTGGGGCTTCAAATATATTCCTGCGCTTTTTCATGCCGTCACCCTGGACCGGACGGCCGTTATCGCGGAATGGCGTCCGGTGTGGCAGGTTTGTTTTACTACTTTCAATATCCTGCTTATCTCTTTGATCATTTTAATCTATGCGGGGTATCGCCAGAATAAATTCTGGTTGCTTCCCGGGGCCTTCTTAGTAGTAATTGCCGCATGGCAGGCTCTTTGGCATTACCGACATTTATCAATCTATGCCGTGGTTTTTGCTTGTTATGTTCCGGGATGGTTAGAAAATACCGACCTGGCTCGCTTATTAAAAAGAATCAAAAAACCTGCAGCCCTTTTTTTCCTGACTATCGGATTGGTCGGGGTCAATCTGGCTTATGCCAACAAATTCTGGCAAGCACAGATCCCAACCAGCCTTGATGATCAGGAAAAAGGCAGAAAAATCTATCCAGTGGGGGCGGTAAAATACCTTAAGGATATTCAATTCTCCGGAAATATTATGGTGTCTTTCAATGATGGGTCATATGTTTCCTGGAATTTGTTTCCTAAAGTAAAAGTAAGCATGGACAGCCGTTTTGAGGTGGCTTATTCCATCGATCAAGTGAAAGAAAATCTTAATTTTTTCAAGGCCAAGGAAGGTTGGCAGAAAACTCTGGCGCGCTACCCTACAGAGGCGATTCTGCTGAGTCGGTCAGATCCCTTGGAAAAAATTCTGGCTGAAAATAATTCAGAGGTATCAAGCAGTTGGAAGAGGACCTATATTGATGATACCTATGCCGTGTACCTGCGCGCCGATTTGGCCAAGAATTATCCCTCCCTGGATCGGCGCGGGCAGTCAATCAGCGCAACCTTTCCCTGAACCTCCCGATACAAGAAAATTATTAAAAAATAATAAGTCTATTCTTTCCCGATAATCGGCGAGGGGCTGCCGCGGGCGATCCGGTGCTTTTTCAGAAGGGCGTAGAGGCGAGGCATGGACAAGGCGGATACCCGGCAGGCCTCCTTGATGTCGTGGCCGGTGAAGGCCATGAGATCCTGCAGGTATTGTTTTTCGGCCCGGGCAATGGCGGCCTCCCTAAACTCCTTCAGTTTGGGAAGCGCGGCAGCCCGCGGGGGTTCGTCTTTTGCGGGACTGTCTTTGCTCACCGCGCCCCGGACGACCTTGACGCGGATGTGACTGGGCAGGTGGCTGGGATAAAGGGTGGGTTCATATTTGGCGGCCGCCAAGGCTCTTTCCAGGGTGTTCACCAGCTCCCGGACATTGCCGGGCCAGTCATAGGCCATCAGACAGTCGAAGAACTCCGGGGAAAACCCTTTGGGGGCGAGGCCGTAGCTGTCGCACAGGCGGGCGGTATGATACATCACCAGGTCCCGCAGGTCTTCCATATGGTCCCGCAAGGGCGGAAGCTCCAGGGTGATGGCCCGCAGGCGGAACAGCAGATCCTTGCGGAACAGGCCCTCGGCGATGAGCTGATCAAAGTCCCGGTTGCTGGCCACCACCAGGCGGAAGTTGCTCTCCACTTCCTGCCGGGCCCCCAGGGGCCGGAAACGCCGCTCCTGCAGGACCCGCAGAAAGGCCTTTTGCATCACCAGGGGCAGCTCCCCCACTTCGTCCAGAAACAGGGTGCCGCCGTCGGCCTGTTTGATGAGCCCCACCTGGGGGCGGTCGGCGCCGGTGAAGGCGCCTTTTTCGTAGCCGAACAAGGCGCTTTCCACCAGGGATTCGGGCATGGCGGCGCAGTCCACCACCACAAAGGGCTTGTTGGCCCGGGCGCTGTTGGCGTGAATGGCCCGGGCAAAGAGCTCCTTGCCGGTGCCCGTCTCCCCCACGATCATGACGTTGGCGTCACTTTCCGCCGCCTGGGCCAGGATGTCGTAGCAGGCCCGCATCTGGGGGCTTTTGCCCACAATGCCTTCCAGCTTCAGGGCCACCATGGGCGGTTTGGCCTTTTTTTCCTGACGGTACTGCATGGCCCGGCTCAGGGCCAGGGTCATCTTTTTGATGGAGGACTGTTTCTCGATGTAGTCCCAGGCGCCGTTCAGGATGGCCAGTTCGGCCCCATCCGGGTCACCCGCGCCCGTGATTATGATGACTTCAGGGTGGGAAGGCATCTCCTTGAGTTTGGGCAGGACCTCCAGGCCGCTGCCGTCTGGCATCCGGACATCCAGGAAGACCACGTCATAATTGCCGGAACCGGTCTCTTGCAAACCTTCCTCCAAAGTCAGAGCCCACTTGACTCCATAGCCCATGTCCTGGACCATATCCGACAGCATTTCACAGAACATTTCGTCGTCGTCAATGATCAGCACATTGCCCATGGATTCTCCCCCCTGCGGTTATCAGGTTTCTTGGAAAAATATTCAAACAGTTACTGCGCCGATATTACCTCCACCCAGGCCGTTGCTTGCCGTGATTGCCGGGCGGCCTGGCCTTCAAGGCTTTAGCGAAGTGCTTTCTGTCCCCAGGGCACGACGGATGGCGCCGGTGAGCTCACTAATGGACAAGGGCTTCATGACATACTCCCGGATACCTGCTTCTTTGGCCTTTTCCGGCGACACCACTTCGCTGTAGCCGGTGCACAGGATGATAGGGATGTCCGGGCGGATCCGAAGCATCTCCTTGGCCAGCTCAAAGCCCGTCATATGGGCCATGGTCTGGTCGGTGATGACCAGGTGGTATTTCTCCGGTCGGGCCCGAAAGGCCTCCAGGGCTTCGTGGCTGCTCTTATAGGCCTCCACTTCATAGCCCATGTTTTCCAGGATTTCCTGCCACATCTCCACCAGCCATTCTTCATCATCCACAAAGAGGATGTTCCCGAAGCCCTTGTCCGGGCGTGGGCGCTCCCTGAGGCCGGGAGCGGGGGACTCGGTGATTCTGGGAAGAAAGACCTGGAATTCCGTGCCCTTTCCGGGTTCGCTCTGCACCGTGATGGCCCCCCCGTGAGCCTTAAGAATGCCGTGCACCACCGCCAGTCCCATGCCCGTGCCTTCGCCCGGGGCCTTGGTGGTGAAGAACGGGTCAAAAATCCGCTCCATCACCTCTTTGCTCATCCCATGACCGGTGTCCTTGACTTTGATCATGACGTAGGGGCCGGGAGCCAGTTCATGGTAGTGGGCGGCGGCGGCTTCGTCCAGGTCCACCGCCTGCACTGCCACTTCTAGCACCCCGCCCTTTTCCCGCATGGCATGGGCGGCATTGGCGCACAGGTTGAGGAGCACCTGATGGATCTGGGTGGGATCAGCTAGGATGGTGTCTTTTTCCTCGTCCACCTGGCTGACCAGTTCAATGGTGGCGGGCACGGTGGCCCTGAGCATCTTAAGGGTTTCCTTGATAATGGGGCTTACTTTGATGGGCTTCCTTTCCGGCTTCCCCGGCCGGCTGAAGGCCAGAATCTGACTCACCAAATCCTTGCCCCGCTGGCCGGCTTTCAGGATCTGCTGCAACTTGCGCTTCAGGTCGCCGTCCTCCTTGAGGCTGTACAGGGCCATTTCTGCGTAGCCCAACATGACCCCGAGAATATTGTTGAAGTCATGGGCAATTCCACCGGCCAGGGTGCCGATGGCCTCCATCCGCTGGGCCTGGCGCAACTGGGCCTCCAGCTTCGGCGCCATTTCTTCGTTCCGCTTGCGCTCGGTGATATCGAACAAAACCAGGTCAATATAGTCCAGGCTGCCGTCTGCCTTCAGACTTACATGTCCGCTTTCCTGCAGCCACAGGCTTTTGCCTTCCTTTGTTTTTATCCGATAATCCAGGGTGTAGGAGCCGTCGCTCTGAGAGGCCCTGGCGATGGCCTGAAGGCGGTTTTTCCAGGCCTCTTCCCCGAGCAGTTCGGACCATCTGAGAAGGCGGGAGTCAAAATCTTCCTTGCGGAAGCCCGTCAGTTTTTCAATCTTGTCATCGTAGAAATCCATGGCGCCGTCGGCATATGCCCGGGCGCCGATAAGAGGCAGGCTGTTGACGATGAGGCGGTAGCGCTCTTCCGCTTTTTTGAGATCCTCCTCCCGCTGTTCTCTTTCCTTCAGGGCCTCTTCCGCCTTGCGCAAGGCCGTCAGATCCCGAACAACTATCAGGCCGCCGATTGCTTCCCCGGCTTCATTTTTCAAAGGGAAGAAATGCGCGTTGAAATAGCCTTCCGGACTTAAGGGGGAAAGGCGCATGGGCCGGTGGCTGTCCAGGATATTCCTGACGGGACCGGCGAATAGGTCCGGGTTGCTGTCCCACAGATCTTTAACAAAGGGAAGAATCCCCAGGAGCCCTTTGCCCAGAAGCTTTTTCCGGGACAGACCGGTTATGGCCTCCATGCCGTCATTCCACAAGGTGATGCGAAAATTCCGGTCGAAGGCCACAATGCCGTCTTCGCTGTGGGCAATGAGCTTATCGGTCAGTTCCTTTTCCCGGCTGATTTCCTGCTTCAGGCGGTTGCGCTCCATGGCGTAGAGCAGCGACCGGCCCAATTGCTGTTCCACCAGGACGCGGTATTTTTCCTCCGCCTTATGGAGGTCTTCTTCCAGCTTTTTGGTTTCGCTGATATCCGTGAGCACGCCCTCAATATAGCCGGTGGCCGGAGAGAGACGGGCGGACATCCGGATCCAGACAATGGAGCCGTCTTTGCGGGTGCACCGGGCTTCAAACCTGTCAAGCTCCCCGTTTTTAAAGGACACAAACATTTTCTGCTGCGTGCCCGGGTCAACGAAGCGCTTGGTGAGAAGAAAGTCATTCAGGAATTCGTTCAAATCGCCATAGCCGAAGATTTCCGCCAGTTGAGGGTTGGCCTCTTCCATCCGGCCGTCGCTCAGGCGCAGGCGGAAAACCCCCAGGCGGGCTCGCGCCAAAATGTTCCGATAGCGCTCTTCCGCCTGCTTAAGGGCCGCGGCGGCCTGCCGGAGCCGGGTGGCATCCTGGGCGGCGCTGAGAATTACCTTCTGACCATCCTTTTCCAGTAGGCAGGATCGGAGGTTAAGGGGGATCACGGAGCCGTCTTTGCGGAAGTGGGCCGAGGGAAAGACCGTCTCCCCCCGGGCCAGCAACTCTTGCAGCCGCTCCTCCTGCAGTTTGGCAAATTCCGGGGGCTCGAGCTGGAAACGGTTGAGCTGCCTGAGTTCATCGGGGCTATAACCCAGCTCCCGATAAGTGGCCTGATTGAACTGCAGAAACCGGCCGGCCAGGTCATGCACAAAAAGGGCTTCGCTGGCAAAATCCAACATGCGGTCTTTAAGGGCCAGTTCCTCCCGACACCTTTGGCTTTCTTTCCGGGCGCGCAGGGCCTCAAGCCCGAAGGTCAGGGCTTCGGCTAGGCTGGAAAGCAGCTCCACCTCCGCCGCCTCAAAGGCCCCGGTTCGGTCGGCAAACAGGGTGAGCACCCCCAAAGGCCGGGGCCCGTCGGCCAAAGGCAGGGCCAAACAGGAAGCAAAGCCCCGGGCCAGGCTTTCCTCCCGCCAGGGCTCAAAGTCAGGATCATTCCCGAGGTCCTGGGAAACCGCGGGCTGGCCGGTACGCATGGCCGCCCCGGTCGGCGAGCGCCCCAGAGCGCTGTCATCCCAAGCGAAGGTGAGCCTGGCCAAAAAGTCGCCGTCGGTCCCGAAGGAAGCCACCGGGACAATGCCTTTGTCCTTTTCGGCTTCGGCGAGACCCACCCAGGCGAAGGCGTAGCCGCCGGTCTCTACGAGGATCTTGCAGAATTCCTGGAGGAGGGCGGATTCCTCCGAGGCGTGGGCCAAAGCATGGTTTACCCTCCGTATCATATTGAAAATTCTGACGAATTCCTGCAAGGCATCCTCTTCCCGGCTAGATTTGGTGGATTTTCTCATGCCTCAACCTTGGCAGGCAAAACCTCCCCCGAATTTTGGGTAGCAAGACAAATGCCACTTTCTTGTAAAAAAATAATAATGCGCCCTTGCCTTTTCTTAAAAAACGATAAACGAATTTTTTTGATGATTAGCCTTATAGCAGAAAATTTATCATGTCAAAAGAATTTTTTGCCGACCTTTTATTATTTTTTAAGAGCGGGGCGCGCCCCCCCACCCCTCTTCTCCCCCGCCCGGTATCTGAGCCTCCGGCCCCTGGCTTTCCCTCTGGATCAGCGCCCGACCCAGATATTCTGCCTTCACCGTCCATTAATTGAAGGCCCTCCGCGTTCAGGGTCCGCAAGGGGAGGGCAGCCGCAGGTTTGGCACAGCCCCGCCTGTTTTAAGGTTTGGGGTTATATAGCGGCGTGAGTTCTACCTTTCCCCAGGCACCCAGCTTGTCTCCCACAATCACCAGGGCTCCCAGGACTCCGGGCACCTCTGCCACCCATTCCAGCGCGGCGTTGATGGCGCTGGCTTCCGGCACCCGGTTGCCCAAAGCGGTGGCCGCCGCATCGGCCAGGGCGGCGGAGGGGGCCAAAACACAGGCCGCGTCGGCCCGGCCGAAACTCAAGGAATGCCCCACGGTCCCGGAAGAGGTGCATACCCCCAGGGGCCCCAGAAGGGGATCGATCTTCAATCCCACTTTATAGCTAAAGGGCGAGCTACCGGCATAAACCGCCACGGTTGCCGGCCGGATGATTTTCAGGAAGATATCACCGCCATTTTCCACGATGACTTCCGGACTCCAGGGCAGCAGAACCCGCCCGACGCGCTCGGCCAGGGCTCCGGCCACCGCCGCCATGGGGCCGACCCCGGTCTTGCGGCCCGCCGCGATCATGTCCCGGACCACCGGCGGGGCAAAGGGGTCTTCAGGCCAGGGAACCAGCGTCCGGACAAACTCAGGATGAGCCGCGATGTAGCTTTCCAGTTGCTGGCGTTCCTTGACCACCGCCTCCTGCACCTCCCGGCGGAAATCCCGGGCGGCCAGCACCAAAAGGTCCGTCTCTTTGACCACCACCCGGAAGGCCACCAGGCCTTTGCGGGCCACGCGGGTACGGTAAGTTCGGGGTTCAGAGGTGAAAGACATGCCAAAAACCTTTAACCTCCTTACATTCCCTTGAACGCCAGGAGCATCACTCCGCCCGCCATCAGACCGGCGCCGATAAGACGGGGCACTATGGGCCGCTCCCGGAGCCATAAGCCCCCCAGAACCACGCTGAAAAAGACGCTGGTGCGCTTCACGGCAATAAGATAAGCCGCCGGAGCCAGTCTGAGTCCATAGACCTGGCTGATAATGGTGGCTGCCAGGCACAGGCCGAGAATCGCCCCCCAGCCCCGGCGGGTCCAGAGCGTCCGGGCAGGTCGGGGATTGCTCCACGGATAACCTGCCAGCATCACGCCGGAAAAGAGAAGGGGATAGAGCACCCCGTAAAACGCCGGCTCAGAGTGAAGAATGGCCAGCTTGCCCAGAGCCGCGGTACAGGAGTACAGACAGGCCACGGCCAGCATGAAGCGGGGGCCGGGCTCCCGGGCCAGGGACCTGAGAGGCGCCCAAAAACCGTAACCGCCGGTCCCGAGGCTCAAGGTATAGCTGCCCGCGGCCATCAGCAGGACCGCGGCCACCCCCCAGCGGTTCAGGCCTTCTCCCAAAATCAGGCGGCCGGTGAGAATCAGAAATACCGGCGTAAAGGCCAGAAACGGGATGCACCGGGAGATGGGGCAGACTTTAATGGCCCGCATGTAAAGCAGGGCCGCCGCTACCTCCAGGGGAAGGGCCGCGGCCACCGCCAGCCAAAAGGTGCGGTCCAGGGGCGGCCAAGGGAGGGCCAGGCCGACAACCAGCAGGTAAGGCAAGGCAAACAGCCATTGGGCCAGACTCATGCCATACGGCGACAGGTCCGCGAAAAAGCGCTTGGTCACCGCATCCGCGGCCGCAGTGCCCAAGGCCGCCAGCAGTCCCAAGGGAAGCCAGAGCCACAGGTCCATCAGACATTAGTTTACTTTCTGGACGGCTGAAGAAAAGCCTTATGTGACCTGAAGCTGAGATTAATCCAAGGCAAAGGGGCCAAAGGGAGGCTGTTCCTGGAAGAAACAGGACAAAAAAGCGGCCTCGAGGGCCGCGCCGGCACAGACCATGCGGCCTGCGCCCTTAGGGGGACGGGGCCGAAGTGGAGATCAGCTTATAGGTATAATCCTCTGAGGGTTTATGATCGTTGTTGCTATCATAGGAATATTCCCAGTGGTAGATTTCCCCCACCTTTGGGGCAAAAAAAGAAATTCCCATTACTCGTCTGCTTTGAAGCTCCGAGGGTATGTCCAGGTATGAACAACCGTTGAGGAGAGCATCACCGTTTTGGGTCTTGTCAATGACCACAATCATCAAATAAGTCCCCTTATAAGGGAGAGGCTCGGGGCACTCCCGGCGGAAGTGCAGCACCCAGGCGTATTTCGTTCCATGGAACACCTGCCTGTCGTTTAAGCGGGAAATTTCCTGATCCGTAATATTGAAGCCCTCCCGGGTCCCGGCTAAAACGATGGACATGCTTTTGGGCCTAATGTAGCATTCAAGATAAGGTGACCCATCGCCTTTTTTGTATACTCGGTGTTGAACGCCGGTGGCTGGGTCAACTGACCCTTTCAGATTAACCGTGAATGATTGCCCCATGTAGGATCCAGAGGTATATTGGTAATTCCAAACCTGACTAACTGTATCGAGATTTCCTCCGATCTCCCCGACGGCAAAATAATCGGCCAGATCCACGGGCCTGGCACTTGACATCTCCGGACTGAAAACCGCCAGACAAACCGACAAGACAAAAATAACCCCAAATTTCTGGCCGCGCATAACAGTCTCACGCCCCCTGGTTTTTTGATTTATGTCTTAATTGCAATTAACCTGCCAATTTTCCGGTTTGCCACCCCAGAAGCCTTGGCAGGCCGGCGGGCCAGTGGACTTTTCCCGGGCTTGTAGCCGACCATCGGAAGGGCGCTTATCCCTACCCTTCTTCTGCCTGTTTCCTTTTTTCAAAGATCCGGTTGCTGAGCTCCACAAACTGGGACACGCTCAGGGTTTCCGCCCGCCGGCCCGGGTCAATCCCCGCCTCCTCCAGGAGAGCAAGAAAGTCTGGGGGTTGCAGGCCGAAGGCGGCGGCCTGGGCCGCCAGGGTATTTTTCAGGGTCTTACGGCGCTGGGCGAAAGCGGTTTTAACTACCTGCCGGAAAAGGCTCTCGTCTGCCGCTCGGGGGCTGGGCCCCACGGGTTCCAGCCTCAGCACCACGGAGCTTACCTGGGGCGGGGGGTAAAAGTTGGCCGGCCCCAGGGAAAACAGCCTCCTGAGGCGGAAATGATACTGCGCCATCACGCTCAAAATGCCGTAATCCTTGCCCCCCGGCTTGGCCAGGAGGCGATCCCCCACCTCTTCCTGAACCATGAGCACTGCCAGGGAAAAGGCGGCCTTTTCCTCCATCAATTTAAACAGCAGGGGGGAGGTGATGTGGTAGGGCAGGTTTCCCACCACCTTGAGAGGCTGGCCGGCTGCCCGCCTGGCTCCCAGAAAATCGAACTGCATTACGTCCATTTCTAAGAGGCGAAGGCGGGGGCAGGCCGGCAAAAGCTCGGCCCGCAAATAGTCAATCAGAGCTTTATCCACCTCCAGGGCCAGCACTTCTTTGGCCGCTTCCGCCAGCAGCACGGTCAGGGCCCCCAGGCCGGGGCCGATTTCCACCACCACCTCCTGCGGCCCAAGCTCCAAGGCGTCGACGATGCGGCGGGCTTGGTGAGGGTAAAGGAGAAAGTGTTGGCCCAGGGATTTTTTAGGTCTCAGGCCCAGGCGATGGAGAACGGTCTTGGGGGACGGAAAGGACACAATCGGCCTCGCGCCGTTTAAGGACTTGGGCCCGGCGCACGCGCTTGGCCACCCAAAGGGTGAGAAAATAGGAGACCACGGCCGGCGGAAGGGCGATGATCACGCCGCCCACCTGCAGGGCCAGGCCGCCCCGCCACAATAACCCGAAAAGGCTGTGGAGATCAAGGGCTTCTGGAAAACTCAGAGGAGCTTGACGTAAAAGTACCAATTTGCCCACCTGGTAAGCGGCATAATACAAAGGGGCCATGGTGACCGGGTTCATAATGCAGATGCCCATGAGGGCGGTGACCGGGGATACCCGAAGCAGGGGGGCCAAAAACAGTACTGTCACCGTATGGAAAGGAACCGTGGGGGTGACGCCGATGAATACGCCCAGGGCCATACCCCAGGCCAGCTTTTGGGGGCTGTCCTGAAGTCGTTTGAATTTCAGCCAATAATAGCGGAGGGTGCGTCTCCAGGTCATGGCGAGGGGGCGGGCCGGACCATCTCTTGGCCCTCTTCCCGCAGGGCGCGGCGCAGGACTTTGCCCACCAGGCTTTTGGGCAGTTCACGACGGAATTCGATGAATTTGGGAAGTTTATAGGCCGCCAGGCGGGGGCGGCAGTACTCCCGGATTTCATCTTCCGTGAGATTGACGCCCTCCCGGGGCACGATCACGGCCTTCACCACTTCGCCCCGATAGTCGTCCGTCACGCCATACACCACGGCCTCTTTTACCTGGGGGTGCTGGTAGAGCACCTCCTCCACCTCCCGGGGGAAAATCTTGAAGCCCGCGCTTATTATCATGTCTTTTTTTCTATCAATTATATAAAAAAAACCCTCGTCGTCCATCTTGGCCAGGTCGCCGGTAAAAAGCCAGCCGTCCCGGAGCACCAGGGCTGTTTCCGCGGGCCTCCGCCAATAGCCCTGCATGACCTGGGGCCCTTGGATAATGAGTTCCCCCACTTCCCCGGGCGGCAGCTCCCGCTTGCCGGTTTCCTCATCCACCACCTTGGCCCGGGTGCTGGGGAATGGCAAGCCGATGCTGCCCGGGGGGCGCTTGCCCTCCAGAGGGTTGAAGTGGGTCACCGGACTGGCCTCGGTGAGCCCGTAACCTTCCAGAATGCGGCAGCCGGAGAGGCTTTCAAATTTCTCCCGCACTTCCAAAGGCAGAGGCGCTGAACCGCTGACACAGGCCCACAGGGATGACAGATCAATCCGGGGCAGCTCCGGATGATTGATGAGGGCCACAAAGAGGGTGGGCACGCCGGGAAGAATGGTGGGCCGGTATTTTTTCAACACGCCCAAAAATTCCTGAATCTCAAAACGCGGCAGCAGGATGACTGTGGCGGCCTGGGAGACGCTCCAATTGAGGCACACGGTAAGCCCAAAAACATGAAAAAAGGGGAGCAGACCCACGACCCGCTCCTGCCCATAGCGTACCGGCCGCATCCAGGCGTTGATTTGGGCGACGTTGGCCATGAGGTTGTGGTGACTCAGGATAGCGGCCTTGGGGGTGCCGGTGGTGCCCCCGGTGTATTGCAGGATGGCGGGGTCCTGGGGCTGAGGACGCGGTGCCTCAGACAGAGGCGGAGCCTGCAACAGGCTGGTCCAGACAAGGCGGCCGGGCCGCTCCCCAAAGCCCTGGGGCAGCCCCTGCCACCAGGCCTTTAAGGGATAAAACCAAGATAAGGGCCAAGGCAGGTAATCGGCCAGACGGGCCACAATAATCTGCTCCAGGCGCACTTCCGTCAGGGCTTCCTCCGCCTTGGGAAGCAAATGGTCCAGAACTACGAAAAAACGGGCCTCGGAATCCAGAAGCTGCTCTCTGATTTCCTTGGGGCTGAGCAGAGGACTAAGGAGCACCACCACCGCGCCCAAATGCAGGGCGGCATAATAGGCCAAGACCAGCTGGGGGCAGTTGGGAAGCATGATGGCCAGGCGCTCCCCATACCTCAGACCCAGGTTCCGGAGGGCCTGGGCCACCCGGGCCGCCTGCTCCATCAAAGAGCCATACGTCAGACGGCGCCCGAAAAAAATCAAACCGGGCGTCTCCATGGCCCGGGATGCGGCCTGGCGGAGCAGCCAAGGCACGGAAATATCCGGCAGGTCCACCTCCAAGGGCACACCGGGGTCATAATGCCGCACCCAAGGGAAAGACATTCCCGATCCTCCATCTGTTTCCGACAGGGCTGATGATTTCAGAAGGGCGGTCAGTAAGGTCTGGCAACCACCGGCGCGATTCTCCGACACCCGAAGCCCGGACCAGGCGGAGGGGGCTAATGGCGCGGCGACTCGTCGCCCTCGCAATGGACGCAGCGGTGCAAATCCTCCGGCTTTGCCTCCCGCACCCCCCGGATGGTGAAAGCAATCTCCACCTCCTTGCCGGCCAAGGGATGGTTGAAATCAATGACCACGGTGTCGGGCTTTACTTCCACCACGACAAAGTGGACAGGCTGGTTTTCGTCATCCAGGGTCTCAAAGATCAGACCCGGGCGTAAATCGGTCTCCGGGTCGAAGTCGGCGCGGTTCACCTCTGTGATGAGCTCCTCGTCCACTTCGCCGTAAGCTTCGGAAGGGAGGAGTTGCACCTGCTTATGCTCATTTACGGTCATTCCCAGCATGGCGGCTTCCAGGGCGGGGGGCATCACGCCGTGTCCCATACAGAAGGAGATGGTATCCGGGATACCGTCTGCGGGAAAGGTCTGGCCTCCCGGCAAACGGATAAGATAATCAATGGTGACAAAGGAATCTTCGGTAACTTTCACATTTCCCCCAGACGGTGGTCACCCGGCGGTAACTTGTACGGCTCAATCCCCTCCGGGCAGTGGCAGGGAGGAAGGCGCCGGCGGCCGCCCCCTTCCCTGGATTAACTTTTATTTCATCCCACCAAGTATCAACTCTCGGTCTTGGTACCGATAATAATCCGGCCGGTATTCATGAGATTGCAGCGGATCGCGTGCTTGACTTCAATTCCTGCGTCCTTCATAACCTGGATGAC
>Ga0272448_1005108_pt1 | contig 14617 bp, 12 predicted proteins | sample YNPCB0191_FD_202220 | JGI IMG/M metagenome (GOLD analysis project Ga0272448, IMG submission 202220) | Hot spring sediment microbial communities from Yellowstone National Park, WY, United States - YNP-CB-019-1 | ecosystem: Environmental > Aquatic > Thermal springs > Hot (42-90C) > Sediment...
TTACTAACTAGAGGAATCGACCCGGAACTGGCTAAATTAATAATTCTTAACCGATTAGAGTTATTAGCTAAGACTTTTAATGACATCACATTTTATGTCTATTTATATCTTCATTTTATGTTACTTGAATTAGATTGGTTTACTAATATTTATCATGTTGAACTTAAATTAGAAGAACAATCACAGTTTTTTCAAATTGAAAATAAATACCTATTTAATATCATCAAAAATAAAATAGCTCTCCTGTGATCAAAGATACTATTTATGTTACTAAAAGATCGCTCTGATATTTAATGTTTTAGTGATCATTTGCACCTTGTTATTAATAAGTGTCTATAATATTTACGGTTAATAATATCAATAAAAGAAACTAAATAAAATTAAATAGTGATAGATTTAAATTGACTGAAAAATTTAAATCTGTCTAATTAAAATGTCTATAATTAATAATTACAATGAGTATACTATTAGTATATTACCCCTAGATGTTAAGGAAGAAATTTTATTAAATAGTCCTATTGAAACTATTTTCTCTTATTGTAAGACCAATAAAAAAGAATCAAAAATTTGTCTTGATGATTGGTTCTGGTTAAAAAAGTCAGCTAAAGATTTTAAAATTTCAACTGACGAATTGAAAAGCATTAATCTAAATGGATTTAGACTATATTTTTATCTGACTCAATGTTTAATTCCTATTAACATTTATGAACAAATTGACTACCTTTACTCAAGACCTAAACAATATGCTTCAATAACTTATTATCAAGATGACATTTCTATTGTTATTCATCAGAGAGATGATGAATACTATTTTGAATCATCTCATATCGTAAAACTGATTACTAACACCATTTTGATATCGACATATAATTCTAACACTAGTAATATTATTAGTAATTCTCATGATTATATAAGTGAGACTATTAATAATTTTGAATTTAGTGTTATTAACGAATTAGATTTATTAAGTCAATATAATATTTTACTTACACAAAGAAAATATCCGTCAGTTATAGCCAAAAGTTTAATTATAAACAAACTTGATATAATCTATCAACAGTACGCGAATAATCAAAATAATCCATATGTGATATCATTTACTTATCTGTATTTATATAGTCATGGAATACTTATTGGTCTACCATTATCAAAAAGTCTTAATCAGGTAATTATAAAAAATGCTAAATTAGTAGATGATAATGAACAAATATTAACTCTCAAAACTAAGATTGATGGATTGTATAATATTATTAAAAAACGGATATCATTTTAAATTAATTCTTTATCTTTAAATGGCTTTTAATAATCAACTAACCTCATTACCGTCAGAAATTAAAGATGAAATATTACTAACTTTACCAGTTGATACTATTATTCAATATTGTCAAACTAATAAAAAGGCCTATCAGAGTTGTAAGTCTTTTTATTTTTGGCAAAGAAAAGCTGATCTAGACTTTTCGATTCCGCAAACAATTTTCAAAAAAACAACTCTTAATGGTCTTGATAGATATTTATTAATTAAAAATAATTTCGAGAATATAACATCAGTGCAAATACTTAATTATATTAAATATAATATATCTAGTATTAATATGGCTATAATTGGTAGGTTATATGATAACATGAATATAATAACAAGTGAAATTTATAATCTTAATAATAACAATTGTTTATACTCGACTTCACAGATTTATTTTGTTGACCCTTATTTAATTAGAATAGTGTTAAAAGAATTTCATGGACCGAGAATCAATGAAAAGTGTATTAATTCACTTACCACTAGAATTAATACAAATACAATACAAATAGATTTGTTTAGTATTTATAAAACTTTGGTTTATTTTTATCATGATCAAGATATTGCTCAATTAGCAGTTATTAACTTATTAAATTATTTTTATAATTATTATCTTGAACATATTAATGAACCTTTAACTCTAGTTACCATGTATCTATATTTTAACACCCATGGCATTTTAATTAATACACCCTTGTCCCGTAAACAATTATCTCTAAAGTTAATAACTACAGAAAATCACCAAAGTTTTATTGATAACAGTGAAAATCAAAATAATTTATCCATAATACATCAATCAATAGGTAACTTATATCAGATTATTAAAGATACATTGATAACTCTGTAAATTTTAATTATAGCTTTAAATGAACCTAATTAGTTCACTACCATTCGAATTAAAATATCAAATATTGATTTATACACCCATTGAAACCGTTTATTCTTATTGTTTAACCAATAAAGTGGAATCACAACTATGTCAAGACAATTATTTTTGGCAAAAGAAGGCAGTCTATGATTTTAAGATAACTGATGATCTATTTAAAAATAGTCATCTAAAAGGTATTGATAGATATATGCAATTAAAATATAACCAAACACCAATAAAAGAGAATGAGATAGGTGACTATTTAAGTTCTAAACCTTCTAAATTTGCTTATTTTTTAGAATGGACAGACGAATATTTTGAATATAAAGCTTATTATTATTTTCAATCCACCCATTATGATTATTCTTATAAAATTAATCAAGTTTTTTTTGTTCCTCAAGGAGACTCTTCACAGAACAATTTAGAAATTTTGATACCTAATTCATTTGGATTTAATGATATTAGATCTCTTGTTATTAATCATAATCAATTAGATTTAATAAGTCTATATAATATACTTATCACACAGCGCAATTATTGGTCACGTTTAGCTAAATTATGTATTATAGCTCAATTAGATACTCTTTATTATGACTTTCTTAAACACTCCTCGAATATATATTTATTGTCTAAGACTTTAATTTATTTATATACTAATGCTAATATATTGATGAATACCTTGGATTTTATTAATATTAAATCAGAATATGATATTTTCTTTTCTGATATTCATAATAATGTCATTTTAGATTTAAAATCTAAAATTGATATCTTATATCGAACCATTAGAAGTCTTTTAAATAATAAATAATTTATCTTATTTATTACCACCTCTAATCAAACAAATAAGATCTAAACATATACACATCTATTATCAAATCTCTTTATCATTGAAAGATTTGATAAATTATACTAATCTTATAATATCACCTTTACAATTAATATATAACACTAATACTCTACTAATTATTACATTTTAAACGATTAATATCTTTTCAATTGATCATAAAAAGGTAAGTTAGTTTATCTTTGATAATGTGGTAAAAGAACAACCTATTAAACATCAACAAGAAAATTAAAAGTAATAGATAATAAAGAATATTAATTAGAAATTAATATTCTAGTTAGCATGTGGTGAAATTTAATATTAATTTTGTGATAATACAACAAATAATATAGATAATTGTAATAATATTATACTGAAATTTAACATTATTAATCGTTTATTATTTAATTTAAGGGTTTCCATTCCATTTTTTAATTCAGTTAAATTATCATCAACTTGATGATAGGGTACATTAATATTAGTAGAATCCATTTCTAAATTTTTAAGTTAAAATTATTTATAATCAATTTTAAATTATTTGGAAAATAAATTCAGTTTAACCAATACTTCTCCTTAATATCTAATATTCGTGGTACATATTAGATTATGTATGATAAAAAGAATAGTAATCAAGATAATATTTACCTCTTATTATTGTCCGCTAAAGAGTAATAAGAGGTTGTAGTTTAATTGGATTGTTAGACATTATATTTACCAATGATAAGTTAAAGTATTAATAACGATTATCAAAAGGATAAGTAGTGAATGTCATAGGTAGACAACCACTAAGTACATTATATAAGTTATTTTTATAGATACAATCAAGATAATCAAGTGATAAGTTATTGATAATATCTTTTGTAAAATTACGATTTAATCCACACCTGAGTCTTTTAAGTGGTAAATTTTTAATGCCTTGATTATCAATATTAGTGTTAAACCAACAATCTAAATGAATAATAGGTAAATCTTTAATGCCATTATTAGTAAAGTTGTCATTACAAACTAAAGTTGTCAATGATAAATTTTTAATACCATCATCAGTACATTGATTATTATCACTACAATCTAAAGTTTTGAGACTAGTTAAATATTTAATACTATTATCAGTTATATTAGTATTACAAACTAAATGTTGCAAAGGTAATGAAATAATTCCTTGATCAGTAATTAATGAATTACCAGAACAATTAAGGGAGGTTAATGTAGAAATATTAATACCATAATCAGTAATATAATAGGTATTACTATAATTCAATGAAATTAAGGGTAAAATTTTAATACTGTCGTCAGTTATATTAAAATTATTACTACAATTTAAATGAGTTAAAGATAACTTTTTAATACTTTTATCGGTTATATATTCACACGAGGAACAATCTAAATAATTTAGTTTAAGTTTTTTGATACCTCGATCTGTTAATTTTGCATTACAAATTAAAGTATTAAGTGACATATGTCTAATTCCTCGATCAGTTATCTTCTTGTTTAATTTACAATCTAATTTTATTAACTTTAAATTTTTTATTCCTTTATTAGATATATATTGATTATCTCCCGTTATAAGTTTTTTAGTAGCTGGAAAGAGTTTTAATTTACGATCATCTAGATATTCATCATAATTCAATTCTCTAACTAAACAGGGTGCAATTTGAAAAGCTCGACAGACACAAGCCAAAGAAAGAATATCTTTGACATTAAGATAATAAACAATCTGTCCTAATATTTCATTAGGAAATATTGGTATAACTTCATTCTTCTGAGTTTTAATCAAACTTCTAATTAATTTAAACATTTTATTAATATTATGATTATAATTGCACATCCAGTTAAAAATTTGTAATGCATCCTCTAATTATTTTATTTTTTATTAATCTCTCTTAATATTATCTAGATAGAGAGAAACTGATTATTTAATAAAGTGTTTACATCTATCTATAAAGATGGAACACTATGAAATTATCGAACAATATAGTAATGAGAAGACTATCTATAAAACTAACTATCATGGTAAACTAGCAGTAGTCAAACAAATTAATGATATTAGAGAATTAGTCTTCTACAAATTTTTATCTGATCATCCTTTATTTGTTAAATTATATGATTATCTAATAACTTCAGAGCATAAATATATAATAATGGAATATATTCCATTTAATATGGAAGACTTAAATATTGATCAAAACACTAGATTTAATTTGTTTATACCATTAGCTTATCAATTATTATCAGTGATTAATTTTATGCATAAGAATAATATCTATCATGCTGATATTAAACCTGATAATATACTGTTAGACTTAAATACTGGATTAATTAAAGTCACAGACTTCGATATTTCATTTATGAATCCTCTCTTAATTGGCCAAGATTATAGATGGTCAAACGGTGGTTCACCCTTTTTCACACCCCCTGAAAATTTATCTGATTATTATTGTTTAAACTCTGATATTTGGTCAGTTGGTGCTTGTTTATTAGATTGGTTAATATTATTAACTAGTGAGGTTAAAAGCAATCCTTATGATATGAGAAAAAGTGTATATAATGGTCAATTTTTAGCTGATCTAACTGATGAAGAAATATCTAATCTGTTAATTAAGTTAATTCCTGAAAATCAAGATAAAGCTCGACAAATAAATTTAATATCATCTCTGTTAATAACAGATTATACTCTTAGACCTTCAGCTAGTGAGTTATTAACTAATCCAATATTTAGTGGATTATCACCGTGGGTATTTAATAATGTCAAGTTTCTATCACCTTTTCCTTATACTTCACAGAGAATTATAACAGAAAAATATATGATCTCAGTAATTAGTAGAGTATTTAATATAACTAAACTTAATCCACAATTAATCACTCAAGCTTTAAAAATATTCTATAATTATAGTCTTGTCAATCATCAAAAACAAGATAATATATTAGTAGCTATTAGTAGTCTATATATTGTTAATTATATGTATGATTCACTGAGTTCTAATGTCTTTTATCAACGAATTAGTAATGAAAATACTAAATTTAGTTTAATCGAATTTGAATCTCAGATACAAAATATAATGAAGTCATTAAATTATAGATTAATTTAAGGTAACGATTGAAACCATCTTTTCATCCGTCCACTATCGATACCTTGATAACCATATTGTTCAACATACCACTCAATCATATTTTCAGCTTTAATGATATTTTTATCATCAAAGGGTTTAATTGATCCTTGTAAATCATCAAAGATCCATTCTGTATCTAATTTGAGTAATTGTGAAGTCAAATCAAAGATACATGGTTGATTAATATCTCTGGTTAAGCTAAAAGATAACGGTCTTGTTTGATATTCATTTAATGTTGAATTAATAAGTACTTTATGTAAGGCACCACTATATAAATAAACTTGAAGGTCGGGAAATAGTAGACGACACAATGGATATAAAATAAAAATAGCTTGTGTTTCACATTCATGTATATAACACCACCAAGCTGGATCGAGATTATCTTTAGCTTGCTCTAATAATAATTGTCGTGTATACCAATCAGATTTAACTTGAAGAGTCATTGAGTTATCTTCACCATAACTATTAGCATAATAGTCAGGATCTTCACAAAAAGATAAATAAGGTAAAGAGTAATTTTTAATTTGAGATGATATCTCTTTTATATTCAAGTTAAGTAACTGATGATCACCTCTAAAGTAATTTGGATTTAAGGTAAAACGTTCTTCAACTGCAATTCTAACTCCTTCTAAGAATCGTTCATCATTAATAACTTTCTTAATATCATCACGAGTAAATTCAAATAAAGCCATATTTGGTTATTAAATAGTAATAACTAAAATAATCAGTTTTATTATAATAAAACTATTATATGTTTTATTAGTTTTAATTTAATAGTTTTTATAATAAGAGTTTATTATATGTTATATAAAATAATATATAAGTTAAAGTGAGGCACCCCTTTTGAATTTTTACGTTATATATATAAATAATAATTTTTAAAAAGGGGTGCCTCACTTTCAACTCTTTTAAAAACTAAATATTTAATAATACTTTATTATATAATTATTGTTTAAACTTGATTAATAATTAATTATTATTAATTAATTATTAATCATATAGTTATTAACATTAATAACTAATGTTATAACACATTAGTATATGAATAGAGGTATGTTAAAATTAAAAAAGTGAGGCACCCCTTTTTAAAAATTATTATTTATATATATAACGTAAAAATTCAAAAGGGGTGCCTCACTTTTATCAAGATAAAAATTTCATAAATTTATAGTATCCCATTGTTTGATGAAATTATAATTTCATCAAACAATAATCTATAATGTTTTAATTGTTATTTACTAAAGTAATAATTAAAAATAATTTACTATAATGTTTTATTACAGTAAAAAAAATTTGTTGTGAAGCTAGACTGAGGCACCCCTTTTGAATTTATATTATTTATATATATAACGTAAAAATTCAAAAGGGGTGCCTCAGTCTAAACTAAACCAAAATCTATGTTAAAAGGATATTAATAAATAAAGACATTAAAATAATCTAATTATAATGTAATAATAACAATCAGACTATTACTAAATTATAAGAAATCACACAAATTAGAGAATTGAGCATCATTTAACATTTTAATCTGAGTGGAATTATAATAAATAACAGGTGACATGAAAATAACAAATTTATCAAAAACCTGGTTAATAGGCATAAATATATATTTATAAAAACGTTTGCCTGATGAATTTTTATTAGGTAAACCTAATTGGGTTAGTTTACAATATGACCATTTAATTAATATACTGTTCAATAGAGAAATAACATTTTCCCTTCTTGAGGGAACTTTATTGGTTAAATCAAATAAACTAGTATATTCAGGATGTTTTTGTTGGAAGAAAATTAGATTATCTGAAATAACATTACCATCAATAATAGTTTCACGATCTAATGTATTATCAACACCTAATATTTGACAGATATCTTTAATAGCAGAATATTGTAAAAATAATGGATCACGATCCATTTGAAGATCAATAAGAGCGACCTCTTTAACACTTAAATCTAGTTCAATACGAGCATTCTTTAATTGTGATGTCTTATTTTCCAGGATAACAAAGTCATCACCAGTAATTTGATCATGATATTTAGTATCAAAGAGATAAAGGAAATACCATTTCTTGACAGCCATAAATTCATCTAAAGAGGCTAGACCTTTTTCTATCAATTTAGTATATTCAGATAGTTCAACAACGTCAGGAGTAGTAGTTTGATTGAAAAGTTTAGCTTTATCATCATAAATGACCTTTTCTAATTGTTTCTTGTAGTTGTTAAAATTTTTAATATCTTTAGCTTTCTTCTGATCAACTTTAACAGTAGTAATCTGAAAGTCCTGATCAGTCAACATCAAATCAAAGAGTACATCAAAATAATTCTTAGAGAAATATTTCTCTTGTAAGTTTCTAATTTTCAACCACATCCAAAAATCATCAACTAATTCCCAAGAATAAGAGTCACCATTTCTGACTAACTTAATTTCATCATCAGTTACATATTTAGAGATCGAGGAAGAATGTAAATTAACCTTATCAGTTAAGCGTTGTTTAATATCATCAAATGAAGTGGGATAATTAAAATGTGTAATTTTATTCCAATAACAAATAATATTGTGCTTAATCTTACGAATACGACCCATCATTTGTTTGAGTTGTTGTTTTATTATTACCATACACAAAAACAACATCAAAATAATCTTCATGAAAATCAATACCTTCACAAACAACCGAAGTATACATAACTACTTGATAAGATTTCCAATAATGATTAACATTCTCTAAAATAGCAGATTGAGGATCTTCAGCACAATGGAAAATATAATTAATATTTAATTCTTTAAACATTTGTTCCAATATTCTTCCTTGTTTAAGAGTACTAACACAAACAGCAATATTATTACCTTTAGTAATCCATTCCTTTAAATAAGCAGTTATTTGACGTTCAGTAGGGAACTTAAGAGCATTAATATTTCCTCGTTTTTTATTATTTTTTTGTAAATGAATTGGATGAGAAGATCGATAGGTATCAACTAGTTTTAATACACGATCATCAATATCAGCATCTAATAATAAAAGCCATTTAGCATCAGTAATAAGATGAGCCATCATCTCTTGATTTTTCTTTAAATTATCTTTATGTAGACCAGAATCCATCTGTACCACAGCTCCTATAATTTCATCAATAATAACTAAATCATAACATCTAGTTAATTTATATAAACTTTCAGTTTGAATAATAACAAACTTTTTATCAGTGACATCTTCATTAATATAAAAAGATACATCAAATCCACTACTTTTAAAAGATTTATTGATGGCTGAAGCAAAACTGCGTTTACAAGTAATAACGGCAATGGTTTTAATTTTTTTTCGATGTCGTTCAATAAATTCGAGAGTTTTGACTGTTTTCCTAGAATCCATTTTTGACCATATTATTTGAGTTGATTTATTAATATCAAGATCATGAATATAATCTTCAACATATTCATCAATAATTACGTTATTAGGTGGCTTACATTTTGTTTCATTGATAACTTTATCTTTAATATATTGATAATATTCTTCATGTTCATTTTCTGTAAATGGTCTAAATCTTTCTAATTGTATACATTTACATTTATGAGAACAATAAAGGTATATAGCACCTTTAATGATATTGATAAACATATCTTTATCATAATGTGTATATTTACATGAATGACAATATGATGGATTAAGGGGTTCTAATTTAATTCCATTGTATTTAATTACAGGATGAAACTCTTCTTGATCTACATAAGCTAATATTTTATCAATAAGTTTCTTATTACTGTATTTATGATCCCAATCATATTTATTTTCATCATATATATTTTTTCCTGATTCCTTCTTAATAAGATTATTTGCATATTCTAAATCTTCTAGATATAAATTAGGTAATGGTATCTTATTTTGATGTTGAGTTGTGTAAGCTTTCTCTTCATTATTAAATACTAACGGAAACTCTTTCTTGACTATTCCATTACCCGATATAAGTGTTGATATATTAACTACCTTATTAGTTGATATATCATTATCTATTGATATAGCATTATGTGTGTTATCATGTAGTAGTGATAAGTCATTAGGTTCTATATCTATTATAGAATAGGATAAATCATTATTAATTAAAGGAATAGTACCTAAAAATAAACGCTTTTGGTCAATCCGACGACGACAATCAAAATAGACACTTATTTGATTATCGTGTTTATACAAACATAAATATGGATTTTCCTTATCATGTTTACGTTTACAAATAGCACATTCGGAAGGAGATAATCTGTTAAGGGTAATATAAAAATCTTGAAATGAATTAATATTAAAATACTTTGTATCTTTTCCTAACAAATTAAAACATGCTTGTATTTCTTCATCAGTTATATCAAGTGATGATAATTTAATATTAGGTATCTTGTTAATATTATCATTTTCTGTTGAGATCACTTTAAATATTTTAGATAAACTAGTGTCAACAAAACTAACTAAAGACTCACTTATTTGTTGTAAAGGAATTAGTGTAGGATCATCAATATATTCACTATAAATATGATCAATTAATTGCCCTTTATAATACCATGAGGTATTAAATATTTTAGTTCTTCCTGACCCAGTTTTCTGTGACAATAATAATCTAAATTGTTGTTTCTTACCATATACTGCTGAATCTATGTATGGTTTCATATTATTGGGTACTTTGGTTAACACTTTATCATATAATAATTTACATTGTTGATTAGATTCTAAATGCCAATTATTAATAATGATATGATAACTAAATTTATTTACACCATGCGATGTACATAACACTACATCTCTTTCTAAATTAACAGGCATTATTGATTGAGTTAATTCAATCACTATATCTTTGACACTCTCCGCGAAACATTCACTAAATTCTGGACAATTTGTTGCATTAATATCTATATCATACCTCATCTTTTGCTTTTGATTACCCATTATTACTTCAAAGAAATGTTGTTGCTCTATTGGTACTTTTTTAACTATATTTGTATAATAATCTATATATGATCCAAAATAGGTAAAAATTGGTGCTTCTTCTTTATCAACATATGATACAATAAATTTATTACAACTCTCCCTACAATTCCCTTCTAATGTTAAATTACTATGACGACCCTTTTTATTAACTAAATACCGATAAAAGGTTCTATTAAATTTATTAATATTTTTATTTGACCTTTTATCCATTGACTTATTAATTATAGTTTTTATTGTATTTTATTGTTTTATTTTTTTATCAATATTTAATTTGTTAAATTATAACATTAATTCTTGGTCAAATTTCTATTATTTAAATGTGTTCATTCGCATTTGTCAGATTTTCTTTTTATATTATTATAGTAAAATATAATATATTTACATTTTAAACCATTATTATGTTTATTTATAATTAATTATTATATGTAACCATAAAAAAGTTAGCGATAACGTCACAGCACCCCTTTTATATTTTTTAGTTATATATATATATAATAATTTTTCAAAAGGGGTGCTGTGACGTTAATATTATATATTTTAAATGCGCTAATAATATATTATTACCATAAAATATTTCATTTCATCAAAATGAGAATAATAACTATAAAATATATACTGAACATTTTTTAATTAAAATTAATTAATATTATATAATTAATTAATGGATAATTATATACTGAACATATTAAATTAATATTTATTAATGTTATATAATTAATTAATGGATAATTATATAACATTAATAAAAGTCAAGATCACAGCACCCCTTTTGAAAAATTATTATATATATATAAAACTAAAAAAAAATAAAGGGGTGCTGTGACGTTGTTCCTAAATATTTTTCTTGTTTATACTATACTTTATCTACGAGATAATATTTTTATACTATCTTATAATTATGATAAATAATATATTATGAATATTTAATACATTTTTTAAATATTGTAATATACTTAAATATCAGTTAAGTATATTATTTATGACCGAGATTACATCATTCTTTTTGTAAATTTATTATATAGAGATAATGTTTAAAAATCAAAGTGATTACTGTTACTTTAATTTATTAGTTCTCTAAGTCTATATAACTAAATTATTATTATTAATAACATTTTATATTTACCAATTAAGTAATCCCCTTAATTATTATAATACTAAATTATTGTCATATTAACCACAATTATACATTTACCAATCAATAAGTAAACACCATATTTTAGCCTCTTGTCCATCACCACTATTTATATAATATTCCATATAACACTCTTGACAAAAATTTTTACATAAAAATCAATATATTGGATTATCAGATATCAGGGTAATTCTACAATTAATATTTATTTCTTCCCAGTTTATTATCTTTTAAATACTTTCGTCAACTGTAATTCAATGATATTTCATTACTTCCATATTCTTAAATATGTTTTCTTGATTAAATTACCTAATAATTATTCTGTTGTAGTAAACTCTGCATCACAATCTTCCCCCATTTCTTTTGATCATTATGGTATGTATAAAAAATTCCCTCATCATAACTTTGTAAATAATGTATATATAGTTTTCAATAGACTCAACTTCAATAATGTGTTATGATCTATAAATATCACTATAGATACCCCAATAATTATCTTTTTCATCCTTAGTTGGTAAATACACTTTTCCACTTCGATACCAATTTAAAATGTGTTAGGGATCACGATCAAAAATAATATTGTTTTTGATGAATAGTATCTGAGAAATTAGGTTTAACTATTTGACCATTAGTTGATGATAAAAATCTACCTAATAATGTATCATGATACTTAGTCAGTGATAAATTTCAACTACTATATCAGAGAACATTTATTCTTCGCTAATCTCTTTAAAGATAGATCAATTTTACTATAAATAATTATTATTACTTAAAAGATAGTGCAATATTTTACTTAAACTAAATGATATAATAGTCTAATGAAATATAACAAAAAGGCAAATGAATGCACTACTATGTAGTTTGATGATTGAACAGGTAAGCGCTATTGATTTGGTTAGATTATTGAAAACTAACTTAGAGTTAAATGAAATGGGTAAAGACACATATATTTGGAGATGTTTATTAAAAAGAGATTTTAGTCTAATTTATAAAGGTGATAATCCATATAAAAAATATAAAAAGAAGGTAATTCAAAAATTAATTAAATTATATACTAAAATAGCACATCACTATTCAATTGAATCAAATAATGGTCAATTGATTAAAGCTAAGAAACTCTGGGCATTAAAGGAATCAAATAGATATTATTGTATAGCTTTAACGTTATTAAATGTAGCTAATTATAAAAATACAGTATATATTTCTGGTCAACCTATTAAAAATATTAAAAAGTTAGATCTCGAATCTATTTTGATGGAAATTAATAATTTACAATTATTAATTAATCAGATTGTTAATGATAAACAGTTACATTTATATTTAACTTAATCTACATAGATAATAATTGAATTTTTATAACTAATTTTATTACTGATATTAAAGATGGATACTTTAATAAGTTATTTTGTAATTGGTAAATTAGATATCTTAGATATTCTTAATTTATGCCAAACTAATAAAGAAATTAATGATTTGTGTATATCACCATATACATGGAGATTACTGTTAAGAAGAGATTTTAATGTAATTTATAAAGAAGATGATGCTTATAATGAATATGGTAGACAATTAATTAAATATTTAATAGGTTTAATGATTGATATAGGTACTCTTTATAATAGTATAGAACGATATGTGGATTCGTCAAATTATTATATGATAGCTTTAGAATTAGAAGGCCATGACATAACAGGTGAAGGTCTAGATAACTATTTTGGATTGAAGATTGCTCATGCAGTAATTGAACATATGTTAGATATGGTTCATGAGGATGAATTTACATTAAGAAGTTTAATATTATATATCAGATTCCAAGAACAAGAGCTAGATAAATTAGAAGTTTAATTAAAATTGATAAAATTATTCTTAATAATTAAGTAGTTAAATTAGCTGATGTCATTCTCAAGAAATAAACGGTATTGTTCAGATTCTGATTCATCAAGTTCTGATAGTTCATCTTCATCAGATTGTGCTTGTCCCAAAATAAATGTTAAACCTATAGATAAAATTAAAAGCTTAACCAACCGAATAAATGAAGCTGAGAAACTTAATAAAAAATTAGTTACTCATATAAGCCGTCTTGATGATAATATTGATACTTTAACCAAAGTCTTGAATGAAACAAGGGATCAAGTACAAGCTTTATTAGATTATTGTTTTACTGATAGACGTAACTGGAAAGAAGGTACAAAGGAAGTATCATCTAATTAATTTACATATAACTTAAATTTAATCACGTGATAATACATATTACTCTTCATGTTATTCTATAGTGTCATATGATACTACAGAGCTGTATAAATTCTAAAATGTCAAATAACTATGGTGCTATAATGTCAAATAGTTACTTTAATGATACTTGTTAATCTATTTTATTGCCGATTGAAATTGAAATCTCTAATATTAAATTTTTGTCTTAAAAATGT
>Ga0272448_1005110_pt1 | contig 14612 bp, 10 predicted proteins | sample YNPCB0191_FD_202220 | JGI IMG/M metagenome (GOLD analysis project Ga0272448, IMG submission 202220) | Hot spring sediment microbial communities from Yellowstone National Park, WY, United States - YNP-CB-019-1 | ecosystem: Environmental > Aquatic > Thermal springs > Hot (42-90C) > Sediment...
CCGACCGTAATATTGGAAATGACCTTCGGATAGAACTCTTGGGCGATTTCGATGATGCGGCTCACGTCTTCCGGCTTATCCACATAACCGGTGAGCAAGACTCCGTTGGAAATCGGTACGACCCGGATACTCGCCTTGGGGAACTGCGTACGGAGCAGCAACGTCAATTCCTCGGCGTTGCCGAAGACCACCACGTCGATGGTGTAAACCTGCTGATTTTCGTCCCAGAGATTGACCTGAGTGACGCCAGCTTTTTTGGCGTAAAGCTGGATTTGATTAGGCGAAAGGGCCGTCAGATCCAGAATTTCCGGATTATTCACCTGGGCCTGAGGGATTTTCTTTTCCAGGGTGAGAATTCGGCTGGTACTGACGATTATTTCCAGACGCTCGGAAGGATTCTGAATCTTTCGGATCACTCCGGACGCCGAAGCGGCGCTGGAACTGGTCTGCTCCGCCCGGAGCATACTCTCGGAGGGCCAAACGCTCAGCCATCCTATCTGCCAACCGACAGCCGCAAGAACCCCCAGGAAAAGCCCCCCGGCTTTGTTCATTCGGGAGGTTCTTTTTTGGGCTAAACGCCGGAAGAGAAGGGCGATGATGGGACCGGTTCGAAAGATGGGCGAATACATGGTTAGCTTCCTTGCAGAAGAGTTTCTATCGGAAGAAGTAACCTCCGTGGTAGGAATCCATAATAGAGTGCGTCCGAAAGCACGCTTCCGAAAAGGTTTTCTCTTTTGGCTGAAAACGGAAATGAAGTCCTTTCTGAAGGGTTAACTTTCATCCGAAGGCGGTAAAACCAGATTGGGAGGATTATCTTCTCCCGAAGGGAGCAAGTCAGGGCGATTTTCGGGAAAACCTGGATACATTCTCCCGGGATCGGCTTTGGCTTCCCCTGGGGCGTGATGGAGATCGGCAGGTTGGACGCCTCCGGGGATTCGCGGAAGGGAGTTTCCTCCGTTGGGGGGCGTTCCATGGAGGGAACTGGGCGTTTTCTGTCCCGGCGAAGGGGAGGAACTTCGCCCGGGTACGTTATGTGCCGACCCGGAAGCCCCAAGACCGCTCCCGCCCGAAGTACCGGAATGGCTCCCGTGCGAAGCCCCCTCTGGAGGGCCATACACCGTACTGCTCGCCACCCCCCACTTTTCTTGGGATTTTTCCAGGACCAAGTCTTCCACCTGAGCGGCTTTCAAAATACGCATCGTCCACTGTTCGGCAGGAGGTTTGCTTGGTTCTGGACTTGTCCCTCCCGCCGACGTCTGAGCAACCGTGGAAGTCTCCGACATTTGGCGGGTTTTCAAAAACTCCCTGAACCTGGCCAGCATCGGGTCCTTTTCCTCCAAGGAGTCGGAGTCTTTCACTAAGGTTTCTTTTTTCCGGTCGGTCATTTCGGAAATATCTAAAACATCTCGCAATCGGACGGGTTTGACATGGGCCTGGTCTTGTTCTTCCGGGCTTCGCATGACCAATTGGATTTTGCCCGCCTCCGAGGCCACCAAAATCATCTGCGATTGTTCCGGCGTAACCAATAAACTGACGGTCTTTGCCTGGATGGATTTGTCCTCTTGGGCGACCCCTTGGACATGGAACTGATCGTTGACGGCAAAGACTTTAATATCTTGGAGGAATGTTTGGGTTACCGGTTCGGTGATGCCTTTGGTGGGGTCTGGCCGGAGCACGACCGCCACATCGACCCGATCCCCGGGCAGGATCAGGCCGCTGCCGCTGGAGACTTGATCGACTTTGACCGTAACCACCCGAAGTCCCTTGGGAATCATGACGGTCGGGCCGTGTTCGTTGGCGTTTTTATCGAAAATCTTCTTTTCTAACAAAGGTTCGCCCGGATACAGGGGGACTTTGGTGCGTCGGCCCTCGACGGTTTCGATCTGGCTGACAGCCCCTTCAGGAACCCGATCTTTCGGCCAGGGTTCTAATTTGACATGCTGGGCGCTTAAGGGAGTCCATGCCGGGATCGTCTCTTTGGCCACTAAAACAGGCACCGTCTCCCCCATAGGGAGGGTCTCCTGCGACCGTTTGGAGATCACCTGGGTAATCCCAATCGAGGCCACCACCCCACAGCCTAAGGCTAACAGAAGAAGAATCAAGGATTTCGGTTGCATGCCCATTGGTCCTCAAGGAGTTTTTTCTCTTCCTTGGTCAAGCGGGCGGCTGCGCCGCTTGGGAGCGGCTATTGCACAGTTTCCCGACGCATCGCTGTCGTGGAGGTCAAGACCCTCCCGCCAAGAAAAATTGGCGTTGGAAGCCAGCTAACTTCACTAAAAGGCACAGATACCGTAACAACGACAGGTTCGCCATAACCGGCAGAACTAGGCGGATTCGGACTGACCGTTACAGTCGCACCTTCGATGCCGCTGTTGCTTAAATAGTTTTGGACCGTTGTCGTAATCTCAGCGGTGGTGGCTTTGTCGAGGACGGCTCGGCGGGCCCCCTCTCGGGAGGCGTTGGTCAATATCTGTTGGACCATCAGCATCCGGCCAAACTCGATCATTCCTAAAACAAGTAAGAAAAACAGTGGGGCGACCACGGCAAATTCGACTACGGCCGCTCCTATTCGTTTTTTTCGGCACAATCGACAAAGTTTCTCCACTTTGAATTGTTTCCCCTCAGAATGAGGGCCAAAACGTTCTCCTTCTCTTGAAAAGATAGGCAATCTACACAAATTGGCCAATCTCATAGATGCACCCCTATCTTCAGAAAAAACAGGCTTCTCACAGGAGCATCCCCGTATAGGCAAAATAGGCAATCGTGCCCAAAGCTATCGGAATCCCATAAGGTAAAAGGAGCATCCGGGGTTTTCTTTCTGCCGCTCGGGCAGCTAATTCCTCTGGATTCCGGACCGTAAGAATTTCCTGGACAATGCCCAGAAACTGCTGTTGGTGGTGTTTCCAAGCTCCCCGCCAGAGGACCATGCCCACCGCCAACACCGCCCCCACCACCGCAGAGACCGCAAAGGCCCAAAGCGTATCGGTCATCCCTAACCAAGCTCCCACACCGGCCAACAGTTTCACATCCCCAGCCCCCATGCCGCCGATGGCATAGGCCGGCAGCAATAGCCCCAGGCCCACGGCGGTCCCCAACAGGCTGGCCCACCATCCAGACCAGCCAAACATCGCCCCACTACACCCCCAGGCCGACAAGACCAGTGGAACAGTAAGCCAATTGGGCACTTTCAGCTTCCATCCATCAATCACCGCTGCCGCCACAAGCACGACCGTCAAAAACCAACTTACCGCCATGATCAACGTTCCATGAGCCGACGGATCCGAAACAGCGCCTAACATACCTAAGCACTCCATATACAAAAGTTTACTCTTCCTCCGCATAAACTGCTATTTTGTTTACTGTTCGTCCGGCCGCATATGGACAGGCTGCATTCTCAATGTTCCCTCTTCTTCCAATAAACAGAATTCCCGTTTCCCTTACGAAACTCGGACCGACAGGAGCAAGGTCCAGAAGGCCGCCACAACGCTGAAGAAATAGACCATCAGTTGGGCAGCCCCTTGAACCATTTCAGGCGTCATGACCGGAAGCATGGCGCAATCTCCTATCCACGGAGTTTCTCTCCCTCTCTATCAAGTCTAGGTTAAAAAAGCCCTTTGGGCGGTTCTGGGATGGCGAACATGCAGGTTTTTTCACTCCATGGCCAAAACCCCTCTGAAGTGGGGCAACTCAAGTGGACCGAACGCAGCCGCTTATTTCCAGATCGTCCCATTCTTGGCCGCCCTCTCACGGCCAATAAAAAACCCCTCTGGACGGGCTAGCCAGTCCAGAGGGGCCAAAGGCTTCCGGCCGGGTCCCATCCAGAGCCATCAAAGACTCCGATGGGACAAGGAGGGCATCGTTCCTCCAGCAAGGACTACCCAGACGGCAGTGTGTTGGCAATCGACTGGAAGGTGGAGCTGGCGTTGGTGCCGATGGCTTGAATGGCCGTCAAGCACACAATCACGATCAAGGCCAGCATCACAGCGTATTCCACCGCAGTTGGGCCATCTTCACTGACGAGGAAACGACGCACTTTCTGAGCGAGCCACTTCATAGGAGTTCCTCCTCGGAAAAGTTACGGACCCGGCGTTCTGCCCACGCAGCCGTAGGACCTGCCGGAACCCAAAAACACCAGAAAAGACATCGGACAAGCTATGGGCTGAGGCTCACACCCCAGCCGAGGCGTTCACTTCACGCCTCTATTAAACAGCCTAGGTCATATTCCGGAAAAGTCAAATGGCCCCCCTTTTTTATCTTGGAAGTCCGGCATCGCCCGAAAAAAGAAGGCTTTTTCGAGATTCTTCCTTGGGTAAAAAATCTCTCGGCGTATCTTGACTGGCCGATTTGGGGTAAGATAAAAAAACAGAAACTTGCCTCCCTTTCCTCGGTTCCATCTCCAGAGAGAGTCCCTCCCGATAAGAATTCCACGGGATTTCCTTCCAAAGCACTTTCAAGGAGTACGAAAATGGCTGATTGGCGAAGAAGTTCCACCCCAGGGAAAATAGACTTTCCGGAGCGAGTTTCCCGGTGTACGGCTGCCGGTGGTGGTTTTCGGAAAACAGGCGTTATTTCTTCCCATCGAGTCGGTGGATGGAGTCGGCGGCGTTTTTTGCAATCCTTAAGCCGGTTGGCGGCGGTTGCCTGGTTTGTGCCGGGCCGAGCTTTAGGAATGGAACAAAATACCACCGCTGCCAGCGAGCGGATCACCGTGGGGCTGATCGGCATCGGTGCGATGGGTCAGGGACATCTCCACTATATGCTTCGGTTGCCGGAGGTCCAGGTGGCAGCCGTCTGCGATGTGGACCGATGGCGCAGAGAGAATGCCCAACGGATGGCCGAGGAGGCATATGCGGCCAACCAGCCGTCGGGAAGGTATCGTGGAATTGCCGCCTACAATGATCTTCGGGAGTTGCTGGCCCGGCCGGACGTGGATGCGGTGATGATCGCTACGGGCGACCGTTGGCACGCCTTGGCCACCGTGTTGGCCGCCCAAGCCGGAAAAGACATCTACTGCGAAAAGCCCTGTTCGCTTACGATTCACGAGGCCCGGGTCATGATCGACGTGGTGCGGCGGTATGGACGGGTATTCCAGGGCGGTCTCCAGCAGCGATCTACGCCCGAATTTGTGCGGGCCTGCCAGTTGATTCAGCAAGGAGCGATCGGAAAAGTTCGATCGGTCTATGTGAACTTCCCCGGCACCAGTGAAGACGTGAACCTGCCGCCGGAACCCGTGCCGGAGGGTCTAGATTGGGATTTATGGCTAGGCCCGGCGCCGTGGCGGCCATATCACCATCGGTTCCATCCGTACGGTCGGCCTCCGCATGTGGTACCTTGGCATTTTTGTCGGGATTTCGGCGGCGGCAATCTCACCAGCAATGCCGTCCATGCCTTTGACGTGGTCCAATGGGCATTAGGGATGGATCATTCCGGACCGGTGGAAATCATTCCTCCGGAGACCGGCCAAGTGGCCGTGTTGACCTACAAATATGCCAATGGGACGCTGCTTCAGGTGGTTCCCGGCCGGTTGAACCCGGCGGTGCAAGAGATCCCGGCCGGGTGGGATGTACAAACGGTCATCCAGCCGTTCGGAGCCTTGTATGTGGGCGAGCACGGCTGGATTCATGTGGGCCGGGAAGGTTATCTCACAGCTCATCCGCCGGAACTCCTTCAAAAACCTACCGAAAAACCTCTTGGCGGTCCCGTCTATAATCATCATCTCAATTGGCTCGATGCAATCCGCCGGCGCACGGACCCGGCAAGCCATGTGGAATCGGCCTGTCGATCCACCATGGTGTCTCATTTAGGCTGTATTGCCCACTGGACTGGCCGGGCTTTGCGATGGGACCCCCACCGGGAAGAGTTCCTGGACGACCCTCAGGCCAACCTGCTCCGAAGCCGACCCATGCGCCAGCCTTGGCGTCTGGAATAAGTCGTTTGTCGGCATCGGCCTTTTGGCTGCGAGGATGGAAAATGCCGTCTTGCTGGCCGCCGGTGGAAAGTTTTCGGCTTTCAGGAAGACATTGCCCCGAAGAAGATGAAGCTTCGTAACATTTTAGCCGAATGAAAATGTGCCCTTGGAGGGACCTGCTTGTCAGGTCCGATGGCTTGGAGATATCTGCCTTGGATCGCCGCTGGGCGGGCGTGAGAAGCACGCCCCCTCCATTCGGCTAAAATGTTACGAAGATTCTTCAGGGCCCCGAATCATCCAAGGATTTTATTCCCGGATTTTCTGTAACACGGCTTTCATAGCCACCAGGGGCAAGAATTTGGCCAGTTGCTCCCCGGCTACCGGGGCAATCTGCTTGATCAAGGAGCTGGACACATGGGCCAGTTCCCCGTCGGCGATCATAAAAAGGGTTTCCACTTCGGGAGCGAGCCGACGATTGGCCATCATCATCGTCAGTTCCGCGGCAATGTCCGTCAGCGGCCGAACCCCCCGGATCATCACCTGGGCGCCGCAACTACGGACAAACTCGACAGCCAAGCCGGTGAAAGTACGAATTTCTACATTCTCCAGATGCCGGGTGGCTTCCCGCACCATCTCCACCCGCTCCTCCGCCGTAAACATCGGCTGCTTCTCGATATTGACCCCAATGCCCACAACCAGCCGATCAAATAGCCGCACCGCACGCTCCATCACATTCAAATGTCCCAACGTGATCGGATCAAACGATCCGGGATACACGGCAATATGCTCTCGCTGGCTCATAGAAATATTTCCTCACCACGAATCTACTGTCCAAACCTTCGTCATCCGAGGGGGCCTGCTGAGCCCGTCGGAAGAAAGATTTTGTACCACTTTAGCCGACTGGTGGGGCGATGTGTCATTCCTGCGTAAGCAGGAATCCAGGCTGCCTTGTGCCTCCCGCTGTGTTCCTGCTGAGGAAGCGGAAACTTTGGGATAGTTTCTGGATTCCCGCTTTCGCGGGAATGACACCTCTCCCCCTGACCCTCTCGACAGCCAGGGGAGGAGAAGGAACCCCACCATTCGGCTAAAATGTTACAAAGATTTTTAACACACCCTGAGCGGTCTGCAAAGGAGAGCCGACTCAGGGCCGAGCAATTTTCGCCGCCTTGGCCTGAAAGTATTCCAACCAACCCTTCATCAAAGCAGCCTGGAAAGGGTTTTCTTTCTCCTGGGCGTATTCGGCCCCGGTTTTACCCCAAAAGAAGCCTAGCCAACCGTCGGCCATCTGGCGGCTGCCTTCGACAAAAGCATCCAATTCTTCCAGGGTGCATCGGAGCGGAAACATCTCTTCCACCAGCAGCGGTTTGCCGACATCATAAACCGCCAAGGCTTTCAGAGCCTTCTCCACGCCGCCTTTTTTGGGATAAAAATGGACACTGACAAAATCAAGCCGACTGCCCACCTCTTTGCTATGAAACAACGACCGGGCGCCGGGAAAAACCGTAGCCCACGGGATTTCGCCCACCGTAATCAGACGCTCCGGATCGTGTTTCCGGATGGCCGCTGTCAATCCATGCAGCCAGGCCTTCACCACCTGCTGAGGCGTCCGGCCCGCTAAATCCAGGCTGATCCGCTGCACAAAGTACTTCCCAGCCAACTCGCCTAAGAGCCAATCGGTCTCTTTTTTGTCGGCAGGAGGCAGGACCGGCTCATTCATCAGATCGTAGCAGAACACGGCCGGGCTTCGGGCGCATGTGCGGGCCACCGCCTCCCAAAAGACCGCCTGGGCCTGCCACCGGGCCGCCTCCTCCAACCGATCGTACCAAGCCGGCACGTCCTTTTTGTGATAACAGCCCAGGCCGGTAATATCCAAATAAAGCCCGGTTTTCTCAGCCAGTTCCACCAGCCGGGCTAGTTGCCGCAAAGACGCCCCTTTGGCTTGACCAGGGCCATCCAAAAATCGGCCCACCTGAAGATGAATTCGCACCAGATTGGCCCCCAACTGCTTCATCTGCTGAAAATCTTCCACCACCCGGTCCCACTCCGTCTGCCAATAGTCTTCCAGAAGCCGACCGGAGGCATCATGATCATAATTGAACCCCCAGGCATAAAAAGGTTTGCCGGTTCGGCCCAGGGTAAAATGCCGACCATCCGCACTGATTCGGATCGGTTGTAACCCGCCTGGAAGGACCCCAAAAGCAGCCTGTGCGGAATCTCCTCCCTCTGCCCCCATACCCAATGGGGGACCTTTTTCTTGTGCCCATCCCGTGCCCAGCAAGGCACCTCCGGCTATCCACCACATTGTCAGCCATGGCCAACTTATGCCTTTGCACATGGCCAAAACCCTCCTAAAATGGGGTTATTATTCCACCTAAAAGATTGGTGCACGAAATACGGCATACCCCCTCAGAAAACCAGGTTAATGGATTCGTCTTGATCTGCCCAGATGGAGCCATCTCCTTGCCGAGGAAGGGATATTTTGAGTGAGAACGTTTCTAGTTTGACTGTATCTACCGGAAGTAATTACTACAATCTGTTGGGTTTGAGCCGATTCTTACCCCCCACAAGTTGTGGGGGCTTGGCCGGGTAGATACAGTCAAACTAGGGATTCGCCTCCTATTCCCCCCAAGCAGGCCTCATTTAATTTAGAGGGAAGAAGAAATCTCTCCACAGGCATAGAGATACCCATTTTAATGGGGATTTATTATACCTCAATAGTCGTGTTATATTCGTAAAATCTCCGGCGCATACCACCAACAGGGGGAAAAAGGAGGATTGGCCCACTCCCTCTGTCTTTTTCCTCTTGGTCTTATGTGGCTGCAACTCAGGCTAATGTCTGAAAACTTAACGGAAGCAATGGAGTTCGCCAACTTTTTCGAATAAGCAGATGGGAATGAATAGGAGGATTGGTAGAAATGGGTAAACTGGGAAACGCCAATTTTTCTTCCCCCCACCTCTTGCAATCCCAGGGACTTTGCTTACGCTAGTGGGGGACGTGCTATGATAGTATCGAAACTGGGTTTTCCATGGAAAACACTACTGCCGTGGTAGGAACTGCTTCGATGCCGAAAGCCTTGGCTATCCTCGGCATGGCGATCGCTGTGCTGATGCTGGTGATGTTCGGATTGGATGTCCTTCTAGGCATCCCGTTTGGACAGTCTGCGGGGGTGGTTACCGATGTCGGCTTTTTGATCTCCGCCGCCATCTTAGCTTATATGAGCTGGAACTGCCTCCGAGAACTCCTGTAGAGGGGCCATCGAGCAGAACCCCTCGGTATCCTCGCCGGGGGGGGTGTTAAAAGGCTCTCTTCCCTCCTTGATCTTCCTTGCTATGGTGGGGCTGAGTGGGCCTGGCCCATCTTCCTGTCCCTCCTCCATCTCGATTGGTTTTTTTCATCGTGTTCCCATCCTTCCAACTCTCCCTTCTTCTCTCATCGAGTCGGAGGGATGGATTCTCGTGGATAAGGGGGAACAGCCTGTGGAAAATGTCGGTCGGCCTCCTTCGCCTGAGTCCCCGCCTCTGGAGCAGACCGTGAAATGTTCTGGGGTATAGTCGGCTCATCGGATGCGAGGTAGAATCGACAGAGCACGAAAAAGCAAATCTCTAACTCTCCAGACGTATAAAGAAAACAGAGCGATTTTTTCAAGGAGGCTACGGCATGGCTTATACGATTCCGAAGCTGCCTAAGTTGCCCAAGGCGGGCAAGAAGCAGGTTTATTTGGTGGCCAGCGGCGATTTACGCGAGTCGGCCAATCGGGTCTGTTGGGAGGCCCAACAGGCTATGGAAGCCGCTTTGACCGAAGCGGTGGCTGCCTGCGGCTACCAGTTGGTTCGTGCCCATCCCTACAAGCCCGACAAAGGCCACGGCTTTATCAGTTCGCAGAAAGAGGGCATGGAGGTTTTTACCCGGATTGACCCGACGGCCCGGCTGATCGTGGCGGAGGCCGTCTGGCAGTATTCCCACCATGTCTTGGCCGGCCTGATGCATCATCAGGGCCCGATCCTCACCGTGGCCAATTGGTCGGGCCAATGGCCGGGATTGGTCGGCATGTTGAATCTGAACGGCTGTCTGACCAAAGCCGGTGTCCCTTACAGCACCCTCTGGGCCGAAGATTTCCAGGACCCCACTTTCCGGAAGAACTTGCAGCGCTGGCTCGAAAAAGGTACGGTCAAACACGATACCAGTCATGTCGTGCCGCTTCGGAAGGTGAAAATCCCGGCCGCGGAACGCCGTCTGGGGGAGGCTTTGGCCGAGCAGCTCCGCCGCCAAAAAGCCATCATGGGCGTTTTCGACGAAGGCTGCATGGGCATGTACAACGCCATCTTGCCCGACGAGCTGTTAGCCCCGATAGGCGTGTACAAAGAGCGGCTCAGCCAGTCGGCCCTCTACTACGAAACCATGCAAGTGCCAGACCATGAGGCCCAAGCTGTCCGGCAATGGTACGACCAGGCCGGCCTTCGGTTTCTGACCGGTCCGAATCCGGAAACCGATCTGACCGAGGATCAAATCTTGCTCCAGTGCAAAATGTACATTGCCGCCCTCCGCATGGCAGACCAGTTCGGCTGCGATCTGATCGGCATCCAATATCAACAGGGGCTAAAAGACCTGTTGCCGGCAAGCGACCTGGTGGAAGGGACTCTGAACAACACGGAGCGGCCGCCGGTTCGCAGCGGAGACGGAACCCGGGAGCTTTATCCCGGCCAACCCCTGGTCCATTTCAACGAGGTGGACGAAGGGGCCGGTCTGGACGCCCTCCTGATCCACCGGGTGCATCGGGCGATGGGCCAGCCGGTGGAAACCACCTTGCACGATGTGCGTTGGGGCGATGTGGATCGGTCGGGCACCGTGCCGGATTATGTATGGGTGTTCATGATTAGCGGCGGCGCTCCGCCGGCCCACTTCATCGACGGCTGGCGCGGGGCGATGAGCGAGCGTCAACCGCCCATGTACTTCCGCCTGGGCGGCGGCACGCTCAAAGGCGTCAGCAAACCCGGCGAAATCATCTGGTCGAGAATCTATGTCCAGGACGGTCGGCTCAACATGGACATCGGCCGAGGCGGCGTCGTGCAACTGCCCGAGCAAGAGACCCAGCGCCGCCTCCAAGCCACCACGCCCCAATGGCCCATCATGCACGCCGTGCTTTACGGCGTGAGCCGAGATCAGTTCATGGCCCGCCACAAGGCCAATCATATCCAGGTCGTCTATGCCACCGACGCCCGCAGTGCGGATCGGGCCTTGTTGGCTCGGGCTGCCATGGCCGAGGCCCTGGGCATCCGGGTCTTTGTCTGCGGCGTCAAAAAAGAGGGCAAACCCCGGGGATAAGGCAAATCTCTCCACCGGTCGCCTGGCTGGCGGCCACACTTTCTTAAGCCCATAGTGCCAACGGATACCCCTCTCGCCCCACCCATCTGCCTGAAAAGGAGGACTTCCTATGTGGATCGCAAAGTCTCCATATTCTCTTTGGTTGTTTTTTTGGGTAGGCCTCATGGGAATTGTGGCGGACCTGGCCAGCCTCCAAGCTGGCCAGGCGGAAGAGGACGGCCGGGTGCTGGTGCTGGGCAACAGGGCCATCCAGTTGCATTTTCGGCAGCAGGCCGGGCAGGCCCGGCTCGTGCGGATCGAAAACAAATTGGCCCACAAAACGTTGCCGATTGCCAGCGAAGCATTCCAGATTGGCCTGGAGGGCCAGCCTGCGCTTGGTCCAGAGGATTTCCGGCTGCAAAAGGCCGATCTGCAACAGCTCCCGGGGGGAGGCCAGCGCCTGGTGTTCCACTACGAAGGCAAAAGGCCGGGCTTGGCCTTGCAGATCGTCTATGAGCTGCGGGGGCAGGATTTCTTTGCCCGTCGGGATGTGGAGCTTCGGACCCAGACGCCTTTGGACCTCCGACGGGTAGAAGCCTGGGTGGTGGAATTGCCTGGTACCTGCACCCATCAGGGTTTCGGCCAGCCGGTTTTTCTGGAGGATACCTTCTGGGGTCTGGAGTTCCCGGCCGGGCACAACCTGTATGAGGGAGGGAAAGTCAAATTAGTTCACTATCCGGGCCGACGCATCCAGGACAGGTGGCGGAGTAAAACGGCTGTCGTCGGAGTGGCCGAGCCGGGCCGACTGATCCAACGGTTCCGCCAGTACGTGGCCAGTTTCCAGGCCAGTCCGCCGAACCTGAATCTTTTTGTCAACTACAACACCTGGTGGACCCTGATGCCGCCCACAGAGCAAAACTGCCTGGCCCTGATCGAAACGTTCCGCAAAAACCTCTGGGAGCCGTTCGGCGAATCGTTCGACACCTTCACCATCGACGACGGCTGGGATGAAAAAAACAGCCTCTGGGCCATTCAGAAGGACCGCTTTCCCAGGGGCTTTCAGCCGCTGGTGGAAGAGCTCAAGAAGCAGAACGGCCGATTGGGCCTGTGGCTTTCGCCGTCCAGCGGTTATAACCACGCCCCCTGGGGCGCCCAGGCCGGTTATGAGGTCAACTCGAATCCCTGGTTTTTGTGCCAATCCGGGCCGAAATATCGGCGGGACATTCAGCAGGTGGTAACCCGGCTTGCCCGGGAGTACCAATTGGCCTTTTACAAGTTCGACGGGTTCTGCGCCACCTGCGACAATCCGGGCCACGGCCACCTACCGGGCGAATACGCCAAAGAGGCAAATACGGAGGCCTATATCGAGCTTTTGGAGGCGGTGCGGCGGGAGCGGCCCGGCATCTTTTTGGACCCGACCTGCGGCATGTGGCTCAGCCCCTGGTGGCTCCGGTATGCCGACGCCATCTGGGGATCCGTATCCGGCGATTATCCGGATATTGTGGTACCGGCCCCGATTGTGCGCGACAGCGCCACGACCACCCGGGATGCCGTGTTCCGGCAACGGTGCCGGGAACATCCGGGATATCCGCCGGCGGCTATTGAACATCTGGGCATCATCGTCATCACCCCTGAAAAATGGGAAGATAACGCCATCATCGTCTTAGGCCGGGGCTGCCGACTTCTGACACTGTACACAAATCCATCATTTTTCACCAAGGGGCAGCAGGACTGGGCCTTTTTGGCGTCCATTTTGCGCTGGGCGCGGAAGAATGCCGACGTGTTGGCCCAGACCGAACTGATCCTGGGCGATCCATTTAAGCGTGAACCTTATGGATATGCCCATTGGCGAGGCAACCGGGCAATACTTGCCCTTCGGAACCCGTTTATCCAGCCCCAAAAGGTGAGCATTCCTTTGGACGGGACGATCGGCTGGGAGAGGGCGTCGGCAGGCCCGGCCGGCGCTGCCGGTGAAAATCCCCAGCAACCTGCGACGGGCAAGGATCGGTTGGTCGCTCGGATCATCTATCCCCGATATGAAACTTTGCCCCGCTGGTTTGCTTACGGAGATCGCCTGGAACTGGAGCTGAGCGCCTACGAGACCGTTTTGGTGGAACTGGAAAGGGTGCAAGAGGAGCAACTGGTCGGAGGCGCCGGTTCGGAGGGCGGCTCCGCCCCTGCCGGTGTCCTTGCCCCTGCCGGTGGTCCTGCCCCTGCCGGCGGCCAAACCCCGGCGGGGAAACCGACAGCCGAGTCGGCCCTGACGGGACCGCCGCTTGCGGGCCTGCCGATCCGGGAACTCCGCCGGCAAGATCGGCAGATCGAGTACGAACTGTTCGGCCAAGCTGGGCAAAAAGCGGCGATTCGGCTTCCGGCCGGTGTGCGGGCGGCCTGGGTGGACGGAAAGCCGGTGGAGCTGGCCGGCCCATCGGCCTTGCCGATCGAGTTTGCCGGCCCCGCCCCAACATGCCGGGTGGAAAACTTCTCTTCCAACGTGTCTCCTGGTGTTCATCCGGGGGAGGTCTGGAAAATCCAGGGGGCTTGTCGGGTCGGGGTTCCCCAGGGTGTGCAGGCGGCTGTCCATCTGCTGGTGGATCCGGAAGCTGAAGTAGGCTATGCGGTCGAGTGCCAAGCCTCAGCCGACCAGAAGCCCTTGGCGGTCCGTGCGGTCCGTTCGCCGGAAAAGCGGGTGCAGACCCACCTGCCTCATCGGTGGACATGGTTTGAAGTGCCGCTGCCGGCGGGAGAACATGAACTGAAATTTACCATTACGCCCATTCCTCTCCCCGGCCAGAATGCCTTGCCCAAACCGACTCGGCTCATCGGGCAGTGGGCCTGCTGGCTGTGGGCGGAATTGCCTTTGGTGCGGCGAGAACTTCGGCTGGAATGGGAAGCCGGACGCTTGCCGCCGGAACCAGGCCCTTGGCCGTTGCCCATCCGGATGGACCGGCGTCGGCAGATTATCGGCCTGCAGGCGCCATCGCCGCTTCGGCTGGGAATGCGGACGCTGCCTACGGCGGAAAACCTGGCGGGGCATCCGGCTGCCGGGCTCTCCAGCGTGTTGGCTGCGGGCCGGCAACCGCAGGACTGGACGAGTGCTTCTGGGGCCGATCCTGCCGAAGGGCCCGGCCAGGACCAACCGGAGGAAACCGTCTTCGTGGCCGACGGAAAAGCGGAGTTGGTCGAATCGGTCGGCCAGAAGTGGGTGCAAGGGGAAGGTTTTCTGGAAGGCAGCGGCCCGGGCAATTTGCTCCGCACGGTGCGGGCCATCGGCTCGGGCGATTTCCATCTGAAGCTGGAACTGAGCATCTTTCAGGCAGAGCGGAGTGGGGCTTCCGTCGTGCTGGGCGAAGGCAATCACTTCGGACTGTCCAGCGGCAACCATCGGATGTTTGTCGAAGG